>Ga0315284_10000236_pt1 | contig 76228 bp, 137 predicted proteins | sample YL17G09_16_MG_FD_203696 | JGI IMG/M metagenome (GOLD analysis project Ga0315284, IMG submission 203696) | Sediment microbial communities from Yellowstone Lake, YNP, Wyoming, USA - YL17G09_16 | ecosystem: Environmental > Aquatic > Freshwater > Lake > Sediment | place: USA: Wyoming | collected...
GGTGCGTGTTGAACTCCGCCAGAATCAGCCTGGGGAATGTGACCTGCATCGTGGTCACGCGGTGGTCAGCCGGACTCAGTGAGTCCGCCAGGATCTTTGCTTCGTACGACATGTGTTACTCCCTCTCCTTCTGTTTCTCGCTGTACCGCCCAAGCCGCTCCAGCAGCGCCTGCTGCTCTCCCTCGTGCTTCGCCTTCTTCGCCGCGGCGTACTCGTCGAACTCGGCTGTCGCCTCGTCCATAGTTAGCTCCGCTCGGATCCAGCGGTACAGCGTACCGAGCAGCGGACTGGTCAGGCGATATAAGGCCATATGTACGCCGTCCAGCACGCGCTTGCGCTCGGCGTCGCGGCCCGCATCCTGGCCGACCAGATAGCCGGAGAGCCAGGCGAGTGGGATCGCGAAAAGCCAGTACGGGTTCAAAGCTCCCCTTCCATCACGGTCGCCGTCCAGCCCTCGCGCGCCATCGCTTCCGCAATCTCGGGATCGACCACGCCGTGCGCGTGCGAGCAGTACCAGTCCATGTAGTCGCCCTCGCCCACGATGGTCGCGATCAGGTCGCCCGCCGCCCGGAACGAGTAGCTCGCCGTGTCGCCGTTCTCGTGCTTCCAGTCGACGTTCGAGAGCGAGCCCCAGAGCCGGTGGCCGATGCCTGTGCCCTCGTACCAGTCCGGGCGGCCCAGGTTTGGTGTGTGCTCTTTGCGCAGCCGTTCGCCGAGAGCGCGCTCGACCGCAACCTCGAATAGATCCTCGTCGTTCCGCGGACGCCCGCCCTGCACACCGCCCATGCCTCCGAAGTCTGTCATGTGCTTCCCTTTAGTTCTGCTTGAGCCCCGATACCGCATCGTAGGCGCGCTCCACATTCTCCATCACATCGTCTTTCGACACGCCGCAGTAAACCGCCGTGGCCGCCAGCGCCGAGAGGAGGATCGTTAGGACGTCAATAGACTTCAGACCAGACCCGCGGAGTCCCAACATGAGCTTCTTGGCCTGAACAGCGATCTCTTCATTGGTCATCGTTTCACCAGTCCCTCGCCCGTCTTCCAGCGCCTCTTGTATCCGTGGTGCTTACCGCGATGCCCGAGCGCCAGCCGACAGGCCAAGGCACCGCCGACGGAGCCTTCACGCCATCGGAACACAACGTCGCAAGTCGGTCCAGCAAAGGCGCGGTGATCCCCGGTGTGGCCAGTCGGCAGCATACAGCTGAAGTATTTGCCGGACTCGTCGTTGAACGAGAAGGTCATGCCGCACCCCCGCCCGAGAGTGATCGTCCCCTCGGCATGGTCGACGTCTTGGACGACGACCTCCGTGTGCATCTTCAACCCAAGAGCCTTCACCAGCTGTTCACCGCTCATGTTGCACTGCGCGTCCTTCTCGACTTGAAGCAGCGGCATGTGCCGGAGCGTGAGGGCGTCGAGCGGCACCTTGTAGTACCACTCGGCGCGGGCACGCGCGCCGAACCAGTAGTGGTCCCAGGCGACGCCGAGCACGCCGCCGGTCCGCTTGTGGATCACGAGCCAGCGCTCGACCTGTCCGGTCGGGGCTTTCGGCGTCGCGCTGCTCAGTGGCTTCATAACCGGGAGCGGCGGGAAGGCACGGTGCGGTTGTGGTGTGTTCTTCAACTTCAGCGGAGTCTTGAGTGCCATCACAGTTTCTCCCATATATTCAGAGGCAGGCACCAGACCGCCTCGGCGCGGTACAGCGTCGCGAGCCGCAGAACCTCTGCGAACGCGCCGTTGAAAAGATCGCACCCGATCCCGCCGCTGATGCGCCCGTCGGCGAAGCCGAAGATGACGGTCGCCATCATGGAGCCTTCAGCAAGTCGGGGCGGTTCGCGCGGAGCCACCTGAGCAGCGCAGGGAGAGACACCCTCGTGCAGTCGTAGCCGCCCTGATTCGTGGCGACGATCCACCACGCACCCTTATAAAACTCCAGTGCCGCGTCGTCGGCGAGGGCGAGGTCGCTCGGTAGCTTGATGCGCTCTTTCACCGGACCATCCTCGCTCCCGCGAGCGCCACCGCAATCGCATCGCTCGCGTGCTCGCTCATCACCTTCGGGCAGTCCCTCACGAGGGCACGTACCGCCCGCTGCACCTGCGCCTTGCTCGCCGTCCGCGGGATGCCGGCGAGCACCGTCTTCACCTGCGCTGGCGTCGGCTCAACGAACCGGACCACCAACGAGAAGGCCCGGACGCGCGCCATGCCCACGACCTGCTGGACGAGCGCAGCCGCAGCGTTCGTCTGCCCGGTGCGGCGCTTCCCCTCCAGGACTCCGGACTGGTTCTCGCAGGCGAAGAGGGCCTCGTGCATATGGACGCCCCGGAACAGGTCGGTCGGCACCCCCTGCATCGCCGTGTAGATTTCGTGCATCCGGGAGTGCAGATCCATGCTCGGCGGCGTTCGGATGGTCTGTGAGTACACGAGCCGCCACGGTTCCTGTATCTCTTTCGTGACGATCGCGAGCCCGCACGAGGCGAGACCGGGATCAATGCCGACTACGGCCCGGATCACGCCGCAACCATCTCGTCGAGCGCCGCCTTCAGGGCGTTCACACGATCCTGCGTGCGGTTCACGTCCTCTTGCTCGCCGAGTGCGAGTTTCACCTGCAGGCCCTCGCGCGAGATTTCGACATGCGAGATGTCGAACTTCCTCGTCGCGAGCAGCGCGAGCACCGCGCGCCTGATCTCGCCCTGGCCCCAGCGGCTCGACCACCACCAAGGCGTGACGTCACTGATGAGAGAATGTCCCGAGTACTGCTTGCTCATGTTGTTCCAGTTCCTCCTGGCTAGCCAGTATGGGAACCGAAACGATTACGTCAACACAAGAAAGTCAAGCGTACATGCCTACGTCATTTTGTTTGCGCGAGCATGTGTCGCGAGTGAGCGGACTACTTCTTGAGCATCGCGCGGGCGGCGGCGAGCACGTCGCTCATCGTGCGCGGGGAAGCGGCGGCGGACGATGCGCTCGCCCGAAGCTGCTGCTCCTCCGGCGCGAGGAGCGCTCCGACACCCATCATAAAGCGTGTCCCCTTCGCTGCGCCGGCCCACAGGTTGAAAATCCCGATAGCCGCCTGCGGCTGGAACGGAGGCGCGGGGACCGTATCGAACAACGTCTGCAGCATCGGATCGTACAGCGGAGGCAAGTTCTCTGCGTCGCCGGCCAGTGCAAACTGAAACCGGAAGTTCTCAGGAGCAAGCGAGAGGTCTGTACCAATCAAGGCAAAAAGCACTGCCAGAAAATTGATCAGCTTCGACACAAACAGGATCTCCAAAACGAACGTGTGTCCGTCGCCGCCACCAGAAAGAGTCGCGTCGGAGATCCACAGAGCGTAGCTGGGCCCGAGTTTCGCAATAATCTCGACGTTGCGTTCTTGAACGTCAAGCAGAGCCCGCTGAGTGCTGGCAGCGAGACCATCTGCTGTGGCCGATTGAACAGTCACGAGAAGCTGGCCGCTGGGAGGAAAGGCCGGCGTAGGAACGGGGGGAGGACCGACCAAGGACGGATTGACCAGGAGGTTCAGCGAGATCGGCATGCCGAAACAGTGCCAGGACACATGCCTGCAGTCAACGCACGCGCGGGCGGACCTCTTTCGCAGCATCTTCGATGCTACCGACGATGTCGATGTGCCCCGTCGGGATGGCGTCCGGGCCCCGCGGGTCCCCCTGCCAGGATGTGACCTGCCAGGCGATGCCGGGTCTGGTCGAGCGCGTGATGGTCTGCCACCCGCCAGGGTAGTCGGTGACCGGATTGGCGTCGGTCACCTGGACGACGTACGCGCCGGTTCGCTCGACCTCGGCGCGGACGCGCTCGATGTGCGCTTCGCGCTCGCGGCGCATGCGAGCGATCTGCTCCGCGAAGGTCTCTCGGTCGGCGTTCGCGACGAGCTTACCCGTCCCCCCCGCGACCTTCAGCGTTCCCTCGTACCGCACCGAGCCCACGCCGTCGTACGAGACGCGCCAGGCCGTCCTTGGAACGTCGATGTAGCCGCGCACGATCCATTCCGGGTGTTTGCGCCCAGCCTCTTCCCACGCCTCGTCACGCTCTTCCTCGCTCGCCATCACAGGTTCGTCCATCGCGGCACCGTCGTACCGCAACGCTCGCGTGTTTTTCAGCGAGACCTTCAGCACAAGCTCTTCGCCGCCATGAGCCTCAACCGCCTCCTCCGCGTAATACTCCGCCAGTTCTGGCTCGGCTGCCAGGTACGGATCGCGTAGGCCGTCACGCTCGATCTCGTCGGCAAAGACGGTGGACGTGCCGTGGTACAGCGTGAGTGTGCGCGCGGGGTTCACGACATCCTCGTCGCGAGTTTAGCAAGCCGCGCCGGGCTCGGAGAGTACGCCCACATGATCAGCGCCAGGTGCCTGCGCGTCGGCACGCCGTCCTGCCAGAGCGGCTCTCCATGCGCCTTCACCTGCGCCATGTGTCGAGCCACGAAGTTGTCTCGCTTCCGCGCCCAGTGCTCCGACAGCCGATTCGGCTCTCCGCTGGCACGCCGGTACGCCGTCATAAACCCGCGAGGGCTTCGCGCCACGACCGACACGCCGAGCTTCCTGGCCGCGGACATGTACTGGTCGATGAGCCGGAGGCTCAGGTAGCGCGGGCTGCTCACAGCGCCTCCCTCCCGTTCTCGACCAGAATCTGCTCGATGTCCTTCCCGCCCGCCGTCGGCGTGTGGCCCGGATCGAAGATCACGATGCGGTCCCAGTCGTCGGCGTCGCGGGCGATGTGCCAGCCGATATTCAGCAGGTGCACGTCACGGAGGTAGACGCCGTTCGAGGCAAGCATTGAGAGAGACTCACCGAGCGGCGCGAAGGCGCTGCCGCTGAAGTGTCGATCGAGTCGCGAGATGTACTCCTCGATCGATTCCAGTGACGAGAACGATGGAGAGCCCCACGCGCTCGTGTCCTCTCCTCGTTTACGTCTGTGCCACGCCTGCGCCGCAAGGCGGTACCTATCGAGCCCCTCGATCGCGCGGGAGAAGTCCCCGTACTGTGCGCTCGGGCCATACGCCGGAGCATCGACAGGAAGCCCCAGCTTGTCCAACGTGTACTGACTGAAGCGCAGTCCCTTCCGATCGTTCACGAACACCGGTTCGATCCCCTCCCTCACGATCGCCCAGACCTTCTTCTTCCGTCCACCGTACGGGATGTCCGGCGTGATCCGGTGCAGGCTCTTGATCTCTGGGAAGCCCCCGTCGCCGTATCGCTCCTCGTCGAGCAGTCCCTTGATCTTCGACCAGATCGGTCCCTCCGTCGGATCGATCGAGAGCTTCACGACCCACGGCGGCGTGCTCTCGAACACGCAGCCCCAGTGGCCGCAGCCGAGCATCGTGCCGAGCGGCATACCGATGGCCTTCTCGATCTTGTCGCGCTTCGTGAGCAGCTGCTCGACCCACGCCTTCTTGCGGACGTTCGCGTTCAACGGTCGCGTAGAAAAGCCGCCGCGAGGTATTCCAACCTGAGCAGCCATCCCTTCCGTCACAGGCCACGCGCCCAGTTTCGTAGATCCAGATCGCTTGCACTCGTCGAGCGCCGCGAGCACGAGCATCTCTGACAATCCTCGCTTCCGGTACTCAGGCAGGATTCCGAGTGCGGTTACTTCGCACGTTTCATACCCCCAGACATCTCTGTCCGAGGCGTCTTTGTCGTAGAGCCATAGCGTCGCGGCGCCGACCATCTTTCCGTCAACGAACAGACCGAGCGCCTTGCTCGTCGTCTGCAGCAGCAGGCCCTCGCTTTCTACCCAGAGACCTCCTTCTCCATCGCCGAGAAAGCGAGACGCTTCCTCGGCGTCGATCGGTACTACTTCAACCGCGGGGATCACTGCGGAACGACCTTGCAGTTCTTCCCGTAGAGGCTGAAGAGGATGTAGTAAACCTCGTCCGGTGAGGCGGTGCGCGGAACTTTCGCGCTCGGGTGAGAGAAGTCCACGATGATTCCGTCGTAGCCGAGCATGCTCAGCAGATGACTCTTCAGGCGCCCACGCTCCCGTGCCGCTGCCACCTCCTCCGAGGATGCGTCAGGGAACAAGCTCGTTGCGGCTGACAGAGCCCACTTCATCACTTTCTCCATCGGTGACCAGGACTCCTTCACTTTATCGCTCGTGCCGATGTACTCGTCAGGGCCGGACAAGTACGCGAAGTAGTCCACGGGATTCTGAAGTGTGATGTCGCAGGCGATAATCTGTCCGCCGTCTTGCGCAAACTTCCTCGCGCCAAACTCCTTGGACGTGAAGTAGATCCCAGGACCGTAGCTTCCCTCCATCGGATACGCCCTCTCAGGAGCGAAGGCGCGGGCGCTGCCGTGGTAGACGGCGCGATTCTCTTCGTACTCCTCGCCGTGTTCCTCCAGCCAATCCCGCGTCTGCACCATGAGCGCCGCGGCATGTGCCGCGAGCATCGCGTCGCCCGGCTCCACCCCGTCCTCGACCATGGCTTCGATGACGTCGTCTGGCTCGACACCGGAGACCGAGAGCGCGGCGGCAGCCCGATCGATCAGGTCGTCGATGTCGCTCCGGGCGTAGTGATCCGTCACGGCAGATCCGCTAGGTTGTCCCATCCGGACGCTTCTCGGATCTCCGCCGCTTGCTCCACGGCTTCCATCGCCTCGTGCGCGGCCGCGCTGTTCGGCTTGAACGGCAACACGATCTGCGGCACCGGCATCGACGGATCGATCTGGCGCTCCCAGCGATACCGTAGGTTCGACAGATCCTGATCGCTGAGCCCGGCGCTCTGCCCGATGAGGCCGAGCAGGTTGATTGCGTCGAGCGTGAATCCGCGCACGTCGAGACCGAGGATCCAGAGCGGATACGCCTCATGGATCCCGTCTCGCTGCAGTGCTTGCCACAAGCCAGCCGGTTCGGAGTGCGTAAACGTAGCCGTGAACGACGCGATGATCAGATTGTGCTTGAGAGCGCTCTCCCACGTGTAGACGTCCACGGTCATGATCTTCTCGACATCCACATCGATCGTGTTCACGTGCGTGATGTTGCCACCATCGTATTCTTGGTCCTCGATCCGGTAGGAGTACTCCCTCGTGACGTCCACTCCTTCGTCCGTCTCTTCGTGCTCCTCCGATGCGACGAGCTTCCGCCGTCGCGCAGCGCTCCACCAAGCCTCGGCTTCTTCGGATCGGGTCCCCTCCATCGAGGAGATCCCGTCACCGGTCGGGCCGTACGACCCTATCTTGTACCGGTCGCGTTCCCCTTGCTCGTTCCACTCGTGGTTCTGGTGCGCCCCAAGACAGAGTGCCGTGTACAGCGATGTGCCGTAGCCCATCCCCTCTGTCTCGACGCGGTTCCGTCTCAGCGCTCGTCGCGGGCCACGATTCGGGGTGTGCGACCGAGGCAGGCCAGTGATCGACGATCCGGAATCCTCCCCGTAATACCCATCGCCCAGGTATTCCCATTCCTGATCCTCCCCGTCCTCGCCCACGGTCGGGAACGCTCTGATGTTGATGTGGCCTCCATCGGCCACCACGAGCACGGGCACCTTCAGCTTCGGGTTGATGACGACGCCGAGAGCGATCATGTGCCGCAGGCTACATCAGCGGCCCGCGGCGTGCCACTCGACGGTCCAACCCGAGGGGCCGTACGTGTGACGGGCCTCCTGCGCAGCCTCGTCGTAGTCGGCGTGGGCTCCGCGAGCGACGTCGCCACCGGCGAGGTGGATGCGCCAGGCACCGCCTGGGGAGTGTCGCCCACCCGGCACGTTCACCGCGAAGTGGTGCGGCTTCGCGTAGCGCACAGGCGGCACGCTCGGATCGAACGGTCTCGACGACGGCGGAGGTGGCGGACGGCGAGCGTTCTTCGAGATGAACTGTCCCGGCGGCGGCGTCGAGCCCCCGAAGAACGACGGCGCCTGACCGAGCGAGGTCATCACCGGCACAGTCGGGCTGACCAACGGGAACTTCAGTGGCGTGGACTTCGGCTTCGGTTTCGGTTTCGGCGCTGGCAGCGCAGGTCGCGCTGGCGCAGGTCGCGCCGCGGGCGGTTGCCAGGCGCCAACGAATCCGCCTGGCGTCTGTGCCGGCGACGGAGACAGCGACGGTCGCGCCGGTAGCGACAGCGTCGGGCGCGGCTGGAAGTACTGCGCCATCCCAGGCGGCAGAGCGTCTCCCAGCATCGCCTCTCGCGCCTCAGGGCTGATCATCGGCGCCGGCACAGTCACGATCGGCACCTTCGGCCGAGCCGGCATGTTCTCCCAGAACTTCTCCTCGGCGATCACGAGCGCGAACTCGAAGTCCTCGTCGCTCGCGGTGCCGCGCGAGTCTGGATTCGAGACGGTCATGTTGAACACGCCGTCCTTGCTCGCGCCGAACGTCAGACGTGCCTTCGCCGCGTGAAGGAACATGTGAATCCGGTTCTCCAACTCCGGGTCGATGTACTTCTTCTTCGAGCGTGAGCCCATCGAAGCGCTCAGTACATGCTCGAAGCTCTCGTCGAGGAATGTGCCGCCGGGGTCGAGCGTGATCGTGAACGCTTCAGGCGTGGCGCCGATGTCGACGACAACGCCCTTCGGTTTCTGTGTCAGCCAAGCGATGAGCTTGTCCTGAAAGACCGGGTCGATGTCGTAGAGCGTGATGTCGTCGGCAGAAGACGCGCGTCTCTTGGCCATTGGTGTTTCCCAGGATCACATGTCCTGGAAACCATCGTACTCGTCGAACTCGCTCCGTTCAAGCAAGTCGAAACGCACGCATTCCTTGGCGAAAGCGAGCTTGTGGGTGCCAACCGGGCCGTTTCGTTGTTTGCCGATGATGATCTCGGCCCAGCCCTCCAACTCCGGATCTTCGGCGTACATGCTCGGCCGAAACACGAACAGCACCGCGTCGGCGTCCTGCTCGATGGCCCCCGACTCGCGGAGATCGCTCAGCTGCGGCCGCTTGTCACTGCCCTTCCGTGACTCGCTCGATCGGTTCAGCTGCGAGAGCGCGATGACGGCGACATTCTCCTGCTTCGCGAGGAGCTTCAACGAGCGCGACACAAGCGCGACCTCCTGCTCGCGGTTCTGACCCTTGCCGCGCTGCGCCTGCACCAGCTGCAGGTAGTCGACGATGACGACCTTGAGCCCCTTGCACGTGACGTTGCCGACGCGCTTGTTCGCGATGTCGGCCTTGAGCTTCTTAACGCGCGCTCGGATCTCCGAGATCGTAATGCCGCCCGTGTCGTCGATCCAGATAGGGAGCTTCTCCATCGTGGCGATGGCGCTCGTGATCGCTGGCCAATGGTTGCCTACCTCGCGAGGCTTCCGGAATGTACCGAGTTCGATGCGCGTGTGCGATGACAGCATGCGCGTGACAAGCTGGATGGACGGCATCTCCAGGGAGAAAACCCCGACGCCTTCGTCCTGCGCGGCGACGTTCACGGCGATGCCCATAGCGAACGCTGTCTTGCCGGATCCTGGGCGACCCGCGACGATGTACAGGTCGCCTTCATGTAGGCCACTCATCGCCTCGTCGAGCGGCCCCAGCAGCATCGGCGTGCCAGTGACTGCCGCGCCCCGCTTCGACATCTCCTGCAGGCTCTTCAGCGCCTCGCTGAGCGTGTCCTTGATCGGAATCAGGAACTTGTCTTGCCGCTGGTGGGCGATCTCCGCGAACCACTGCTCGGCTTCTTCGAGCAGCGTCTGAACCTCATCGTTCGGGACTGTGCCGCCACGGATGGTGCCGATGATCGTCTGCGCACGCGCCATCGCCTGTCGCAGTCGCCACTTCTCCCGGACGATGACCGCGTACTCCGCGACGTGCGCGATGTGCGGCACAGAGTCGACGATCTGTCCGAGGTACGGCGTGCCTCCAACCTGCGCGAGACGTCCGGACGCATGCAGTGACTGCGCGACCGTCACGATGTCGATCGGTTTGTTGGCTTCTCGAAGCTCGACGATAGCCTCGAAGATGCGCTTGTTGGCGTCCGCGTAACACTGCTCCGGTCCGCAGATGCTGATGACGTCGTCGTAGCGCGCCGGATCCACGAACATCGCAGAGAGCATCGCGGCCTCTGCGTCGAGATCACAGATTGGTGCAGCCGTCTGCCGGATCGGGACGACGTCAGCCATCAGACTTCGACGACCCGGCGATCTGGTCCGTCGACCACAGCACCAAACATGTTCCCGAAGAACCGACTCGCTGCGCGCGGCCCGAGCGTCTCTTCCAGTTCCTTGAACGATGCGTTCGTCGTGATGATCGTGGGGAGCTTGTTGGATGACCTGGCGTTCGAGATCAGGTTCATCTGTTCGCGCACCCAATCCGTCGTGCGCTGTGCAGCGAGATCGTCGAGCACCAGAAGATCGGTGGTGCATGCGTTCTCGACCAGACGCTGCTCAGGGTCGTCGCTTGAGTACGAACGCCGGATACGTTCCAGGAACTCCGGCACGTACGCGAACATCGCCGTGCGCAGTCGATACCGAGCGAGCAGGTCCGCGACCACAGCGATGGACAAGTGCGTCTTGCCGACGCCGTAGTTCTGGCCGGCGAGGATCAGGTTGCCGCGTGTCGTGCCTCGCTTGAACGCTGCCGCGTACTCTTCGCACCGCGCCTTCGCGTCGCGCTGCGCGTCAGTGGTCGGCACGTACGTGCTGAAGCGCTCGCCGAGATACGCCTCTCCGACACCCACGCTGGTCAACTTCCTCCGGAGGGTGTGTTCCTTCCAGCGCGGGCACCACTCCGACCGAAGACCCTTCTCGCGATCCCACTTCGGCGCCTTGCCGTGATTGCTCTCGTACTCGCTGGCGCACGCGCCGCCGTGAGGCGGGCACGTGGCACAGAGCTTCAGGCGCTTCTTCGCGTTGTCGAGCGCGCCGTCACTCACGGTCGTGACGAGATCGTTCATCGAGAAGTCATCCGGGAACAGGAACGCGACGGCGTCACCGTACGTCTCCTCGACCCAGGTCAGCACGTGCTTGTCACCGATGCTCTTCCGGAGCTTCTCCTCGCGCTCGCGCATGTACCGCTGCGTGAACTCGGTCACTTCCGCCAACAGGCTGCCGATCTGCTTCACTGGATCTTCCTTCCCAAGAGTCGTCGCGACAGGGGGTCGCTGAAGTCCTGCGGACCCGGCGCGCGAGGCGCGGAGCCGTTCGCCGACGGCGCTGGCTGCTTCGGTCGCTTGTTCGGGTCGTTCCAGTCAGACTGGATCGCGCGGACAGCGCTGGAGACCCACTGGTCCAGTGTCCGAAGCTGGTCGGTGCGCCCGGCGTACCTCGCGGCGAATCCACGGCACATGTACTCCTGAGCCGCCGAGGGGATCTGGGCCACGTCGAGCGCTCGCTTCGTCGGCTCAGGCATGTGCTCCCACAGGTCGACCGGGCACGGGGTCTTCTCGATCTTCGGTTTCGTTGGTTCGGGCTCGGGCTCGGGGGCGACGACTCCGGTCTCACGCGCGCTACGATCAGCTGCAGTAGTATGGGTACCGGTACAGTTAGGCACGGTACAGTTAGGCACAGTACAGTACAGAGTGACGTTTTCGGCGTCTTTGTAGTCAGGCGCGATTGGTCCCGTGACGGGGATGATTGGTTTCGTGACAGTGGGGGTATCTGCCCCCTTCTGTGGGGTGTCACGAGAAGCGTCGGAGGTGTCACGATTTGTGACAGTGGTCGTGTCACGATTTGTGACACCATGCCTCGCCAGGTCGCGCCGTTTGGCCCGGTACTCCCGCTGTCGGTGCTTGTCCGACTGTGGCGACTCCTGCGCCTCCAGGAACTTCGAGATCACGATGGAGCCGTCCTTCACGACGACGCACCCGCGGTCCAGGAGACGCTGGAGTCCCACCGTCACATGCTCCAGCGGGATGTCCGTCACCGCCGCGATGGCCTCGGCGGGCCCCTCGTCGCCGAAGTCCATGACGCCGGCCCTGTCCACCTTCCGAAGTAGCTCGAACAGGACCATCCGACCCTCCCATCGGAGGAGCTTCATCGTCGGCGTGTCCCGCGTGTAAACGCGCACATACCGCTCGTCGGACCAGTCCATCAGAGGCACCGATCCCGTGGAACTTGCTGTTCCGTCACGTGTCCCCCTAGACCGCAGGTGTGGTTGTGAGCCCCAGATCCTTTGCGTACCGGCGCAGAGCGCGGCGCACGATGTCGCTCCTTGTGAGCTTTTCCATGGCCGAAAGCCGCTCCAGGAGCGCCCGGTCCTCCTTGTCTAGTTGCACGACCAGATGCTTCGGAATCGGGGTTTCGTCCTCGGTGTTCTCGTCGCTCATCGGACTTGCTTCGTTACAGGGCTGATATTAGCCTGTCAAGTATCAATCTGATCTGGCTTCGAGTCACGGACGGCTTCGTGAACGATCTCACTGGGAAGCCCTCCTCTTCTTCATCTTGCACATCGCTGGATCGCCGTGGATGGTCCCCGTCACGAGGTTCCCACCAAGGGGCTGACCGGCCTCGATGATGGTCTGGCACCGGCAGCAGGGTAACGAAAATTTCGACGTGATGATGTTCCCGTACTTCGAGGGGTGCCCCCCGTCGTCGGCGTACCGCATCTGCGGCCACTTGCCCTTGCCGGCGAAGTCGGGTGCCGGGTCGCGCCGGTAGTCCCCTGCCCCGCGCTGCGGCTCGGGCTCGCGCCGCAGGTCGTAGCACGAGCGCAGGTCCGCCTGCGGCACCACGAAGCACGGCGGCCCCGCCGTCTCCTCCGCGTTCCAGTACATGCTCCTCTTCGCGTCGCGACCGAGGAGCCAGCCGACGATCACGAACACCGGACTGTCGCGGTCGATGACCAGGACGAACACGTCGTCGTCCAGATCATCCTCGTGCACATGTAGCCCGTCCGTCGCGAAGTGCTCCACGCGCACATGCAGTCCGGAAACGGTGAGGCTGAGCTTCCGCCAGACCTTCCACTCGCTCACGCTCTTGAACTCGCCGGACCACTCGCGGTTCATGGCGAGGGCGACAGCCTGCTCGGCGCAGGCTGTCTGTACGTCGAGCACCTCTGGCGTCGTGGGGTTCCCTCGCGCTGCATGGCGCTCCCGCCCGATGAGAGTCGCGCGTGCGATCTTCTCGGGCGGGAGCTTCCCCTTCATGCGGCGGGCCACTACTCGATCACTTCACCGGTGCGCCGGTCGATGCTGCTCACTGCGCGCTGGTCCTCTTCCTCGGTTGGGCGCTGAGCAGCGGGCTGCGTCTCACTTGCCGCCGGCACTGCCGCAAGGGTTGTGCGCCGCCGTCTCTTTTGTAGCGAGACAGGTTTCGCTTCCTCGTGCGGCTGCACGAGCCCGCCGTCGTCTCGTTGTCGCTCTGTCGCTGACTCCGGAAACACGACTGGCATCTGGTGAATGAGCGCCCGCAGAGCTTCGGGAGGAAGCCTCACCTCGCACACAAGCTCCCCATCCGGATCGAGGTGGCGCAGGGTCGCTTCTCCATCCACAGATTTGGAAAGCTCGAATCGGTCCCGAGACAAACCCGTCACTTGAGCAATAAATGAAATCTTGTATGTCATCGTCATCTTCCTTTTCTAAAGACCGCTCGGTGCCGTGCTCATAAGCTCGGCGTAGTCGAATTTCTTTCCGAGCGCGTCGCTGATGGTCACGCTCTTGGTATCGTCGAGTCGAAGCAAAGTTCCGTTGTAGATGAGCGCGTGCTTCGGGACCGTGACCTCGCCGCGAGCGACCGACTTGCCTAGATCGGTGATCCGGTAGAAGCCGGTGCGCGAAGAGCCGTCGTCGCGCACTCCTTCTCGCTCTTCCAGAAGTCCCCACGCGACGAGCTTCGCCCAGTCCCCTCCTCGTGTCGTCGGACCGAGCTTGCAGACGCGGGACAAGTAGTCCGGGACATGAAAGTACTCCGAGCCACCTTCCTCTGTCGGCCGCTTGTAGATCATCACGAGTGCGTACGCCATCGAGGACGTGATGGTGCGCGCGTACACTTTGGCGAACTGCGTGCAGCACGGGCAGCTAGCTCCGTCCTGGACATGCGCCGTCAGCCACTGGCGCGCGTAGGAGAGCGTGACCGCGTCGAGAGATAATCCGAACTCGGTCCGCCTGAACCCGTCGTTACCTTCACGGAAGGTGACGAGCGGCATCTCGATCCCCACCCATCTCATCGCGCGGATCGCTAACCAGAGTTTTACTCTACGCCAGAGTCCGTTGTTCGTCTTCAGGTTCGATGGTACCGTCATCGTGTCTGCTCCTTCTAGGTGGTGGGTTCAGACATGCGGGCCGCTCCTTCATGCTCGGGGCGGCCCGCGACTTTGTGGACCGCAGGCTGCCTCCTGGCTAGCCATCCGTCAAGCAGCGGCAGGACACGAAATGTCCAGGGTTCGGCAGCGACATGTGCCGTCAGATAGAGCAAAAAGCACCGGGCTTGACGGTAGCGGCTAGCTTGGCTATCAGTGCTAGCCAGAGCATGCCGCTAGCGGTGGTTGCCTCCAGCAACATAAGCCCCTAGCGGCATGCTCGCTCAGGCACATGCTCCACAAGTCCTCCCCTCTCCGTGTCTCGGTGCGTCCGGACTTCGAGTCGCTCCTCGACGTCGCGACGCCGGCAGACGCTCCGGCGCGCACGGAGGACGGACGCCCGTGGGTGCGCTGGGCGAAGTACGGCTCGTACTCGGGCTGGTACGCCGTCGGCGCTCGGAAGCCGAAGCTCGTGGGCAAGCCGACGTTCTGGGAGGCCGTCTACTCCGTGGCGTGCGCATGTGCCGGGGGGAACGTCGACCAGGCGCACTGTTACGGCCGGGGCGTGCTCGGTCTCGGCGGTCTCGGTGTCACGATGCGCTCGGGCTACGCGCAGCTGCTGCTCCACTCGTGTCTCTTGTCGAACCCGGCGCGTTACGTCGAGATCATGGCCCCAGTGATCCACGAGACGGGCATGTACACGAAGCTCTCGGGGAAGAGCCCGAGCGGCATCGCGCTCTGTGCGCTCGGGAAGTACGCACTGGCCGAGGACCAGATGCGCGCCCTCGTGATGATGGGCTCCGACGGGATGACCTGGACGACCGCGCAGAAGAAGCGGGCGAAGGTCTGGGTCTCGTGCTGTTCGGAGCTTCTGCGAGACGAAGCGATGGACAGGGCACAGCAGGCGTTCGCCGAGGAGGTGATGCCGGCACTCCTGACGGACGTGACGAAGGAGGCGATCAAGTGGCCGCGTCAGGGTCCGCGCGACTGGTGGCAGTACACGCACGAGCAGCAGATGCTCTGGGCGCTCACGCTTGTGCTGGTGCTGGAGGACGAGGAGCAGACGGAGCGCCTCGTGAGCGCTGCGCGGGCCGGGGCGCACGGGGACGAGGACTTCTCGGCGGCGGCCGTCCTGCGTGCTATCGCCGTTGAAGTGAACGAGCCCGGCTACGACGACATGTTCCGCGAGCGATGCTGGATGGCGGCGAAGAACCTGACGAGCCTGCTGGGGGTGACGCTGTGATGGCGCAGCCTACGGTGTGGCAGGACAATCACGGGTATGCCCAGCCCGCGCCGCGCCTCCAATGGGCGACGCACGCCTGTGCGTTCGACGTCGGTAAAGAACGCGCCTCATGGCTTCTTCAGCCGTACCAACAATTCCGTCCGAAGTATTTCCTGATCTCGACGCCGGGCTTCGTCGTCAACTCGCTCGATATGAACCGCGCTTACCGGCTGCTCAACGAGGTCGATGGAGACCTATATCTCGTGAGCGAATGGGATCGGCTGGAGCGCGAGTCGCAGCTGGAGCGGGTGCGTCTGCCGGGGTTCACGCTGAAACCCAGCGATCAGCTGAACCTGCAGGTGACGCTGCGGAACGCCGCGAATCTGGCACCAGGCAGGACAGTGCGGTTCAGCGCGATGATCGTCGGCGAAGAACTCGTGCAGGGGCCGTACTGATGGCGCGGCTTATCGGTGTGCGCGCACGGGACTGGCGGGGGATCTGGCGCTGGCATCCGGCACCGCAGCCACTGGGACACATACCGTACGAATTGAAGCAGTGCCTCAACGCCATCGGGCTCGTGGCGCTGATGGCGGTCATTACGGAGGCTCTCGAAGGAGACAGATGAACAAGGACAAGCACCAGGCAGCGATCGACGCTCTCTCGGAACTCATGCGGAGTGAACTCGACGGCGACATGCGCGGGAGGTTCGCGTGCGTGAACCGGCTAGCTGTGCTCGCGCAGAAGCTCCAGGTCGAGATGAACCCGCGCCCCGAGGACATGGACGAGCGCGAGCAGGATGCGTACGGCATAAACGTCATGGACCACGGCATCGTCAGGGGCGGCGGAGCTATGGGCGCAGCCATGTACGGTGGCGACCAGGCGCAGATGGCCCGCGAGATGCTCGCGATGATCGGCCCCGCGATGGGCGGCCTCCATAGCAACAACGAAGCGAAGAAGCGGGAGTCGATGGCTCGGGAACTGAACGAGCTACTCACGGCCAGGCGCATGCTGCAGATCGATCAGCAGCCAGACGCCGACGCTGTGGCAAAACTCACGAAACGGATCAACGCGCTCACGGATCTGGTGAGCCAGGAAGAAGAACAGGAGAATCCCCATGCACAAGCCCCAGAACTTCACGTGGTACCTGCCGTCGATGTACGGCGACATCAAGCTGGAGAAGATCACGGACAAGTCGACGCGCCTCACGCTCGTCGGGCTCTCCCCGACGGAGAAGGAGGCCGTGAAGGCGCTCTTCGCGCGGGCGGTGAAGCCGGGGGCCTTCAAGAAGGTGTGGACATCGGAGACGGCGCTGCGTGACGTCGATCTCGGTTCCCTGAAGGAGCAGATGCTCTCGCTCGACGCGCCGATCTCGCAGGTGCAGGACTTCCTGCAGAAGAAGCTGAAGCCGCACCGGAAGCAGGTGTCCGTGGTGCGCTTCGCAAGCGGGCGTCTCGAAGAGCTTTCCGAGGCGACGCTGCAGGTCATCGACGGCACCGCGGAGGATGTGCCTGGGACGGTCGTGGAGGCTCAGGCGGTGGAGCCGGTCGTGGAGAAGAAGGAGAAGCCGGCACCCAGGAAGGAGGACAAGCCCGCGGTGGCGGCGACGGTGGGGCAGCCGGCGCTCGGGTGCCCGGTACCGGAGTTCGACGAGGTCGAGATCCGGGCGACACGTGTCCTCAAAGCGTTCCTGACGCCGGAGCAGGTGGAGGACTTCGACCGGAGGCAGCAGTTCGTGGCCGTCGGCGCGGACACAGGCCACAGGTACCTGCTCACGTCGCGGCAGTCGCGGCACGCCTTCGAGCGGGCGAGCTTCCGATCGCTCTACGACATGGATGAGAGGCAGGCGCTCTGCGTACATGACTGGGAGGTCCCCGCGGCCGAGGAGCTTCTTGGGCTTTATCTGCATGTGTCCCTGCCGGGACTGGAGGGCTTCGTTCGGTCCATGCCGGACCGAGACGGGGTGCTGCACCGGTGAGCGACGAATCCGTCCCGCAGATGTTGCACAATGCCCTCGCGCTGCTCAATCGCGAGTTTCCAGCCGCCAAGCTCGTCGAGGTCCGCTTGGAGTTCCGTAGCGGTGAGCGTCACGGCGCGACGTACGGCTGCGCACAAAACTGGACCAACGAACCGACCTGGACGCTACAGGTCAATAACGACCGCGAGTCCCATTCTGTGCTGAGTGAAGCGCTCGCCGTGCTTCGGGTAAAGCTCGCTCGCAAGGCGCAGGTGCCTGGGCTCGCCGATCGCGTCGCGACCATCCTTCGCGAGATCCCGGACGAGGGGTTCGAGAGGAATGACGTGCTCATGGCCGCGCAGGTGATGCTGGAGAAGGAGCGCAGCGGACGATGAACCGAGAGTCGCTGGTCGTCGCTGGTTGTCTTCTCCTCTGCTGGTTCTTTGGCTTCGCGTGCGGAAAGGCGTAGGTGGCTGGAATGAAGCCCGACGCGGAACAGATTACGGAGCCGGTGACTATCACGCCGCCCGAGCCACCTTGGGTCGAGCCGTGCATGGCGTGCTCGCGGCCCATGCGATGCGACAAAGGACCGTCTGCGCTCTGGTGCTGGCGTTGCCGTTGTCGCTCGTGGCTAGGTGTCAGAGTCAGGAGCACACTCAGAGTCAGGAGCACACGATGAAGCAAGGCACTCAGTCGGATAATTCAGGGGCGAGCTACCTGGATACGGAGAACGGCACGGTGCAGAACCTCGTCTACTGGCTCCGCGATCCGCTGGACGAGGAGACGCTGGCGGTGCTGTGCAGAGTAGAGCGCGGCACCCAGGGATTCAGGCGCGATCGGTTGAACGTGGCGTACCTTGTGAGCCGCGACTGCATCACGGCCGACTGCAACGCCGAGACGCTCGCGATCACGCCTACCGGTAGGGATGCTCTGGCATATTTCGGTGGAGAGAACAGGGCTCGTAGATGAAGCACGGTTGCACGGTAGATCCAACGGAACGGAGCATGTGATGGCAGATCCCAAAGAGAACGCGCCGGTCGATTCTGAAGCGGTGGACCCGGGAACCCTGACGCTCTACCGGGCGCAGAGCGAGCAGCCGTGGACGGTGCCATATGGAAAGAACAAGTGGTGGGTGGTGAGCGAAGAGGGCCGTCTGAAGCACTGCCTGTCGCACGCTCAGAAGACGCTCGGGAAGATCGCTGCCATCGTCGAGAGCTTGGACCACGCGGACCGAGGCTGGCTCACCGACGATGAGTGCGATCAGGTGGGCGACATGGCTGCGGACCTCGTAACGGTCGCGCTACAGGTGGGCACGACGGTTTCGCGCAGCGTCGCTCACGCCCTCGTCCGTCGCGTCGTCGCTAAGAACGGCAAGCTGTTCGATCTGACCGGAGGAACCTATGGCCGTGCGCTCATCTGCAAGTGAACCGAAGGTGAGCGGGACACGTTCAGCGGACTCCCGCTCGGCAATGAAGCACGGATGCACGGCAGACCACGCGGAACGGAGCATGTGATGGCAGATCCAAACGAGATGGGTACGGAGTCGGTGGTTTCCGGAGCCGCGGGGCCGGTCGATTCTGACGAGCCAAAGTCGCTGTGGACCGTTGTTGGGCTGTACGAACGGGGCAAGTACAACCGAGACACGTTCGTTTGCTACCTGAGCGGAATCACCGCGGAAGAAGCAAAGCGTTTTGCCGAAGAGGGCAACGCGGCACGTGGTGACAAGATAGAAGTGCTAGCGTGCGTCGCAGGGGGCGGTGTCGCTCACGTGTTTCAGCGTGCGGCCAGCCGATGCACATGCACGCCGTACAACCCGGAGCATGATTGTCCTGAGCACGGTCTTCAGGTGAGCGGGACTGAGAACGGATCGGAGGCTCGCAGATGAAGCATCCCCGAATCAGAAACCGTGCTCAGCGGAGCACGAGAGAGGCAATCCGGTGACCTCGGAACGATCGGCGCGCGCGCTCAAGTGGCTCGACGATAGGTACGAGACTCGTTCCGCAGAGGAGCGACAAGCGATACTTCGGTTGGAGCCTGCTATCTTGGCGATGTTGGTTGGGCATCATGCGCTAGGGGGCTTCGCCAGTGATGAAGCTCCAGCCATGGTCAACATAGTTCGTATCTGGTTGGAAACGAAGGTGAGCGCATCCGAAAAGACCCCGGTGCAACCGTGAAGCAATCGAAGAAACTGATTGAGGTACACTCAGATCCGCGAACCTGTCTCTGCGGATGGGTCAGACCGGTGCGAGCCGGGTTCGCAAAAGACGAGATGGGAAACGAACCGATCGAGGTTCCAGAAAAACGGTTCTACTTTCTCTATGACTGCCCGCAGTGCGGCGCGCGGTGGAACATGCTTCTGGAACGGGTGGATTAGGGAGCAACCGTGAAGCAACGTGTGTCGGAAACTACCCCAACAAGAAAGAGGCGATTCGTTGACCAAGAATCCGTTGTCGAAGCTCTACGGTGAGTGCCTCGTTGATCGAGCCGGCTCCCTTGAGGCTCGGGGGAAGGATCTTTTGATGAGTGAAGTTCGTGAGCGGGCGTTCGCGGAGTTCCTACGCCGCCATAACGATACGCTCGTAGCACTGGTGGCGACGCTCCCGAAGTGCGCTCGGGGCTGTCGCCGTCTGGCTACCACGACGGACGGTGACGGGACGTACCACTGCGATCCTCATCGACCGCCGCGTGAACTTACGGTCAGCGTGGACCTGCCGTGGGCGAAGCTAGTTCGGGAAGAAAAGATTCCGGTGCAACCGTGAAGCATCTTGCAGACTGGATTCTTGACCAAGCCTCGCTGCTCGTGCCGTGCCTGTTCGCCGGGGCGTTCGTCGCTCTGATAGGTGGCGAGGTGTACGACCGAATCAGGGAGCAACCGTGAAGCAGCAGGTACCGGCTGTCCGCAACGACCCCGACACGAAGGAGACAATCCGATGAACCAGAAAACGAAGAAGTGCCGCGAAGAGCACCCGATCCTCTGCATCGACCCGGCGGGCGAGATTCCTCTTCGGTGCGGACTCCCGAAGGGCCACGGGGGGCTGCACGAGGACGAGCGAGAAACGGATGGCGCGAAGCCAGAGAAGACGGAGCCCGCGCCGTGAAGCATCCTCGCCCCACCATCTCGGAACCCGCAGTTCTGAACTACGTGGTCTTTCACGCCGCCGATTGCCGCCGACTGCTCGACAAGTGGTGCCCGTGCGGCTGCGGAGCCGAGCAGCGAGCGCGAGACGCTCTCTATCGAGCGGTGGACGGATGCTCAGACACTAGGAGACAACCATGAAGCAACCGAAGATACTGATTGAGGTACACTCAGATCCGCGAACCTGTCTCTGCGGATGGGTCCGACCGGTGCGAGCCGGGTTCGCAAAAGACGAGATGGGAAACGAACCGATCGAGGTTCCAGAGACACGGTTCTATTTTCTCTATGACTGCCCGCAGTGCGGCGCTCGGTGGAACATGCTTCTGGAACGGGTGGATTAGGCGGCACCCGTGAAGCAGCATGACCAACCGAAGCCGCTCGTGCACTGGTGCGTGTTCAACGACGGGGAGCCGGTGTGCGGGGCGAAGATGCCGGAGCCGCCGACGAGAAAGCCGTTCTCGTGGCCCGACCACTACCCGCGGGTGGCGACGTCTCAGAAATATGTGACGTGCGAAGCCTGCAAGGAGCACTGCGCCGGTCCGAACAAGGCGAACCGGTGAGCAAGAAGGAAGAGGAACATGAAGTTCAGTGAAGTGATCGCGGCGCTGGAGGACGGGAAGAAGGTCAGGCAGTCCGGCATCGAGGGAGACTACTACCAGTTGGTCTCGCCGGGTCAGGGACTGAATCGCCAGTTGGTGTACGTGTATCAAGACGGCAGCTGGGAGAACGCGGAACTCAGATTCAGCGGTCACATGCGCAACGACTGGTCGGTGGTCGAGTGACGCACAAGGCGTGGAACGTGGTCGTCATCGAAACGGAGCCGGAGACGGCGTGCGCGCGGTGCAAGAACAAGAAGGAGTGCCGCGACGTACTCGGTGATGGCACGAAGCTGTGCTTCAGCTGCGCAACGTCGGCTGAGAAGGAAGCGTACGGACGTCGGATGTTCGGGTCGCCTTCCACCGGCTTGCGCGAGACAGCCGACCGTCTCTTCGATGGCCTGAATGACAAGGAGAAGGAACTCGTCAAACGTAGGTTCGCCAAGAGGGAGGGGAAGTAGATGAGCAGCACCGGTCGCGGCAGCGAGCGCGAGGAGAACGACGTCTACCTGACGCGCTACCCGCTCGCGCTCGCGATCTGCGAGAAGCTGAAGGCCGACGGCGTCATCGTCGCGCCGAGCGTGATGATGGAGCCGAGCGCGGGGGGAGGCTCCTTCGTCAGTGCGATGGCCGAGACATGGGCCCCGCGAACGCTGTACTGCAACGACCTCAACAGCGGTCTGATCTTGCCGGAGCACGAGGACCGTGCCCGGTTCTGCATCGAGCGCGCCCACCTGGGCCGTCACGAGAGCCACGGCAAGCTGATCTCGCTGGAGGGCGACTTCCTGCAGATCGAGCAGCGGAATGTGCCTGGGATCCAGGCCATCGTGGGCAATCCGCCATTCACCTTCGCGGAGCAGCATGTCCGTCATGCGATCTCGCTGCTTGCCCCTGGTGGAGCGCTCGCCTTCCTCCTTCCTGTGAACTTCCTCTCGGGCATCAAGCGTGTCGGCGGGCTCTATCGGGAGCACCCGCCCGAGTACGTGTACGTGATCGACAAGCGCCCGCAGTTCGTGGACGGCTACCGGATCAACAAGCACGGCAAGCGCGTGAAGAAGGGGACCGACTCGAACGAGTACGGCGTCTTCGTGTGGAGGAAAGAGCGCCCCGAATTTGAACCAGTGATCCGGTGGCTTCAGTGGTCGAAGTACTTGCAGAGGTTCAAGAACAAAGTCGAGAGGGTCGAGATCCAGGTAGGACAGAACGTGGACACGGACGACGAGGACGTGGCAGGCTCCGCGACCGCAGGAGAGACAGAATGAACCGACGACTTATCGCGTTGCTGCTTTCGCTCACGCTCGTTCTCGGAATACATGCCGCCGCCGCTGACCAGCGGAGTGGTCTGGAGCGCTGGCTATTCGCGACGGCGAACAAGCTGGAGCACTCATCGGCTCCAGGCGAAACGCGAGAGGACTACGAACGGCGGCTCGGTGGCATGTCCGCCGCGCTCGCTCGCGCCACGAAGCCCTACGCGAACGGGCAGGGCTGGACGACGACCGAGCTAGGACTCGCGATGCTGACGCTGTGGCACGCGGAGACGTTGTTTGATCAGCGTGTCCACGCTGGTATGCAGCACCCGAAGTGGACCCAGGACAAGGGGCGCGCCCGGTGCCTTGGTCAGATCCACGTCTCGCTCCTTGTGCCGCAGTCGGAATGGGAGAAGCTGGTCGGAACGGACGAGGGAGCGACGCAGATGTGCGCAGATGCAACGGCCCGGATCTGGGTTGCGCAGGCCCGGCAGTGCGGCGTCTGGTACGGTCAGCGAGCCGATCGGAACAAGGTAGCGAAGGTCTTCGCGGCCTACGCGAGCGGCGGCAACTGCCGCCCCGGAGAGCGCGACTGGGCGCGAGCAGACAAGTGGTTGGCCGGCATCGCGCAGCGACCGGATCGGAGCCCGGTGAAGGGCTATCGCCGGGCGGCCCCTGCCGAGATCCCGTCGAATGTGAAGGAGGACGCTCGAACGCTTGCGACCGAACTCGCTCCTCCCGGTGGCCACAAAGTCGGCGCGCAGTTTCCCGTGTGGGGCTCGTTTCTGTTGCTTGTCGAGAAGCACGCCGAGGGCAAACTCGGAGTTTCCGTTCTGATGAAGGAGAGCACGTAATGTCACCCGAGAAGGCCGCGAAGAGGCACCCGCACTGCGGCGTGGAAGGGCACGGACCGGCACATCGGTTCGACGCGATCGACTGCTACGCCTGTATGGAGTGCGACGAGTGGCTCGAAGAGAAGTGCACCGAACCGGACTGTGCCTTCTGCAAGCAGCGCCCGGCTCGCCCGCCAGCGCCCGGCGCGGCCTCGTCACCTCCGTGAGTCTCCTGTGCCGCAGGGCCTCCGAGCGCACTGATCGGCGCCGCGATCCCGGCCATCGCCTCCGGTTTTAGCGCAGAAACGCCCCTCCTTCCCACGGGCATACGATCGGGCTAGACTACGGCACATGTTCGGCAACGCCCCCAGCGTCTTCGACAACGTCGCCCCAGAACACAGGCCGGACTCCTCGGGTCCTCCTCTACATGATCAGATCGCCGGGGTTGGCGCAAGCCCGGACGGTCTCGGGGCCGGTCCGGGCGGCATGGGCGCGTACGCTCGACCGACGGCCGGGACCGGCGAGTACTTCGTGCCGGCAGACGGCATGGGCGCGTACGCCAGGCCCACCGGGATGGGCGGACAGATCGATTTCTTGGAGCCGGCCGATGCGTCCCCTGCCGCGGCGATGCGCTCGGCGGGCATCACGGCGCTCGTGGCGGCCGTTGCTTTCGGTGGCGGGCTCGCGTTCGGCGGCCCATGGGGCGGCGTGTCCGGGATCATGGTCTCGGGCTCGGCATTCAACGTGTACCGCGCCCAGAAGTGGTGGGGCAGCGCGGACGCGAGCGAGAAGCACGAGGCCGTCGTGAGCGCGATGTTCGCGGCCATCGGCATCGCTGCTGGCGGGTACACCGCGTACCAGGCGTACCAGGCGAAGCGGTAGGAGCACACATGGCAGGCGATGCGGCCCCGTCCGGGGCAACGATGGTCGACGCGCAGCTGACGAACGTGCGGGTGCTCAAGCCCGCGCCGAACTTCGAGCGGAACTACCAGGGCAAGTCAGCGATCATCCCCATCGCTTTCCCAGGGACACGTGATCCTCGTGCGGAAGAGAGCGCGCCCGGCTTCTCTCCGAATCTGATGAAGGGCATCGCGGTTCCGCAAGGCGCGAGGGTGCTCCTCCAGTTCCCGATCTGCTGGGCACCGCTCGGTACTTTCCCGAACGCGGTCAACCCCTTTCAGTTCTACAGCTACCGCCTCATCTGGCGGTACCAGAACCTCAACAGCTACAGGAACCCGGCCGCAAAGACGCGCCGAGCCCCGTACCACTTTCCCAGGCAGAGCCCTGGAGCGCCGGAGACAATCCTGGGCGTTCCTGTGCCCCGCGTGACCATTCCTGCGTCCTGGCATGTGGTTGCGTACCAGCAGACGGAACCGCTCACAGGTGCTGGCAGTCTCGTTGTCCGAATCGAGGACATCATTCCGCGGTTGGATTCGGTCGCGGATTTCGTGCAGCCTCTGCTGCCCGACGGACAACCCGGCGTCATTCAGCAGGGCGTCCTTGATCCGACCGCGACCGGGGGCGGACAGATGCCGATCTTCGCGCCCTTCTGGACAGACGCAGAGGGTGACGAACTGCTCATCCTCGCGAAACGTGTCGGGGCCACTGCCCTTCCTGGGGACGTCTGGGACTTCACGAGCGGGTACAACGGCGTGTCTCCGCCACCGCAGGGAGACCTCGCCTTCTCGAACATCTACGGCACGGGCGACGGGCGGCACGAGTCGTTCCGCGACCTCGGTATCTACATGCAGACCGGGACGACGCCCTGAGCGATTTCCACATGTCCGACAACTACAGCTAGAAAGAGAGCAAGCACATGCACAAGGGAGCCAGGATCAACGGGGGAGACTACTTCGACGACATCGCGCAGCGCGAGGACGCGGGCGTGTTCGGGGGCCTCGGCGTCGAGGACTACGAGGGCATCAAGGAGTCGATCAGCCCCGACGGGCTCGTCATCCGGATGAACTGCCGGGTGTGCGGCAAGCAGCACGACGTCACCCTGGAGTGGCAGGAGCTTTTCATCGTCGGCAGCAACGGCCCTGGACTGTCGCCGATGATGCCGCCTGGGTGGACGTACAGCGAGAACAACGCGAAGCTCTACCCGACGAACATCCCGTGCTCCAAGTGCGGGGACAAGCTCTGCCCGCAGGTGACTCCAGACGAGGCGCGCGAGCGGGTGAACGATGCGGTTCAGCGAAGCATGATCCCGCCGCAGGCGCTCGCGGGCTGGAGGCATCAGGTGGCGATGTACCGCGGCCACCAAGGCGGCTGACGTCCAGCCCCAGCACATGAGCGCGTGTCCCGAGATCCGCTCGCCCCTCACCGTCGAGGAGGCGGAGGCCGTCATCGAGCCTTACTTCCTCGCGGTGCGGGATGTGTTCGTCGGGAACGGGGCGACGAAGTGCAAGCGCGTGACGCTGGAGATCGCGCCGTGGATCCACGATTCGCCGCGGCACTTCGCGGCGACTGAGGAGAGCGGCAAGCTCATGGTCGTGTCCCCGGAGTTCGCGGAGCTTCCGGAGGACACGGTCATCGCGATCCTGAGCCACGAGTTCGGGCACGCCGTCGACTTCCTGTACCCCGGTGAATACATGCTCGTGGACGACGGGGAGCTTGTGAAGATGCCGCGCGTGCCGCCGGGCAAGCTCGATCTGAAGGGCACGCAGGCGAGCGTGGCGAGGTCGCGTTCGTGGAGGGACCGGGACAAGGACACGATCGAGCGCACAGCGGACTCGATCGCTGAGATGTTCACGGGGCACCTCATCGGGTACTGCGGCCCGTGCGAGCTTCAGTGCTTCGATCGAGGGCACAGACCTCGGAGACCGGGACTGCGGTGATGTACGGGAACGAGATTCTCACTACCGTCCACAACGGACGGTACGGCACCTGGCCGGTGTCGATAAATCCCACGTACACGAGGACGGTGTTCCTCTACCAGAGGCGCGATTACACATACGGCAACGAGCCGTCGCGCGAGACGTTGCGCCGTCAACTCGACGAGTTCAAGCGTCTCACAGAGACGACGCTGGAGCAGAAGCAACGGATCTCGCGCGAGCGAAACCGTCGCCATATCAGGAGCGCCAAGCTGTTCGCTCCGCCGCCGCTCGTCGAGACGATGTTCAGCAAGCCCACGTTCGTGCGCCGCGCGTGCGGCGGACGATGGAGAGTGAGGACACCATGATTGCGACGGTAACAGGGGACTCGCGGTGCCAAGAAGAGATCGCGCCAGGAGATCGGTACCTTCTGTTGATCCCAGGGCTGCCGATCGAGCGCCAGCCGGATGTGGTCCATACGGTCGCTGAGATCAGCGACGGGTTCGTGCGTTGGGAAGAAGGGGGCCGCAGCGGAGTCGGGGTCATCCGGACTGGGCACTGGAGACGACTGCCATGACGCCGATGAAGTGCTCGAAGCACGAGCTACGACCTGGGGAGCTTGCGGATTCGCCGCGGTACACGCGGGCGCTGCGAGAGTCACTGACCTGCTGGCGCTGTCGGCTGCTCGCTGTCAGGGCTTACGTCAAGTACTGGGTGGACACGAACATCGATCTGATGCCCTAGTACCTACCGGTAGGGCTCGTCAGGCGTCCACGGGGCTGCTCGTCGAGGGCCTCGATGACGGCGACGCGCGTGGCGAGTTGCCCTACGTCGTGCTTGATCCCGTCCATGCCGTTGCGCAGGCGCTCCTCGCTCGCGAGGATCTCCTTGCGCAGCACTTGCTCGGACTTGAAGTAGAAGACGAGCATCGAGACGATCATCGCGCCGATCGTGAGCCCCATCTGCAGCCACGCCTGGGGCTCCATGATCACCAGAACCTCTTGAGGTCGTTCATGGCGCGGCGTCGGGCCTCGCAGGGTGTGCACGGCTTCTGTCCCATGGCCCGAGCGATGGGTTTGGCCACCGCGGCGAAGGCGTCTCCGAGACGGAGGGAGCCCTTGGGGGCCTGGTGGGTCCGGTGGGCCTGGGCGAACGAGGCCACGTCATGTGACGAGCGCTGCAGCCCCCCGACGCCGCAGACCTCGCAGTAGACGTCGATGCCGTCCTGTCGGGTGCCGACCAGCACCCATTGGATCTCCGGCGAAAACCGCTGCATCCTGGGACACATGTTGGTGCAGCTTCCTCCGGCCGACAAGCCCTGTTAGCATGTGCCCCGATGTCAACGGCCCCCTACGTCCTGGGAGGAATCGCCGGGTTGGCGCTCGTGAAGGCGCTGTTTCGGCCGCACCGAGCGGTCGTGCGGGAGGGCGGCGTGGCGGCATGTCCCGGACCGAACCGGTACCGGGTCTGTGATGCGAGCGTGGCCATTGACGCCGCCGCCGGGACGGACGTCTACGCGACGGCGAGCGGCCGCGTCGCGGCGCTCGGGGACCGGTTCGTCCACATCGCGGCACATGACGAGCCGGTGGTGCTCATGTACGACGGCGTGGTTCCTTCGCTGGTGCGGGAGGGACAGTACGTCGGTCGCGGGCAGAAGATCGGCGAGTCGAAGGGCCGCGTCTACCTCGGCGTCACGCAGTTCATGCCCGGCGGCAAGCTCGTGAAGATCGACCCGTCCTCGTGGCTCGCGTCGCGCGGGCAGAAGATCGCGGCGACGTACACGGGGCCTGGGACGGCGTGGTGCGAGCAGGGACGTCACATCGAGGTGCCGGCGAGCGCCGGGACGGCGTGCAACCTGTACGAGCCGGAGCGCGGCGGCTTCGCGCTGCTCCCGGTGACCGTCAGCGTGGAGAGGTAGTCCATGTCGAGATACGGCACGATCCTTGGCGGCTCAGCCAACGCGGTGTCCTTCATCGTTCAGGGCGCGACACCGGAAGCCCTGCTCGCCGCGTCTGGAGTGGCCTGGCTCGCGACGTTCGGGCCACTGCAGGATCCGGTCATCACGTCGATCGCGCTCACGGGCGCGGGCGACGGGCACATGTTCTTCCTGGAGGTCCAGGGCACGTCAGGCGTCAATGCAGAGGGCGGCCTCGATGCCACCACGATCAGCGCCCAGGGGTTCATTGGAGCGGAGGCCGAGGTACTGACGAAGGCACTTCAGGCTGTGCAGAACGCATCCCCTATCGTGGATGTGCAGATCGCGGGCTCCGCGAAGGGACAGAGGGTGCTCGGAATCGTGATCTCGGGGACGCTGCTCGGGGGCGGGGGCGGAGGAGGGTTCAACTACCCGAACCGGGTGGACTGTTCCGTGAACTCTGCCCACGTGCAGGATCCGTACGACGCTACCCCTGTGCTGCACGCGCAATCGGGAGGGAACGTCGCTGGCGGCTATAACGGCGGCGGAGTCGGAAACAAGACCATCCTCGGCTACCGCGTTGGCGACTTGCTGCCTCTCTCGCAGCTGGTCAGCGTCGAATACACGTGGCTCGATCTGAATCCGGCGACGAGTGGGCTGCCTGTCTACGCCAACTTCGTCATCGCCTTAAACGGTCTTCTTGGCTCCGCGATCTACAAGATCGGAGTCATCGATCCGGCATCCCCGGCAGCGCTCGCCAACGGATCCACGGTCGTTAACCCTGACGGATCTCGTACGACCACGTGGCTTGCCGCCAGTATGAACCTGCTTCTCGTGAACGCCCTGGCCTCTCCTGGCTTCGCGGTCGGTCCTCCGTTCGTTGCTCCTACCGTGTCTCTTGCTCCGTTGCCACCGGCAGGAAACTGGCCGAGCAACAGCTACTCGCTCGCGGCCATCCTGGCTGCATACCCCGGAGCGACGCTTGCGGAGGCGTCGAGCCTCGACGGGGGGCTCCCCAAGGCCCCGAACAAAACGCCGGCCTTCATGCTGGTCACCGGAGACTCGACCAACCAGATCATTAGAGCCTTCAAGCTCTCGGACGTGAAGTTCAACGGGGTCCGCGTATGAGCTACACGCCGGTCACGAACAACCCGATCGACGACACCACGCCGGAGCCAACAATGGGCCCTACGTCTGCGCGCCCGTTGTTCCCTGCGGTGACGCAGATGTACTTCGACACGACGCTGGACGAACCGATCTGGTGGAACGGATCCGGTTGGATCAACGCGATGGGAGCCTCGGTATGACCGTTCGTGACAAGACCGGGACATCTGGCCGCGGCACGCCGCGCGTGCCGCCGGCCGGCGGTGGCGGTCCGCCTGGGCCGCAGGGGCCGCAGGGACCGCAGGGAGACGTCGGGCCGCAGGGACCGCAGGGAGACGTCGGGCCGCAGGGACCGCAGGGAGACGTCGGGCCGCAGGGACCGCAGGGAGACGTCGGGCCGCAGGGACCGCAGGGACCGCAGGGAGCCTCGAACGGGTTTATCTTCTGGGGCGCTGGCACCCTCGCTCTCACCGCGGTGACACGCTTCCTGCGTCCCGGCTACCAGAGCGGGCTCGCTCCGACGACCAGCGTTCGCATGCCCATCACGCGAGCGGGCACGCTGCAACGGTTGTTCGTTCGCTGCCGCGTCGCTGGAGCGGGAGTGAACAACATCACCTACACCGTGCTCCTGAACGGAGTGGCCACTACGCTTGCCGTGTCAATGCTGCCGACTGCCGTGTCCGCGTCGAACGTCGTGAACACGGTAGCCGTGGCTGCTGGAGACTTCGTCGAGCTTCAAGTCACGAAGGCCGGCGTCATCGTCACGACTCCGACAGACGTCGAAGTCGCCTTTGAGGAGGCCGCCTAATGGGAACGCATCGCTTTCAGCTGGACAGCATCAACGCGACCGAGGTCGGCAACCTCTCCGAGCCGGGACTCGTGGCGACATCGCTTGCTGCGCGTCCGCAGATCGACGTCACGCTCGCGAACGATGCGTTCCTGCCGGATCTGACAGAGGCGATGGCTCAGTTCGGGTACTCGTTCGTCGCGAGCGCTCCGACGACGCCTCGTGCGACGTCGAACCTGCTCGTGGACATGAGCGACCCAGGCGCGACCACCACGGTCGCTCCGGCTGGCACGATGCGAGCACGATACGACAACACGCAGAAGGCGCTCGTCATGTCCGTGGACGGCGGAGCGTACTTCCCGCTCGGGGTGAACCCCCCGAACGGGGCGAGCTTCTTCGAGGACTTCCTTTCGTCCAACGGCACCGTGTTCGGGAACACGAACTGGATCAGCGTCATCAGCGGTACCGGTTCCGCCGTTACTGTGGGCCCCGGAGTCGCCCCAGCGGTGATCGACGGGGCCCACCAAGGAATACTACTACTGAACACTGGCACTACCGCCACTGGTCGTGCCGCCGCGAGGCAAGCCGCTGCGGCTGCGCCGTGCTACTCCAACGTCGCCGCAGCCGGCGGAAACACCCGGATAGAGTTTCTCGTGTCGCGGGTTGATGCACTGTCCGACGGTGTTAATAACTACGCGACCATGTTCGGGTGGTCCGACGCTGCCACTACCGGGTTCGGGGCCAACTGTGCGCTGCTGTGCCACGATCCGGCAACCAGTCTGACCAACTGGGTAGTCAAGACTCTCGGTGGTGGATCGCCTGTCACGGCGGCTACGGCAATCCCCATCTCGGCCGCTGGAGCATGGGACAAGCTCACGATCGACATCTCGGCATCTCTCGGGGTGAGGTACTTTGTGAACGGGGTGCTCGCCGCGACGCATGCTCTCACGGCCGCTCCGCCCTCCGCCGCTACTCCGTGGACTCCAATCGCCAAGATCGAGAAGTCATTGGCCCTCCTCGCCCGCCGCGTGGCCGTTGATTATTCCTCCTGGAGCTTCAGACTTTCAGCTGCGAGGTGAACATGTCGCTGATCTATCTTTCCGCAATCAAGATCCGAGCCGATGGCTCAACCATCAGGTCCGACAACTGCACGGGTTCACGCACGGGTCTTGGTGAGTACACGATCGACCTCGGTAGTGACATGGGCCCAGAGGAGGCGCTCTTCGTGGTGCAGCCGATGAACGGCTCCATTCTCGACTATCTGTTCCACCAGACGACGCTGCAACCAGATGGGAGCACCGTCATCGTCAAGTTCTCGGCCCCGGCCGGCTTCGCGCTCGACAGCGCGTTCGGGCTCATCGCATACAAGTTTCAGGACGATCTGTGATCTCCCTCTGGTGCGCCTGCAAGGCCGATCCTGCCGGGAACATTCTCGCGAGCGAGAACGTCGTCGGTGTGACCCAATCCGGGACCGGTATCTACCGCGTCCAGATGGTGAACTCCCTCGGTCCGTACGAGTGCAGCGCGGGGGCCGTGCCCTGGTACGTCGTTCCGTCGGCGGTCCCGATGGTGCGCTTCGTCTGCGGCGTGGACCCCGCTTTCCCCGACATCATCATCGTGAACGGCTTCGCCGGGATCCCTCCGGTCGCGTCAGACGGCCCGTTCGACCTCATCGTGTGGAGGTTCGCCCCGTGAGCGTGAGGCGAGCGCCTAGACGACTTCGTCGGAATGTGCCGGAGGGGATGCACGTCTGGTTCCTGGAGGGGAGGTACGACGATCACGACTTCACGGGGTACATCCTCACGAAAGAGGACTCGCGCTACTGGGAGGTGACCGACGAAGCGAAGAACTGGAGCGTGGGGAGAACAAACTCGCGGGGCGAGGTGATCTCTCCTCCGCACCACCCGCCAGTCCCTTGGTACCGAGCCGCGCGAGTGGAGCCGGGGGACGAGAGGTACCCGGCCTACGCGGAGGAACTGATCCCTGGACGAGTCAGGATCGCGACATGGGAATGGAGGATCAGGCCGTCAGAAACTCGCCCCGAATACCGATCAGCCACGGAAGGAGGGAGATACAAGAGTCTGCTCGCCGGACAGTTTCTCGGGATCGTCGTGAACCCGAAGCTGCTGAAGCCAGCGCTGGCCGTAATGCAGCACGACAGCCACGTGCACATCCTCCGCATGGACCGGGCAGGGTTCCCGGACGAAGGTAACGGGAGCTACCAGCACGGTTGCTATGACGACTTCAGCAGCGCGGGCTACGGCTGGCCTTGCGACGTATCGGGATGCGTGCGGGTACACACCGCTCAGGGCGTGAGGACGAAAGGCGCCGCCTACGGCACGGCTCTCTACACGTCGCTGGTGCTCGGGGCACACCTGCAGATCATGCCAGGGGAGTACGAATCGGACTGCGTCTCATCCGGCGACATCGACGGTGTCGGCCGCTCGACAGAGGCTCAGAAGTGGTGGCGAGACAACTCGCCCCCGTTCCGCAACTACGCCGAAGCGCACAAGCACGAGGGAGACACCGACGGCGGCGGCGACGACGGCGACGAAGAATGGGAACAGGTCGCGGAAAACGAAGTGGATCTAGTGGGCCAACTCGGGCAGCACGTGGTCGGTAGGATCGTCGAACCGGAGGAGGACGCGGACCTGGATGATCTGGATCTCACCGAAGAACTGAAGCGGTTCGTTCTAGGTAAACACGTTGGCGATTGGGACGACGAGGTGACATATGTAAACACCATCCGTGTCGACGTGGCTGTCAAGGAAGACCCCCACGGCGATCGGCACTTCAAGGTCGTGAAGGCGCGAGAGATCAACGTCGACTTGCGCGGCTCGCGCCCGCCCGAGAGCGAGCACGGCTCTTACGGGGCCACGGGCAAGTACAACATCCTGCGGTACAGCGCCGCGCTGCGCTCCGGTCTGATCATCGCCGCGGCGGCGCCGGACACAGAACTTTGCGAGGTCGCCCCCGCCGATCTATGGAAGGAGATCCTGGAGGACCGCATCCAGATCGACGAGGCGTACCTGGAGCCGATCCTCGGGCTCGACGTGCGTGATCTTCCTGTCGAGTCGATCCACCTGCTCGGCGTCATCGCGCAGGAGGCGGGGGCCACCAACGAGCAGCTGGCTCAGCTACGTCTCCGATGGGAACTCGGGCTCGATCCGAACGTAGCGGTACGGCAGCTGCAGCTGCTCCCGAATCAGTCCCGATCCAAGGCTACGGCCGCGCTCGCGGAAGCGGCGGAAGCTCGGGAGAAGTTCGGCTGGGCCCGCTGGGAGAACGACGATGGCTAGCAGGAAGCGCGCAGGCGGGTGGTTCTGGTACCTGATGGGACACGACCCGGATCATCACCCCATCGCTGGCATAGCTAAGACCGCCGCGCGTGCTACGCGCATGTCCTTGCTGGACAGAATCAACAAGGAGTTCAAGAGCCGCAAGCCCCCGATCGTCTGGACCGATGCGATCCTGCTCGAACACATCCCTGCGAAAGACGCGGCAACCGCAGAGGGCCTGAACGTCGGTGACGTCGCGATCACGAAGTACGAGTGGCGGCTCACCGCGCCATCGGCGGTGCGCAGAGGGGAGTCGTTCGGTGCTGGTGTCCCCACTGGTGTGCCAAAGTTTTTCGGGGAAGCGATCGGTGCGTCGCTCGGGATCGTCGTGAACCCGAAGCTGATGAAGCCAGCCATCGTGGTGAACTACACAATGCCGCGCGTGGCGGTCTACCGGATGGACAGGGCGGACTATCCGTACGAAGGAGAAGGCTGGTACGAGAACGGTTGCTTCAACGACCTTGCCGGAGAGCGCGGCGACGGCGGCTACTACGAGGAAGAGTACGGGGGAGGCTACTACGAGCAGCGAGACGGAGAGGAAGAAGAGAGCGAGTACGAGGGGAACAGGCAGGGAGCAACTCCGGGGCACATGTGGACGTGTCACGAGAGCCACTGCGTGCGCGTGCACACCGCCGCGGGTGTGACGAAGGATGAAAAGAGCAAGGGATGGGGCGTGGCCCTGTACACGGGACTGCTGCTCGGCGCTCACTTCAACTCGGTGCTGGAGATCGAGGACGACATCGCGAATTGCATCTCCTCCGGGGAAGTCGTCGGGATGAGGCGCCCGGACGCTGGCAGATCCGACGACGCGGCTGCCTGGTGGGACAGGCAGAACCGTCGGGGGCTGACTGAGAGGAGCGTGAAAACGAGGCGCATCTCCAGCAGGAAAGAAGTGAAGATCATCGTCGACACATACAGCTACGACTCCGCGATCGACAACGGCATGGTGATCGCGACTCTGGGCGGCGCAGTCGAGAGGCTCGATCCGGAGTACCTGTGGCAGCGAGCCAGGGACGGCGAGTTAGAAACCGACGACATCTCCCTCGGCGCGATCCTCGGGCTCGACGTACGTGATCTTCCCCTCGACACGATGAATCTCCTCGGGATACTGGCCGAGAAGGGGGGAGCGACGGCGGAGCAGCTTGACCATCTGCGCCTCCGCTGGGAACTGGGCCTCGATCCGAACGCCGCCGTCCGACAGCTGCGCCTTCTGCCGAATCCTGCGCGCCGAGACGCGGAGGTAGCCGTCGCCGAGGCACAGGAAGCGCGAGATAGATTCGGTTGGTCGCGGTGGGCGGACGACGTAGACTAGCTCGGCTAACCGGGGTATTCTCCGCGCGGTAAGGAGCACCATCATGTCGATCAGCACATTCGTTCTCTCTCCGCCGGGCTTCACACAGAACACGATCACTCGCTTCGTGCAGTCGTCCGAGCCGGGGGACATCGAAGCCGGTATCGCTGCGGCGGTGGCCGAGATCGTGGCGCTGAACGTGACGATCACGCCCCCGGATGAGAAGTACGGCATCGCCGCGGTGGATCTCGCCGGTGGCGGCGACGGCCACACGTTCGTGGCGCAGATCACGTTCACGACGAACCAGGCGAACTTCCTCTACGGCGTGGTGCTCGGAGCCTCGATACCGTCGTTCATTCTCTCGACGGTGCATGCCGGCGCGTACCTGGCGTCGGACAAGGACGCGCTCGCTATCGCACAGCAGGCCACATACGACCGGATGCGGGCTTTCGATCCGGGTCCGGGCAAGCAGTACACCGTCATCGCGAACTCGTTCGCTGGCGCAGCGAAGGGCACCCGCTTCATGGGGCTCGTGGTCGGCTTCGAGGGGACTCCCTGATCATGGCGACGACGAGGGGGAACGCCCAAGATGCGAGGTACTACGTGTGGGAGATGTCTGTTCGCGACCGGAAGCAGCCGCTCCGTCAGGTGAACAAGTCGCCGCTCTTGCTGGAGAAGGCGAAGCAGCTGGCTCGCATCGGCGCGCAGAAGGGAAAGCACGATCGCGCGGTGACGACGAGCCCGACGTCGCCGAAGGGCTTCCGGATCGTGGCGCAGTACGCGGCCGGGGCCGGCAAGGACGTCGCCATCATGTACCGACGCGGCTCGGGCGGCGGCACGCGGCGCAAGAAGGTCGCTCGGGAGAACGCTTCCTCGGAGGACAGCGCGCCGGATCCGGTGAGAGGCGTCACACTGACCGAGGAGGAGTTCGTCGTTCAGGAAGCCGTACCCAGCGAACCCGAGGAGCCGGAAACCGAATCGCACCGACATGTGTCGGCTGACGAGGTGTAGCTCGTGACGAAGGGCCTCACGCCCTGGATGGAGCAGAAGGTCGCCGACCTTCTCGCGTACGGCAGAAGCATCGGCATCGAGGCTCGCGTCTCCGAGGGCTTCAGGACGTGCGCCAGGCAGAACGCCATCTACGCGGGCGGGAGCAGCACCGCGACGGGCGTGAGTGGATGCCATTCCTGGCACGTCTGGGGCCGCGCCGCGGACCTGCTCATCGACGGCGGTACCCGCGCCGACTACGCAGCCCTGGCGGCCGAATGGAAGCGCTGGGGCGGGATTTGGGGCGGGGACTGGACCTCCCCCGCGGACGACTGGGGTCACTTCGAGTGGCACCCGGACATCCCGGACATCCACGACCTGTGCCCCCGCGGCGCGGGCGCGGAGGCATGTCCTGACCCGAACGAGCCCTGGCCCGAAGACCGGCCTCTGTGGGCGCGTCCGGGGGTCAGGCTCCTCGGAGGAGCCCTCCTGGCGGCCGGCGGCATGTACCTGGCATATTCCCTCGTGAGACGGTAGGCTCCTGGGGTTCCCGCCGCGCCTCTGCCGGTGGGGAGTCTCGTCACATGCCCGCGCCTCGGCCGGGAGGAAAAGGAAGCCACAGCCATGTTCATCCCGTCAACCACGCTCGTAGACACTGAAACGAACCGTTACGACTACCTCCAGGCCACCGAGGCGTCCGTCATGGAGGACTTGTTCACAAAGTACATCGCAGCGCTGGACGCTGCGAACAATGTACCGAGCAATCCGCAGCTGGGCATCCTCGACGTCGACATCGCGGGCGGCGGCGACGGCCACACGTTCGTGCTTCGCATTCTGGTGTCGGAGGCCGTGAGCATGGCTGGCTGGTCGGTCGCCCAACTGCCGAATGTGAACGGCAGATTCTGGATGGGCTCCGATGCGGAAGCGTTGGAGGCGTACCAGGAGGCGGCGATTGCCTCGCTGCTCGCGATCACCGGAGTGGCAACCAATGTCGCTGTCGGCACCGCTGGCGCAGCGAAGGGCACGCGCTTCATGGCGTTCATCGCCGCTGTCTCGCCCCCCCAGTGATCTGAACAGAAAGAAAAAGGAAACAAGAACATGAACTACGGAATCATCACGAACCCAAGCGCCGCTCAGGTCCAAGCCGTTCAGAGCGCCGATCCGACGGATCTGCAGAATCTCGTCAACGCCGCCCTCTTGGCGGTCGTCTTCCCGTCCGCCATCACAAACATCACGCTTGCCGGTGGCGGCGACGGACACACGTTCGTCGTTCTCATCGAGTCAGCGCCGCTTGGTGCCGCTCAAGGAGGGCTACCTGGCAGTGTTTTTGGCTTTGCTGGAGCCCAAGTGCGCTGCTACCTGGCTGGCACAGGCGAGGATCTGGAGGTGGCTAAAGCTGCGTCCGGCTTGCCTGCTCCCATTCCGGCATTTCCGCCGAATGGACCGATCCCCTACGTGCTGTCCGACGAGCAGGTCGCCGGGAGCAGCAAGGGCACTCGCTTCATGGGCATGACGGTGTTCGCCGCGTCGAGCCTGCCTATTCCTTTGGGTGCGCCGATCGCGCAGGCGACACTGACCAACGGCGCGCTCGTCGCTGGCGATAACTTTCTCAATCTCGCCTTCGTGCCGACTCCGCCAAGCAACGGTTTCTTCATCCCCCTGCCTGGAGTTTTGCAGTACGTTGGAGGCGTCGCCATCGAAGCCCTCGCAGATGTGAGCGTCGTCGTTACGGGCACCGGCGTACTCCCGGCACTGGTGAGCGTCCAACTCGTGCAGGATCCGCTCACTACCGCCGTCGTGCTGGCGACCGAAACGGTCCAGCTATTCTCTGCAGCTGACAACGAGGAAGCCGTTTCGTTCCCGTCGCTCGCTTTTCTGCAGCCCGCCGGCATATCGCCTGCCTCCTCGACACTCGGTGTCCGAATCCAGGCACCGGCGGGCTTCGCGGGCACCGCGAGCGGCTACCTGCGCGTCGCGGCTCGGTAGTAAAAAGCGTCGCCCGCTCATCTCTGACCCAACCGAGAGGGGGATCCGGTCGGGCCAGGGAGCGGGCGACGCCTCAGTGTACTACGGAAGCCGGAGCGACAGCCACACGTCGCGATTGACGAGCCCAGCAAGGTCAAGAGCGAGGACCCCGTCCTTCTTCGCTGACGTGACCGGCACCAGCACCTGCTGCCCGTAGAAGTCCTTCAGCACGATCACTTCGGCCTCCGGGTGTACGCCCACGACGCGGCATCGGAGCCCCACCACTTCACGGGAGACACGGGCGTGCCTGACTCGCGAGACGTGAGGTCGAATCACCGAGACCGTCACCACCTCGCGCCCCCGGCGAACGGGGACCTTTCGCTTCTTGGCGGCGGGACGCTTCTGGGGCTTCCGGGGGCGGGCTGTCGTCACGGTCGCTTCTCCTTGGCCTGCTCGATCAGGGAGATCACCGTACCCTGCATGCCACCCGTCGCGCCACTCGCGATCCTGACTGCTGCCATGCGCCGGAGCTTCTCGTAGAGGTCTGGGGGCAGCCGGAGGAAGACGCCTCTGCGTCCACGGGACATACCCTTGACGGGCGACTTCTTCTTGGCTGCTGATGGCACGTGCCGGAGGCTAGCAGAGCTAGCCGAGCTAGCCAAGGGTCAAGGCTTCTTCGGGTCGACCGCCCTCATGGCCATCTGCGAGATCCCCTTGACATGCTCCACAGGGGTTTTATCCGGGTCGTGGGAGAGCTTTGCTGTGAGGCGCATGCGGGCGATGCGTAGGTCAAGCTGTACCTGGGGGAGTGTCTCGACCTCCTCACGAAGTTCTTCGAGCGTTGTCAGGATCCCGTCGCGATCGATCTTACCGAGGAGCGTCTCTGCCCTCTGCAGAGCGTCGATAGCCTCCTTGATGTCAGCGTCCGTCATGTTCCCGACATCAGGTCAGCCACCGCCAGATGGCCCCTGCCCACCCGGCGTAGCCGGCGGCGTTCGGGTGGAGGTGATCGGGCGAGCGGGGGATGTCCAGCTGCTCGCTCTCGAAGTAGTACGGCACAGACTCACGAATCATGTCCGACACGCCCTGGCGCGGGAACGGAAGCTCGGGCGGTCCGATCCAGACGATCTCAGCACCGGTCGCGATGAGCTTGTCGAGAAGCGCATGGAAGGCGTCCTCCTCACGGTCCACAGCGCCGGGGGATGTGGCCTCGTCGTTCGTCCCGAGGCTCACCAGGATGAGCGTTGGCTGGAAGGACGCGAGCGTCGCGTCGAGCCACGGGTCTGTGTCCCACTGGTTGATCCGGGTGCCGACGATCCCCTTGCCGGTATATGCCTCCACGCCGGCCTCGTTGGCGAGTTGCTTTAGCTGCGGGTTCAGGCCGACCGCGAGGGAGTCCCCGAACAGAAGTACGCGAGACTTCTCGTTGATCTTCGGCCGACGGGAGGCGACCGCCACGAGTCCGATCCCGCCCGCGATCAGGATGCCCCCGAGGAGCCACCGCTTGTCCATCGGACCGGGATGGTAGCACGGCAGCACATGCCGTAGAATCCCGCCAGGATGCGCCCCCTCATCGAACTGGTCTACGAGAGCGCCCACGGCCAGCCAGTATCTCACTGCTACGGCAGCGACTGCGGGATCGTGGAGCCGGCCTGTTCTGGCAACACGTGCGTCTACGAGGACCCGGACTGGGGGCGCTTCGAGGTCCCGCTTTCCGGCCTCGGTGCCTACGCGAACCCCTGCGGCGGCCTGCGTTGGGACACGCAGGACGACGGTCTCATCGCCGTGGAGGGTCAGGGTACGCCCGCGTTCGAGCCTGGAACGCTCCGGTTCAAGCAGATGGAGCAGACCTGGGCGAACTGGGGCAACCTGATCCTAGACGCAGCCGGTGAGCACGGCGTCCCGCCGCAGTGGGTCCTCGCCGTCATGTGCCAGGAGACCGGGCTCTGGTCCGGTAACGCGACCGAGCAGGCGAGCAAGGTCTCGTACGACGGCGGCGTCGGGCTCATGCAGATCACGGACAAGAGCCTCGGGAACCCGCAGGACATGCTGGACCCGGCGACGAACGTCTCCGTCGGAGCCCGGCTCCTGGGCAAGCTCTCGCGCGCACGCAACGGGCAGCTGCCCGAGGTCGCAGCGAACTACAACGCCGGTGGCGTGCGGTGCGGCGCGTCGGGCAACCCGTGGGGCATGGTGATGACCGGGGACTACGTCGGGAACGTGATCCGGTGGAACAACTCCGCCGTCATGTACCTAGACATGAGCCCGCGCCGTGGGAAAATGCTAGCCGGGCTAGCCATCGGCGCTGTCGGGCTGTACGCTGCCGCGGTGATCGCAGGACTCGCGATGATGCCGAGGTGGTTGCGGCGATGATGTACTACGAACCGAACGCTCCCATCGACCGCCTCCGCTGGGTGGCGAAGACGTACGAGCACATGCCGGTCGTGACGTACGAGACGATCCGGGTCGCGCTGAACACGCTCGGGCTCGATCACCTCTACATGGAGAACGCACTGTTCGACGGAACCGGAGATGGGACGTGGGGGGCCGCGAGCGGACACTACGAGAGTATGTCGAGGGCGCACTTCGGGTTCGCGCGTGGCGGGCGGGGCGCTCTTACTGCGCAGCGGGTCTCGGAACTTCTCACGATGCTGGAGCCGGAGCTTCCGTCCGACACGGAGTACGACTTCCTCTTCCCTTGGGTCGCCGCGCAGCTAGGACCGATCGCGAAGCGGACGCAGCGCGCCTGGAAACAGGAGCAGGAGGGTCGCATCACGCATGCTCACGTGATGCACTGGTACGACGAAGCCCCGCTCTTCATCGACATGTCCGACGCTCTTCGACAGCGCGGCGCCGCCATCGCTCAGTGGGCTCTCGCGAATCGCATCGATCTCGGTAGGGTGACGGCCGCCGAGGCGATCGGGGCCGCGAAGAACTTCAAGGTCGTCGTCCGTGTCCCGCAGGGCCCCGTCGTCTTCGACTTCGGCGATGGGTGGACTGTGCAGGAGCTTCCGCCGGAAGCGCTCGAAGCCGAGGGCAAGGTGATGCAGCACTGCGTCGGCACGTACTGCGAGCAGGTGCGCGCGGGCGAGACCGTGATCTACAGCCTTCGTGATCCGCAGGGGCAGCCGCATGTGACCATGGAGGTGGCTCCCGATGTGCCGGGCCTGGCCGAGTCGATGTCTCAATTCGGGTATCCCACAGGGAGATTCCAGCAGATTTACGGCAAGCAGAACGAGCCACCGAAGGACGAGTACGCCGCGAGGGTACGTGCGTTCATTCGGGACAAGTTCAACGGGGAGCTTGGGGCGATGCTTATGACGGGTGCAGACCCGAAGAGTTTGGATCTGCGAGGCGCGAACCTGACCGGCGCGGACCTGTTCCGCGCGAACCTGAACGGCGCGGACCTGACCGGCGCGGACCTGAGCGACGCGAATTTGAGCGACGCGAATCTGAGGTACGCGAACCTGACCGGCGCGAACCTGACCGGCGCGAACCTGTTCCACGCGGCCCTGACCGCCGCGAACCTGACCGGCGCGGATCTGACCGGCGCGAACCTGTTCCGCGCGGACCTGACCGGCGCGCGTACAGAAGGGACGACCGGCCTGTGACCTACGAGTACGAGTGCACCGCCTGCAAGCACACGTGGGAGGCCGAGCAGAAGATCACGGCGAAGCCGCTGCGCGTGTGCCCGCTCTGCGGGAAGAGCGCGGCGAAGCGTCTGATCTCCGGCAAGGGAGCGTTCGTGTTGAACGGCGAAGGCTGGTTCAAGAGCGGCGGATATTAGTACTATGCTGAAAGCGATCATCATGCGCGGGCTTCCCGGATGCGGGAAGAGCACGCTGGCCGCGGACCTGGCGCGTGAGGAACCGTTGGAGGTCTTCTCGACCGACGACTACTTCGGCGACCCGTACACATTCGACCCGAGCAAGATCGGTGAGGCACATTCCTGGAACCTGCGTCGCTGGATCGAGGCGGCGCAGCGAGGCGTGAGCAACATCGCGTGCGCGAACACGAACATCCACGTCTCAGAGATCGCTCCGTACTGGGCGACGGCAGCGGCCTACGGCTACGAGCCGGTGATCATGCAGCTGGACTGTGACCCAGAGGTCTCCATCGCGCGGAACGTCCACAACGTACCGGAGCACGTCATTCGGAGCATGTACGCGAAGATGCCACAGGAGGAGAAGTCCCTGCCGCCCTGGTGGACCCTGGAGCATGTATGACCGACGACGTGAAAGCGTGGCTCGCCGAAGCCGCCCCTGACGCCCTCCTCGCCGACGGCTTCGAGGACGCGATCCTCGGCATCGTCGAGCGCGTGGGGCAGCCAGCGATCGTGATCTACGACCGCGAGAAGTGCATCGAGATCCTCATGGCCGACGGCACAGACCGGGACGAGGCCGAAGAATATTTTGAATTTAACACCAGTGGCGCGTGGGTCGGGAACGCGACCCCAGGCTTCCTTGTGCGGCTGCCGGGGGCGTAATGACCCGCGGCGTTCGTATCCCGCTGACCCAGGGCCTCTACGCGCTGGTCGACGCCGTGGACGCGCCGATGGTCCGCGAGTTCACCTGGCATGTGAAGACGAAGTCGTCGCAACCGGACAAGGTCTACGCGCAGACCACGTTCCGCACGCGCGACGGCGAGAAGCGATCCATCGTGCTACATCGACTGATCGCCGATGTCGCCCCCGGCAAGCTCGTGGATCATGTGTCCGGCGACACGCTTGACTGCCGACGGAAGAACCTTCGCATCACGTCTGCGCGAGGGAACGCCACGAACATCACGCACTCTGCGAACCAGCGTCGCGGAGGCTACAAGGGCGTGAGTTACAACAAGAACGCCGGCAAGTGGGAGGCACATATCGCCGCTGGTGCCGTGAGGGAGAGCGGACGGAAGAGCAAGATCCACCTGGGCCTGTTCGACGACCCGAAGAAGGCCGCCAAGGCATATGACGCGGCTGCGCGGGAGTGCTACGGGGAGTTCGCGTCGCTCAACTTCCCGTGAGCGGCGAGCAGCTTGGTCGCGCTCTCGTGGAACAGAGCCGTGACCGCGTACACGCTGCCCATGCGGATCTTGCTCTGGAGGATCTCCAGCACCTCTGGGTCGGTCGTGAGCCTCCTCCCTGCGTTCCAGCCGCCATCCCAGGAGTGCTGCCCCGTGTTCGGCATGAACGCAGCGCGCTCGGTCATCAGCATCGTGAGGTCGGCCTGCTTGATGATCTTCTTCTGCCCGTACGTCAGAGGCGGCAGTCCGCACGCTGCCAGGATTGTTTCATGCACGGACCGCTCGATGCTGTCGAACCACGTGCGACCGTCGCCTTCGGACTCGCGCATCGCCCACTTCATCGGCGCTGACACGTCCCCCACGTACGCCTCTGCGGCGTCGTGCAGCAGCGCGTGGGCGAGCAGCAGCTTGTCGTCCGGGTACTCGCGCTCCACGAGCCGAAGCACATGCAGAGAATGTTCCCCGACCGAGTAGCACTCCGACGTGTGTCCCGTGAACCGGTTGATCCGCGCGAGGGCGTGAGCGATGTCCGCCAGGTCTACCTGATCGGACTTCGGTTCGAGCAGATCGAAGCGCTTGCCGCTGAAGGTCTCGATCCAGGTCATGTGTCGGCTCCCTGGTAGACGAGCGCGAGCACGGTCGCGCCAGCCGCCGCCGCTCGCTCCTTGGCCTCCGCGTCGGCCTGGTCCGGCGTGTGCGCCGCGAGAGGCACGTCGAACGACGCCGTTTCGCCCTGTTTGAGCAGCCGTGCCGCCCAGTCCTGATGCTCCAGTTTCTTCATGTGCTCTCCTGCTGCGTGATGCAGCGCTGCTGGATGTCGGTACACAAGGCCCACATTTCTTCTTCCGAGGTGACTTTGTCGCTGCGGGTCAGCACTGCGAACACAAACTTGGACACTTCGTCGTCCACAATCTCGTGAACGGCACGCGCCGAGAGTCGCGGAAACTGAATCCGCGCGAGTCGCCTAATTTCGGACACAGAGGGAGCGAGCAGTGTGCGCGCCTTGGTGATCCATTCTTTCTCGTCAGGCTGATTCAACATGTGTCTCGGCCCCTTCCTACTTGTTGTGGTTAGACGCGCCACTGGCAAACTCCTTCACTGCTCGCCAGAACGCGATCGTGTCCGGGTCCGTGCAGGTGGCTAGCAGGTGCTCGACCGTTGCCGCGAACTCGCCAGGGCTCCTGCGTAGCTGTGCCTGCATCTGCTCGGCCGTGACCTTGACCAGCAGCGTTGACTGCTTCGGTGTCATGTGTCCACGTACCCCGGAGGCAGGCACAGGACCGTCTCGGCGCTGCTAAGCGCCATCAGGGCGACGACATCCAGCGGCTCGCTCGGGTGTCCGCTGTGGCGCGCATGCCGCAGCGAGTAGCCGGAGCTAACCAGGGCCTCATACATTCCCCGGTGCCCGTCGCTCCTGGCATGTTCCAGGAACATGATGGGGTGGAGTTTGAGAAGCTCGGTGGCCCCAGCGAGCACCTGTGGCTCGAAGCCCTCGACATCGATCTTGATGATGATCGCGCCAGGGGCGTCGATGAGCGACCATGAGGACTTCCCCCGGAAGACGACGTCGTCGAGCCGAACGACTTTGCAGGCGTCGTCGCAGACCGCTGGTGCCTGCCAACGCAGCGGCACGACATGTGCGCCACCCATCTCCTCCGGATTCACGACAAGCTCCATCGTGCCCTCCTCTGCCCCGCACGCCGCCTCCGTCAGCGTCACCCAGTCCTTGTAGCCGTTGACCATAATGGTCTTGCGCAGGAGCGCCGCCATCCTCGGATTCGGCTCGAACGAGAACACATGCCCTGCGCCGAGCCCGCAGGCCAGGAGCGTGTACCAGCCGACGTTTGCGCCGACGTCGATGAACGTGCAGCCCTTGTGCTTCTGCAGGAATGTAGCCATGCAGTTCGTGACCCAGGGCTCCCAGTCGCCTTCCAGCATGATGTGCGGCGCGAGAGACACGTCCCGCGTGTCCACGTAAATCTTCGCCCCCCACTTCGTCGTGGCCAGGGCGGTGTAGTCCCCGCAGTAGATGGCGGTCACGATCGAGCCTTCCGCTTGGGAGCCACGCGCTTCTTCGAGTCGCGCCGCGGCTTCGACGCGGTGGCCGGCGGATACGTCCACTCCTTGATGATTGCCTCGGTCGCTATGATCAAGCTCTCGTTCGGGATGGCTGCGGCCAGCGAATGCGCCAAGCCGATGTCCGTGATGTTCTTCCCATCCGGTTCTGGTCGGTTTGCCAGTACCAGTTCGATGCCGCGCGCCGCCGCCAGCAAAGCCGCAAGCGTTGAGGCTGGCGCTGTCGTGGCGCTCCCAGCCGCACGCAGCACGTTTACAAACGTGTCGAATGTCGTCTCGTGATCAGCGAAGCCCGGCACGCAGAGCTTCGGTGTCCTCTTCTTCGCAGCCTTCTTCTTGGTCGCCATGCTCACTTCCTTTCCAGCGTCTTCCGGCGCTTCAGTTCTCGATCCGCGCAGCAGCGCACGCAGAGCCCGAGCTTGTCCGCGCACTCGTTGCACAGGCGCGGGACGCCCGTGTTCGCGTGGCAGTCCTCCTTGCCGCACGACCAGCAGTTCCAGTCGGTGAACGCCTGCCCGGCAAAGCTGCTCCGGTAGAAGCACCAGCGGCACTCACGGTCCTTCTGGCGCGCCTCGCGCCGCGAGTCTGTGCGGCACTCCTCGGTGCGACGCTCCGTTTCCGCGATGTACGCGAGATGCCGCTCCGTGGTGCTCTGTACCATGTACAGGTCGAGCGGTTTTGGTGGTGACGCCTTCATCCGGTCCTCCTCTTTCCTTGTTGTGGCTTCTGTGCCTCGTACATCTCGTCGAACGAATCGAACACCGGCGCGTCCATGTCGAGCTTGCGCGGGTCGTACATGCCCAGGCGCTCCGCGATGCGCGTCATCTGTGACGAGCGCCCGAGCTTCTCCAGCAGGATGAGCGCCCCCGCGCAGTGGATCTCTCCGCCGTGCGGAATGTACGGGGCCCCATTGAACTCGTCCTCGTCGTCATGTGACGTGGTCTTGTGACAGGGGAACTCGGAGCGCACGAGCGAGCACTCGATCTCGCGGATACGTGCCGGCACGAGATACGGCTTGATGTCGCTCCTGAACGGGCAGTTCACGCACGGCGTCGTGAGCGAGTACGGTCCTTTCACGTGACGCTCCGCGTGACGTCGAAGACGTGGAACACGAGCGTGTAGACGAGCGTCGGGTGGTCGTGGATCTCACTGTTGTACGGGTCGGCCCCGATGATGACGGGTTCGCCCGGTGTCTTGCAGTAGACGTTGGAGCACTTGCTGTTGAGCCACTCGTCCTTCGTGAAGGTGCGCTCGCTCCTGTTGCCACTGCGCTTGAACACTGCCTTCGGCATGTGGCTACTCCGGGAACCACTCACACCGTAGTGCGCCGCGCCTGCGCAGTGCCTCGATCACGCCCTCGTCGCCGTCCGCTTCGAGCAGCGCTTCCGCGCGAGCCACCTTGGCGTCCATGCGCTCCATCGCAGCGAGGATGGCGCTCTCGGTGAGCAGCACTCGTGCGTCCCCCGGCTCGGGCATTGGCCCGTCGTCGCTCTCGTACACGAGCTTCATCGCGTCCTCCTTCCGTTCTCCCATGTCAGACACCGCCGACATGCCCGCGCGGTCGCAGGCAACGCGCGCTGAACCTGCCCCGAGAGCATCCCGCGCATGCCACATACGGGTCGCGCGTTGGCGACGAGCCCGTACGCCGGCTCTGCCATGAGCAGGTGCATCACACCCGTCTCGTCGCCGTGTCGCCCACGCGACTTGCCCGAGCACCAGCCCAGCACCTCGCGCGTCACGGTGCTCCTCCGTACGCCGGCAGCATCGCCGGCATGTTCCCTGTGCTGTACGCCTCGGCGATGCGAGGCGAGATCGTCTCCTGCACGGTGCGCCCGTCTGGCAGAAGTATGTCCGCCATGAACTCGCGCTCCAGCGTGGACGAGCCGTCCGCGATCAGTTCGAGCTTGGCCTTCACACAGAGCAGGAGCCCGCGCCACCGCTGGCGCTCCGTCTGCACGACCTGTGTGCGCAACCACTTGTCCCGTTGCGAGGCGTTCCACGCGCGCCAGCCACGCGGCGGGTCCGCCTCGGACTGTGCCCGCAGCGCGGCGTACGTCGGGAAGTTCATGGACAGCTTCACCTGCCGACCCCCGAGCGCGAAGATCACGACCGCGAGCCCGCGTATCTCGTCGTTCATCAGGGCGCGCTGATGTGCCCCAGACTTCCCGAGCAGCGCGTCGAGCGCTCCCTTCGACCGCTCGACACTCACACCTGTGTTTGCTGCGTAGCGCATGGTTCCTCCTCTCACTCCAGGGTAAACGGGTTGCTGTCTCTTTGTTCTGGCGCCTTCCAGGTCTTCGCCGCCTCGGCGTCCCGATCGATCAGAGCCTTCCGCTGCCACGCATCGTCGCAGAGCGCGAGAATCACCTTGTCAGAGACGTCCTCGTAGCACTGGCTAGCCACCGTGTACAGATTCGGTGTGACGTCCTCGATCCTCTGCCCCTTCCTTCGGAGGTAGTTGATCACTTCCTTGTCGATCGCGACGGAGCGGCGGTACTCCGCCAGGTCTTCCGCCGACACATGCTTTCCACGGTCGGCGTAGTCGCCCGAGATCACGATCGGATCTCCGGTCCACGAGCCGATGAGCGGGCTCTCGCTGCGTAGATCCCCCTCGCCTCGCCCGTTGCCGTCTGCGAGCAGGACCGCGAGGCCCATCATGGTCCCGGCGCCAGTGACTCCGAACTCCAAGAGCTTGAGCCCGTCGCCGAACTTGCGCGCGTTGAGGTACTGTCGCTTCCTCGTGTTCACCACGAGGTAATGCTGGCCCATGTACCTACGCCGCCTTCTGTGCGGCCGACAGGATCTCGGACAGCGAGCGCTCAGCGAACGCCTTCGCGGCGGCGAGCGTGGAGGAATGTGTCTCGTCGTGGATCACGCCGTCGCTCCAAAGCTCGTAGTACGGCGCGGCGTTCTCCTTCGCGGGTCGATGCACGATCATCAGGAACATGTCGGCGCTCTTCGCGCCCCACACAGTCCCGGCTCCCGGTCCGCTCGGCAGCTTGCCTTCGATCCAGCGCAGCTTGCGCGGCTGCGCCTTCTTCGTCTTCGCCTTCGTTGCCTTGGTCTTCGCCATGATGCTCAGTCCTCCTTCGGTTACGGGTTGAATGTGACGCTCAGTCGAGCGAGAAGAGCGACGCCGTGTCCACCGGCTCGCGGTCGCGGCGGCTGGTGATCTGCTCGACCGGCGGCGGCATGTGCTCGGGCGGGCTCGCTGGTACGCTCGGGCTCGCTGGTACGCATCGCCAGACGTTGCCGTGCCCCAGAGACATGCTGGTCCATGGAGCCTTGGGGCCAGCCAGTTGCCTGAAGTACACACGGGGGCCTTCTGGGCCAGCCGCCGCAGCGCCGGTCACGAGGAACACGGTCGCTGGGCCGTTGTCGTTGCCGTGCAGCGTGTCGCCGACGCGGACGGGAGTGCGCGCGGCGTCGTAGCCGAGCACGGTCCCGTCGATGCGAAGGCTTTGCAGCAGGCAGGTGGGGGCATGTAGCGACTGCCCCTCGAACATGGTGACGCCGCAGTGAAAGCACGTCTTTTTCGGGCAGGGGGCATCGTTCAGCGCTCGGAGCCCCTCCGCCAGCATGTCCGCCACGTGGCCGATGACGGGCTCGCGGGTCGCGTCGTACGGGGCATGGAACACGGGGTTGCTGTCACCGTCGCCCTGCCACATGTACCCGGCTCCGCTCGGACCGCACACGACGTACATGTCCCCCGACGACCGAACCACGTCGCCGACACGCAGGCCGCCGGGCAGGAGGAGAGACGGAGCCTGTGACGGCGAGCCAGCGGGAGCGGGCGGCGGCGCCTTGCAGAGCGCCGCCAGAGCGTCACCGATGTACTCGCCGATGTTGAGGCAGACGTGTGCCTCCTTCACCTCGTCCATGGTGAACTTGCCGGTGGCAAACAGGAAGTCCAGCACCTCCTTGCCGCTGTAGCCCACGACATGTGACGGCAGAGCCGGAGCCCACCGCTGCATGTTCGCCCTGAGCGCCCGGAAGACGTTGGCGCGTTGCTTGTCGGTCAGCGCGGACGATCCGTTGCTGTACCCGTAGTGCCGGTCACATGACCAGTTCCCGTCCTTGATGACGAAGTGCGTGTCCTTCGGCCAGTGGGGCGCACGTATCCAGCCTCGCCGCCGGGTCTGCAGCCGGGTCGGCAGCGGACTGTTCACGTCGGCTGTGAGCACGTACTCACCGTCGGAGCGGGAACGGGCCTTGTCGAATATCTCGCTAGACATGTGTCCTCCGTGGATGGGTTAGAGCGTGAACAGGTCGGACGGGTTGCGCTCGCCTGACTCGGGCGCCGCGTCGTCCTCGTCGGCGTCGAGGGAGAACTTCGCTGCAGCCTGCTCGGGCGTCTCAGCGAGTCGATCTTCCTCGGTGATCGTCGTCACACGCCGGTCGCGCACCTCTTTGATCGCGAGGGACAGGCGCTCGTCGTCGAGCTTGATCATGGTGCCGCGCGCTGCGGCACGTGCCTCGTACACTTGCAGCTTGCTCGTCTGGTCGAACAGGGCTCGCAGGGCGTCACGCACGCCTTCCTGCGTCAAGTCCGCCCTGGCGAGTCCGCCGGACTGTGCGATTGCGGCCACGAGCGCCTTGGCGCACTCCATCACGTTGAGCACGTGCATGGCTTGGATCTGGTCGTCTCTTCCGAATGGGGGCATCGGTGTCTCTCTTTCTCCTGCCGTACTTGGCCAGGAACAGGGGTGGTCAGAGCCAGTCGAGTTTGTCGAAGACGGAGGGACCGACCGCCGCTGGCGTGGGCCGCCCAGCCGCGCCCATGCGGGCCTGGCGGTACGCCTCCTGATCGCACGTCGCGACATATCCATGCGGCACGGACGAACGAGCAGGCGTGATCAGGACGGCGTTGTTCTGCGAAATGCTCCAATTCCCGTCGGAAGACAGAATATACGTGCCGGGATCGTCGTTGAGGTCGTCTGCGCCGACGATGCGTATATCGTCCGCGCGCATCACAAAGCCGGTGATTTTGTCCATGAGCCAGTCGCCTTGGTAGAGCGTGGCTCCGTTGCAGTCCCGCACGTAGACGCTGACCCCGTCGCAGTCCCGCGTCATCAGCAGCGTGCGCTGCGGAGGCGCGGTGGGGCTGTTGCTGTCCGTCTCCCAGTTCGGCATGTGCCTCCTAGAGCCAGTCGAGGTTGGTGAGCACTGACGGGCCGTCAAGCGGCGCCGTCGGCATGTGTACGGGCCTTCCGAGCATGGCATGGCGGTACGTCTCCCTGTCGCATCGAGCGATCTTCGCGTCCGGGTGTTCCGGCTCCCCTGCGGGGATGAATAGCAGCGCTCGCGCGGCCGGGATGTTCCACATGCGGTCAATGGCCTGGAAATCGTGCCCTCCGTCCATGTACGCGGCGCGCATTACGAAGCCGGTGTTGATGTCGCGGAGCCAGTCGCCCTGGTAGATGTCGGTGCGATTGACGCCGACCCCGAGATAGACGCCCGCGGCCGGGCTCGAACGCACCACCACACGTCGCTTGGCCGTCGCTAGGTAGCGTTCCAGGTGCTTGCACGACTTCGGTGACGCCTTGCTGAACTTCCAGCCGGTGCAATCACAGTACGGCGTGCCGTCACGAGCTTCGATGATGCGATGCTCGCTGCCGTTCGAGCCGGGGACCGTCGCTAGAACCGTGGTCACAGTACGGATCCCACGAACTTCTTCGCCCCGTCAACGGACGTCATGTCCGCGTCGGTCAGGTGGATGTACTCGGAGGCGCGATCCTTGAGGTCACCGTAGAACGGCGTGTCGATTGCGATGCTCCACAGGCGGGTTCCCGCTTTACGCATCTCTTCGAGCGCTTCCCCGACACGTGACCCGCCGTCGCCGCCGTCCGAGACGAGCACGACGTCTGCGCCACGGTGGCCCAGAGCAGCAAGGTTCGCAACCTCGTCCACGCCCACCATGAGAGCGCGGCCAATGTCCGTGCCTCCGTCGAGGAATGTGTGCTGCGCTCGCACGACGCCCGCCTTGTCGCCAGGCTTCAGCACGACCGCTTTCGTCGCCGTGCTGAAGTGAACCACGACCACCGCGCGTTTCTCTTCCCACGCGATGCGGGTCAGAGCGGTCATCGCGGCCTTGGCCCACTCGTCGCGGCTGCCGTTCATGGAGCCCGACTCGTCGAGAGCAATCACGAGCGGTCCCCGCGACTTCTTGTCGCGACCGGCACGCTCAAACTGCAGCGCTCGGCGCTCGGCGATCTGGCCGAACAGGTGCCGCCGCGTCGGATCCGTGCCGAGCATGGCATATTCCTGCGGAAGCAGGACGGCGACGTCGCCGCCCGTCTCCGTGCCGATCACCTCTTCGGGGATACCGGCGACACGCTGCGCTTTCGCGCCCTTTAGCGCCTGGTACATGCGCCCGGCCAGCATGGCGATCCGACGCATCTTCTCGGGATCGGGGCGCATCTCCTGCACCGCGCGGAGTATGAGCCACGAGCCAGAGCTATCGGCGCCGAGCCCGTGCTCGATGTGCCCGCCCTGGTCGGCGAGAGCGCGGAACCGCTCCCACCCGGCCTCGGCGATCTTCCGCGCTTCGTAGGGCGAGCGGGGGTAGCGCGGCGGCACGCCAGCGTCGGCATGTGCCTCGACGTGACACTGCAGAGCGAACGCCGCCGCGATGTCCTCGGTCGCGAGCAGCACCGCGTATTCCACCGGCATCGTGTCGGCCACGGCCAGCGTGACCATGGCGTCGCCAGTGGCGCCGAGCCCGGTGACTCCGGCATATATCTCGACGGCGAGCGGTTCGTTCGCGTCGGTGACGATTTCGGCGACCATCGAGTGCCGCCGCTTGGCTTGCTTGAATGTCAGCATGTGTCCGTGCCCTTCGTTGCGTTGCGTTGCGTTTGCAGTCCGCGCCCCGGCTCGAACCGGCGGCGCTTCGTACCCGTTGCGGGCTACTCGCTGGATCGTACCGTCGGCACATTCCAGCGAGTAGCCCGGTCACGGCGGCTGGGAAGCGCCCGCCGTGACCGGGGAGAGAGTGTTACGGGCGGAGCCCGAGACTGCCGCTCGCTTTGCAGTCGTCATATGCCTGGCTCAGTTCGAGCAGGTAGCTCTTGGCGCGGTCCTTGACCCGTTGCGGCACCTTGCCGCCGAACCGCGCCTTAATGTCGCGGCCCCCTGCTTCCATCTGGTCGCAGAGTGCGGACGCTCGCTCGTTGAAGTCCGACTGTCCCTTCGCGGCGTGGTAGGCGTCGAGCAGCCGTTCCACAATCGTGCGAATCTCGCCGATCATGCCCTTGTTGACGGTGCCGATCGCCGTCTCGACGGCGGGCCTGTCGTCCGGCCGCCGCCAGAGCACATTCCGCAAAAAGTCCACGTGGTCGAGTTCGACCGTGGCCGACCCGTCGAGCCAGGCGAACGCTTGCAGGATCTTGACGCACTTGAACATGCGCCGGTCGGACACGTAGATCCCGGCGCCTTTCAGTGCATCCTGCACATTCAGCAGCGCCTCGAACACGAGCGGATCGAACACGAGGGTTCGGGCGGCGTCATGTGCCGCCGTAATCTCCGCGATGGAGACCGGCTGCAGCCGGATCGGCTGGCGAGGCACGGCAGCAGCCTCGACGAAAGCGAGCCTCGCGGCCCGCTTCGCAATCGGCTCGACCCAGAACCGGACGAGCAGGCGGTCTTCGAGCGCAGCCACGCTCTCGTCCTCGCCGAACTCGTTCGAGGCGCCGACGAACGTAATGAGCGGGGACACATAGCCGCCCCGCACGTTCCGCTCATTGAGCCAGCCGAGCAGCGAGTTGAGAAACCCGCCGCTCGCCTTGAAGCACTCGTCACCGAAAGCGAAGTGCGCCTCAGTGATCTTGCCGTCCGTCTTGTAGACGTAGGCGCCGTTCGTGAACGCCTGGACGTCCAGGAACGCGAGGTGATCCGCCTCGGTGGACTGGCGGGTGAACAGATCCTCCCGGTACGTGCCGGTGAACTGCGACGCCCACGTCCGCACCAAGTCAGACTTGGCCGTGCCGGGGGGGCCGACGAGCACGCCGTGCTCTTGCGAGGTGGCGCAGACGTCCAGCGCAACCAAGATGTCGGCTCGCTCGTGGAACACGGCGGCGATCACCTTGCGGTTGGCGAGCAGACGTCGGCGGACGTCCGCCAGGTCGATGGCGGGGGGCTCGGTGTCGTGAATCATGTGCATGGCGCTTCCCAGGGTCATGTTCGGGTTTCCGTTCGGGGTGAGGGTTCCGGCCTACTTGACCGGGAACAGGGGTACGGCGACGCTCGCCGCTGAGATCAATCGGGTCACGGCGACGATTCGGCCGTCCGTGTCTCGGATGGCGCCGTCGGCGGGGCCTGTGCCGGGTGACACGACGTCGCGCCGGTCGACTCGTCCCGCCACAAGGCCCGACACGATGTAGACCGTGCTTGCATGTGGCGGCGGGAGCCCTTCCACGTCGCCCCACTCGGGGGATCCGTAGATCGGCACGGGGCCGGTGTCGTCCACAAGCACGCCGGGGGTGCTTGCAACGCGGCACACGGTGCCGTTCGGGGGGATCGTGACGTCGATCCCGTTGCGGCGCAGCACGACGGGGTGCGGCGTCAGGTTCACCAGGGTACGGCCCTGGCTGGTGGCGGCGGGGTGGAGTGAAGCGGGGTGAGTCATGGCCCTACTTGGCCAGGAACAGGGGTCATCGTTTGGCTCGGTTTTGGTCTACGTTACGATAAACGCGGCATTGGGTAACGATAGGACCGGTATCGGTACGATAACTACACTTATGTTAACGTCAGCAGAACGGCCCCGGCGACCCCTGTTCCTAGCCAAGTAGGGCATGAACCACCCCGCCGTTTCCGCCGCCCCTGCCGCTCGCCCCGCCCCTCTCGCCCCGTTCGCCGTCGGCGGACGCATCGTCTACGCCGCCACCGAGGCGGAGGCGGTCAAGCTCCTGGCTCTCCGCCTCCCCATCGAGGCGGCACATGCCGCCAAGTGTGCGGCGGAAGCGGCGGCACAGGCTGCCAAGGCGGCGGAGCGCAAGGCGGCCCGCAAGGCGGCCCGAGTGGCGGCGGCACATGCCGAGGCCAGCAAGGCGGCGGCAAGCGCCGCCTTCGACACGGAGTGGGCAGCGCTCCTCTCGGCGGAAGAGCGCCAGAACGCCGCCAAGGCGGCGTCCCTGTACTGGGTGACCGGCGAGGGCGAGCGCCCCAAGCTCTCGGCGGTGGCCGAGAGCACGTGGAGTGTGCTGGTGGTGGGCCTGCCCCGCCGGACGCTGACGGCCCGCAACCGGCCCGGCTTCGGTGCCGACGGCAACCCGGCCATCGGCCAGGGTAGCCGCACTCGGCCCGGTCAGAACGTGGGCCTGGCCCACGAGGCGAGCGCCGAGCGGCCCTACGCCGTGACCTACAACGCCACGGCCCCGGTGGGCCTGTGAGCCTCAACGACCCCTGTTCCTCGCCAAGTAAGCCGAACGTCAACCCCGAACCGGAGCAACGCAACATGTCCAACCCGTCCGACCCCACGTCCACCCCCGGCGAGCAGATCGCCGCTGACGCCGCATCGCAAGGCGGCACGTTGCTGGCCTACCAAGTGGGCCTGCTCTACCCGAGGTTCCGGGGCGTCCCCCGCGAAGCGCTCGCCGAGGTTTTCGAGCGGCACGACTTCACCCGCATCGCCAAGCGGCTGCGCTCCATCACGGAGCGGACGGCGCTGGCCCACGTCTGCGGTCGGCCCGGTGACGTGGCCAGCCGTGGCCTGCACATGGTGTCCGTCAAGCAGACGGACGGCGACCATCTGCAGGCATGGGTGATCTGCAAGGCCGCCGAGGTTGGCCGCGAGGACGTCGAGCACATGGCCGGTGCTCGCGTCTTCTCGTGCCCCGCCGGGATCTTCGCCGCCGGTCCCGTTGTCGGGGTCGAGGATCCCACGTGCCGTGCCCTCGCTGACGAACTCGCCGCCAGGGCGCAGTTGCTCGCCTCGACGTGCGACACCGCCACGGTGAGCCGGGCATGTGGCGACGCCTTGGGGCAGGTCACGGCCTACCAGTTTCTCAGCAAGGGCAGCTACATCCTGCGAGCCGGTGACCCCGGCGCGCAGCGGATCGCCGCGCTCTACCGGGATCTGCGAGCGTCGTTCTACGACGACGTGCGCCGGGCTGGCCTGCAGGCTGGCGTCGCCGAGGTCATGGGCCACGCCGGGGGCGGCGGCGGGAATGTGCTCGCCGTGAGCGACGCCATTATCACGGACGCCGAGAAGCAGGTGGCCGCGCTCGAAGCGCAGTGGTCGAAGGACCAGGGCGCGAAGGGGCACACGCTCGCCAGGCACCGCAACGCGGCACAGGCCGTGCTCGACGGGCTCCGCCCACTCCGCGCTTTGCTCGGCACATCGGCCGACCGCCTGGAGCGGCTGACCGAGGCACTCGTCAAGGGCTACGGCAACGCCCAGACGGCGGCGGATCTGACGCTGCCCGACTGGGTCCGCGACGAGTGCGAGGCGCTCCGCGACGCTGGCGCCGATGACGAGCCCGTCACTGGCCCGGCCATCCCGGCGCCGGTTGCGGCGCCCGAGGCGGACGAGGCGCCCGAGGCGCCCGAGGCGCCCGAGGACGCGGCGGTCAAGAGCCCGTTCGACCTGGACGACATGTGACGGCCACGCGGGCTGACCGCCGCCCCGGATACGCCGGGACGGCGGAAGCCTGCAGCACATACCGGAGATTCACCATGCACACGACGCACACGACTGAAACAACGCCGCTCGACTTCGAGGCGGCTCGCTCGCTCATCTACAAGCTCGGAGTGCGAGGCGCCCGCCGCGCCGTGCTTCGCATGGCGTCGCGAACACATGCGCCCAAGGCGCAGCGACGCGCTGCGATCCGCTCGGTCACGGTCTGCGCTGCGACCGAGTGACGTCACATGCCCCGGCTCGGATTCGAGTCGGGGCGCGGCTCCCCGTCGCCCCGTTGGGGGCGCGGCCGGTTCGATCCCGACGCGACGGGCCACTGATGACCCCTGTTCCTGACGAAGTACGTCGAAAGGCAATCCCATGAGCAACGACAACACCCGAGACGACGGCGACCAGTTCGCCATGAACGTGACCGACGCCGTGCTGGCGATCCTTCGCGCCACGGTCGAGCACACCGACGGCCCCGGCCAGGCGCTCTATGCCCTGACGTCGGCGGTCGCCGCGCTGCAGCAGTTCATCCTGCGGCACGATCCGCAGGCCGACGATCTGATCGTGTCCATGAACAGCGCCGTGGAGAACATGCCCGCCGAGCTTGGCGCGGGGATCTTCGCTCAGGTGCTCCGCGAGGCGCAGGCCGCTCGTGAGCCGCACCCGACGCGCTTCTACGGGGAGGCGTGAGCACATGCTGAAAGTAGCCGACAAACATCGCCTGCTCGCCGCCGCGGGCTTCGAGCCTCCCAAGCGTCGCCCCGGCCCGTTCTCGGGCCACTGGTTCGTCCCTCGCGCGTTCTGTCCCGAGCTTGGAACGACGGGGATCGATGAGATCGCCACCGGCAAGATGCTGCCGTTCGACGAGGCGTGGCGGCGCTACGAAGCAAAGGAGAGCATATGACCACCGTCAAGGCACAAGCCGACGTCTACCGCATCCCGGTCGGGACGCGCCTCACGGTGCGCTGGTCGTTCAACGGCAAGGTCGCCGCCCGCACGTACCTGCGGAAGCAGGGCACGTCTGCCGTGTTCGCCACGCCCGAGGGTCGCGACACGTTCCTTAACCTGCGGGGCGCGACGGTCAGTCAGACCGAGCGCGGCTTCAACGTCTCTTGGCCGGGTGACCCCGGCGCGACTGCCTGCGAGTACACGTTCACCACGGAGGAAGGCACATGAAGTTCACGTTCGTCTACAGTCTGTACGTCACGGTCGACGCACCCGACGAGGACGCCGCCGAGGAAGCGGTCGAGGCCAAGCTCGACGAGATCGCGCTTCTCCCTCTCGACCATTCCGACTGCTTCCGCAGCGCCCTGGAACACGTCGACACGCTCACGGAGGACACATGACCGCGCGTTCGAGTCGCGCCGCGCCGACCTACCGCATCATCCGACTCTTCCGGGAGGACTACCCGCGCAAGCGGCTGCAGGGCGGCCTGACGCTCGCAGAGGCACAGGCCCACTGCACCGACCCCGAGACGTCCAGCAGCACATGCACCAACGCCGAGGGTAAGCGGCTCACCGAGCAGCGCGGCCCCTGGTTCGACGCTTACGAGGAGGAGTGAACATGAACGCAGCCGTGGCCGACGTGTACGACTACGACACGAACGACTGCCTGGAGGGCTTCCCGTCCGAGGCTCTCGTCGAGGCTAGCCGTGCGGCTGATCCGACCGGCGCGGTCGCCGCGTTCTTCGACGTCCGGCAAGATGCTGCCGTTCGACGAGGCGTGGCGGCGCTACGAAGCAAAGGAGAGCATATGACCACCGTCAAGGCACAAGCCGACGTCTACCGCATCCCGGTCGGGACGCGCCTCACGGTGCGCTGGTCGTTCAACGGCAAGGTCGCCGCCCGCACGTACCTGCGGAAGCAGGGCACGTCCGCCGTGTTCGCCACGCCCGAGGGGCGCGACACGTTCCTGAACCTGAAGGGCGCGACGGTCACGGCGACCGAGCGCGGCTTCAACGTCTCGTGGCCGGGTGACCCCGGCGCGACTGCCTGCGAGTACACATTCACGGAGGAAAACACATGAGCACACGAGCACAGATTCAAGTCGAGGGTTCCAAGGTTCTCGTCTACAAGCACAGCGACGGCTACCCGGACGGGGAGCACGGTGTGCTGGCGTGGCTGACGCCGTTCGTCGCGAGCTTCATGCAGCGTCGCGGGTTCGATCCGGACTACATGACGGCACGGATCGTCGTGGCGGGCATCGCCAGTGACGGAGCGGAGGCGGACCCGACGCTCGGATGGGGCGTCGACACCGAGATCCACGGCGACATCGCGTACCTCTACACGGTGAAGCGCGACGGTTCCATCGACGTCAAGGAGATGTGAGGCACATGAAGCAGTACAAGGTGTGGGTAGAGATCGAGGAATGTGACGAGGAAGCCGACGTCTACGTGACCGTGTCGGCGTTCCCGGTATGTGTCGGCGTGTTCGGCACGCTCGACGAGGCCGATGACGCCGTCGCGGCGCTCACGGGTCAGAGCACGAAGTGAGCACATGATCGCAGCAATCATCATCGCGGAGATCCGCCGAGCCGAGCAGGAGGATCGCATCCTGGCCGAGTGCGACGCGCTTGATCTGGCGCTCGCGGAGGCGTTCGCCTTCGACGAGGCAAGCGGCGCGTTCGCCTTCGACACGGAGGAATGTGCCGACGAGGACGCCGAGCTTCGCAAGGCCGCGCTCAGCAGGGGGCAGACGTGAGCAAGCTCTGCCCGAAGTGCCTGGGCAACAAGATCCCAGGCGTGTTCCGGCAGGACGACTGCACATGCCCTACGGTGAAACAGGTGAACTGGTCCCACGTCAGGGCTCTCCGAGAGGAGGCCGCCGCCGCTGGCGACGGCGAACAGGTGGCCGTCTGCGACCGCGCGCTTGACGGCGACGAGGATGCTTACCTCGCGTGTGTCGAGGTGATCCGGCACGCCGCCATGAGAGCAAAGGAAGACACATGAACGCGCACGGCTTCGACTTCCTGATGGGCTGTATCTTCGGCTCCGTCATCATCCCGTGGTTCACGCGCATGTTCACGAACGACGGATGGCACCTTGCTCCGAGGAAGAAGCCGCCCATCGGCGAGGAAGTGCTCGCGTACATCCCGCGCAGTGGGCGGTACGCGAACGTCGTGTATCGCGGCCCCGCCGTGGACGGAGACATCCCCGAGAACTGTCACATGTACTGGCGCCCGATGCCGAGACCACCAATGGAGGACACATGATCATGCAGCGCAACGACGACCCCAAGACGTTCACCGAGGCGTGCATGAACACGCCCATCGGCGGCCCCGATCCGAAGCGCGTCCTGTGGGCGCACGCAATCAACGACCCCGACGTGCTGCTCGACTGCCCAGGCACATGCCTGAAGAGCATCGAGCGCGATCCGCAGAGCGGGTACTTTCCGAAGCACCACGGGATCCTCGTGACCTACAGCGAGAAGCTCGACTACGTGCTCGTTCGCGGGCACTCGTCACCGGTCTCTCCGGCATGTGTCTGGACCGGCACGGTCGCCGAGTACGAAGCCATGTGGAAGGTGGACTGATGGACACTCAAGCTGCAGAGCCGCTCCGACTGCTGGCGTTCGTTCGCCCCGAACTGGACCAAGGCCCCGTGCTCTACGCCGAGGGCGAGTGGTCTATGCTCCTGCGTGGACGCGGCTCGTGGGACATCGGCGACATGAACATGCCGATGCCGCAGCGCATGGGGCTGATGGTGTTCGAGGGCTGGCACGAGACGTCGCCGACGGACCCGACCGAGCTTTCGTTCGTCGGCGCGTGGCGCGAGATGACGCACTGGGAACTGTGCCGAGCGCGGTTCGGACTGACGCCGTTTCCGAGCGAATGACCCCTGTTCCTGACGAAGTACGGAGAGGAAACCATGACCAAGGTCAAGATGAGTAGGAAGGCAAACGACTGCCTGCGAGCGCTTGTCGCAGAGAAGGCGCACGCGCAGTTTGGAGCGGAGGAGGCCGCGAGCATCCTCGTGCTCCACGACTCGCTCGTGGACGTCACACCCCTAACAATCGGCAGACTGATCAGGCTGCCGAGCCCGAAGAAGAGGAGCCCGCGGTGAGCAAGAAGAAGATGAAGAAGAAGGCGGCGCGTCGCAAGGCGCGTCCGGTGGACGCTGCCGAGGCCAAGCTACAGGTCGAGGTCGCGGAGGTACGTGCCAGCGTCGATGACGAGGCGGCCCCGGTGTGCGCCTTCGCTGGCTGCTACGCCGAGGTGCCGGGCTACGGCGACCACTGCGTGAAGCACATGCCGTCGGAACCGCACGTCGTGAGCGATCCGAGCGCCGCCGAAGAGATCGCCGCGAGCGACAACATCGTGATCCGCGAGGCGGTCGCGAAGCCGAAGTCTGCGCCCTACGTGCCGCCGCCCCCGTGCGAGCGGCCTGTGCTACCGAAGCTGGCCAACCATCCAGACCTTGAGTTCCACACCCCGCCGGGACGCCGGGGCATGTACTGCGACGTCGCGTTCGCCATGCTGCTGGACGACGCCGACTGCGTCGGCAGCGTCATCGTGCGGCGAGTACAGGATCGTCTTGCTTCGCAGACCAGCTACATGCTGGCCGGTATCGGCGACCTGGACACGATTCAGGACACCGAGATCGCCAGCCACTACTGGCACGAGGTCACGGACGAGGAACATGCCAGCATCGCGGCATACGACCCGGACCCTGCGGAGCCGATGCCAATGGAGAACACATGACCGAACCCGTCACATTCCCGTTCTTTGCCCCCGGCCGGATCGTCGCGACCCCTGGCGCGATGGCGAAGCTCACACCCGAGGACATGGCCGCTGCGCTGAAGCGCCACGGGAGCGGGGATTGGGGCACGTGCGACGCCGAGGACAAGCACGCGAATGACATGGCCCTGCTCGACGGCGGGCGCGTGCTCTCTGTTTATCCGCTACCGGGCGACGCGAAAGAATCCTTCTGGATCATCACCGAGGCGGATCGCTCCGCCACCACCTTCCTACTACCCGAGGAGTATTGAACATGAACAAAGACACGATCGACGTTTTCTACTCGGACGACATGGCGTCGACCGAGCGTGTGAGCCCGAGCGCACGCAAGCCCGCAATCGTCGCGGAGGCGCTTCGGAAGTACGGACACGTGGAGTTCCACGAGCCGACTCCGCTGAAGCCCGCGCAGTTCCATGTGGCGCACGATCCGCAGTACGTGACGGGCGTGCTCTCGCTGCGAGCCGCCAACGGGTTCGGCACATTCTCCGCCGACGTGGCGCGTAGTCTGCCGTACACGAACGGCGCGATGCTCGACGCCGCGCGACTGGCGCTGCAGACGAGGCGCCCGACCGCCGCTCTGTGCTCGGGATTCCACCACGCGGAGTACGCCGAGGGCGGCGGCTTCTGCACGTTCAACGGGCTGATGATCGCCGCGCTCACGCTGCTCAAGGAAGGCGCGGTCAAGAAGGTCGCGATCATCGACTGCGACCAGCACTACGGCAACGGCACCGACAACATCTTGGGGCATGTACCGAAGAGGCTGGCGGACGGCATCTTCCATCTGACGTTCGGCGAATACTTCCGTAGGTCGCACGAGGAACCGATGTACCTCGCGCTGATGCGCGGACTGCCCGCGATCTTCGAGATGGAGAAGCCTGACCTGATTCTGTACCAGGCCGGAGCCGACGCTCACCGCGACGACCCGCTCGGCGGCGTGCTCTCGACGCACAGCATGTACCTCCGTGATCTCTACCTGTTCGACGCGGCGCTGAAAGCTGACATCCCTGTTGCGTGGAACCTCGCGGGGGGATACCAGGAGGAGAAGGACGGGAGCATCCCGAAGGTGGTCGCGCTGCACATAGGCACGTTCGAGGCGGCGCGTGCCGTGCTGCGGCAGGCACTTGCCGCGAAGTCAGCGGTCTCAGCCTGAACCAAGGAGCATCGGAGCATGTCCATCCAGCAGTACCTAGCGATGAGCCTCGCGATGCGCGAGGGCTGCGGCATCCCTGAGCGAGTCAAGAACATGCCCTACTCCGGCTTCGAGGACTTCGCACTGAAGGAAGGGCGCGCGTACGAGAAGGCCCCGCTCTCTGCGGAGCAGCGCAAGTATGTGCAGGCGTGCGCGAAGCTCTGGGGGAACCCGCTGGAGGTCAAGCAGTGCTTCTACAATTCGCAGATGCTCATGCTATTCGCGGACGACGAGAAGCGGCTGACCTACTGCGAGGGCTACGGCTGGCGGTTCATTCCGTGTATGCACGGATGGCTCGTGCTCGACGGCAAGCATGTGATCGACACGACGTGGCGCATGGACAAGCCCATGGGCCGCGGAGCGCTCGCGAACCGAGTGCTCGGCACATGGAACGACGAGCGCGCGTACTTCGGCGTGACGTTCTCGCGAGAGTACGTGCGCCGGTACGTGCTCGACCGCGAGCACGGAGGCTCACTGATCGACGACTTCAAGGGGGACTACCCGCTGCTCACCGGAGCAACGAAGCCGGAAGAATGGCGAGCGCCGACACATGCCGAGCGTGAGCCCGGCGGACTGTCGGCGACGGGCTGAACAAAGGAAGGAACACATGACGGAAAAGAACCCGAGGCAGTACAACAGAATGAACGTGCAGAAGCACGGCACGCCGCGCGTAGCGAAGTTCTTCGCCGCTGGCGACTCGCCCCCGTGCCCCTACTGCGGGTGTCTGTGCCTCGCTCAGTGCGAGGTCGACGTCGAGGATTCGAGGCTCACGACCGGCCACGGCAAGGGCGTGTATCTGGGGTGCCCGGCGTGCCCGTGGGCTGGACCGATGGCGACGATGGCTGTTCCGAAGCCGCAGACGAAGGAGAGCACATGACGACCGAGGACGGTTCGAGCCGGGGCGCGGACACCGAGGCAGGCGGAGTGAACGCCGAGGAAGCCAAGGCTGCAGCGTCCGGTATCGTGGATGTGATGAAAGCGGCTCTGGAAGCTGCCGTGGAAGCGGCCCCGAGACCGGAGTGGGCCTTGGCTGGCTTGCTGCTGGCCGTGCGCTCGCTTCGGACGGCGCTGCCGATCGTGCTCCCGCTGACCGAGGGCTCCATCCCGGCAACCCTGGACTTCGTGCGCGACACGTACGTGGGCGAGGCGAAGCAGGCATGTGTCGCTGTGACCACGTCCATCCTGAATGCGCGTTGCGCGCACGCTCCTGCAGAGCAGGAGGACTACGAGGCGGTGGTGCGCGAAGCCGCCAGCTGCATCGACATGTTCCAGCGCGGCTCCGCAGTGAATCATCCCGTGACCATGCTCGTTGTCCTGTATGCGGCGAGACAGATCGCGCTCGCTCTGCTGAAGCAGCAGCACCCGGACGAGTACGAGCACATGTGCCTCGTTGCGAAGGCGATGGAGAACGCGGTCAAGCCGAAAGCGATCGAGATCGTGTCCGTCCCGGCCAACACACACTTCACGAAGGGAGGCGACGCTTGACCGTGTCCGCCAAGGACGCCCGCACCGGCACGCGCTACCGGCTCACTCGCGACCCTGGTCAGAGCTACTACGTGATCTGCAGCCCGACACAGGTGCGCACGCTGGAGAAACGTGTAGTCGGCAAGGATCAGCGCGGGATGCGTCCAGAGGACCGCAAGCTCGCGCAGGCGGTCGCTGTGTGTCAAGCGCATGGACATGTGCTCGCGACGCGGTGGACCCGGTTCGTGGACGACTCCGGCAAGCGCCGCGAGATGCGCGCCTACGTCGCCTTCCCCCCGGACTACCCCTTGCGCGAGGTGTCCAAGCCACCAAGTTACGGATCGGGGAAGCGCAAGGCGAAGTCCGGCACATGCGCCGACACCGAGGAAGGAGCGACATCGAATGACAAAGAAGAAGCAAACGAAAGCCGAGCAGCTAGCTGAACAGGACGCGAAGGCGCAGGCTGACGAACTTGCGAGGATCATCGGATGCACGTGCGATCTACTCGATCGGTTGCTGGCGGCGGCGAAGCCGCAGTTACCAGCCGACACAGAGCCCATCGTCGAGCGAATGAAGGCGTACCTCGACAGGCGGAACCTCACGGCGGAAGATCCGTCGTGGATCACGAAGATGCGCAGGACCGTGACGAGCTACAGGACACAACGTGCTCGCCTCAGTGGTGAGGACATGTTCAAGCTCGACTGAGGCAGGAGGACGAAGTGAAGAAACAGCTACCCATCGCGTTCCAGGGCGCGGTGTACCAGTGCGGCATGTGTGGCGTACAATCGACCGATCCGAGCAAGCTCTGCCTGCCGGTGCGAAAGAAGAGGGGTGTCACATGATTCAGCAACAGCTACCGATCGACTGGGACCGTCAGGACAAGCGCGAGAGCGCCAAGGCACGTGACAGCGGCATCGAGCGTGTTGCTCGGGGCTCCGGCGAGTGGCAAGTCGAAGCGTTGGCCGCGATCCGCTCGGTCGCCCGGTCGCAGATCGAAGTCACCACGGATGACGTGTGGCGCACACTGGGCCGCGACCCTGACGTGGAGGGGCGCGCGATGGGGGCCGCGATGCGTGTGGCGGCGAAACTCGGGCTCGTCCAGAAGACGGACACGACTCGCAAGAGCGTGCGCGTCGCCTGTCACCGGCGCGACCTGCGGGTGTGGCGGTCACTCATTCACGGCGGGGGACGGACGCTCGTCGAGGTGCTCGCGAACGACACGGAGGGCACATGATGGCCGGGAAGTTGTACAAGTGCTGGTACGACGACAACGAGGAGGATGACGATCCGGTGTCCATCGCCGCGAGCGACCCGAGGGGGGCAGCGGAACAGTTCGTCGAGCGCGACTGGGAGGGCGGCGCGGAGTGGTACTTCGTGATGGTCCGCGACGGGGAAGACGTGTCCCGATGGAAGGTGACCGTGGAGACGACGACGGAGTTCACCGCGCGCCGATCGAAGGAGAAGACATGACCGTGCGGAGACTGCCCATCGCCGCCATCCTGGGAGCATGTGCCCTGGCCTGCGGAGGGAGCGAGTTCAGCGGGGGCGCCGACCTGCATGACCTGGCTGACTCCGGCTCAGGATCCGCAGGCACATATTCTCAGGACGGAGGTGGGACAGGCGGTGTCACACCTGCGTCCGGCTCCGGCGGGACACATGCCGCAGCGGGCGGCGCGGGCCGGGCAGTCACCGGTGGTCATTCCGCTGTGGGCGGAACCGTGAACGAGTCAGGGGGCAGTCCCGCGGCAGGCGGCGGGGTAGGTACCGGTGGGTCCGTGGGGCACGCCGACGGCGGCGCACCTCCGGCTTCTGGTGGTTCTAGTGGCTCTGGTGGAGCCCTGGCGACTGGTGGGGCTCCGGCCGCCACGGGGGGCGCCGGAGGCGCCGGGGGCCAGGAACCGGCCTGGCTGCACGCCTGCGGGCCATCGATCACGTGCCAAGACCCCGTCACATGCCCGCTGGGGGGAGTGTGTTGCATCGGTCCGGACCCTGGGTACTACACCGGGTGCGGATGTCTGGTGCTGAATCCGTTACCTGGAGCGGCCACCGTCTGCCGCTAGGGCAGCGCTCTCAAGTACGCCTGGAAGGCCCGGTTGGAGAGCGCTTGGACGCCCAGATCGTCCGTGCGGCGGCTTCGGACCAGGGCCAGGATCTCCTCCCCGGAATCTCCCCCGGTCAGGTAGAGGGCCAGCGCGGCGACCAGAGCCGATCGGTTCCGCCCCATCCGGCATGTGACGAGAACACGCCTACCCGCGCGCAGGTCGCGCGCCACCGCCTGAGCGGCTGCCCAGGCAGTCGCCAGGTCGCGGTCGGTGGGCCGGGACGAGTCGTCGAAGGGGAAGTGCCGGACCCGGACTCCAGGGAACATGTCTGCGGCGGGCTGGTACTCGTCGGCCGTGAACACGATCACGTCGATCTGGCCGACATAGTCCCCAGGCGAGGGAGCCGACCCGACCCACAGGCTTTTGGCTATTCGACTGGCGGACACGTCCGCAAGCTACCCGAACCCGGCTAGAAACGGAACGCCGAACAGTTTAGGGTAACGGTATGCCGAGGCCGAACCGACCGGAACTGGCCGTGCTCCGGGGCAAGACCGGCCCCGAGTCGCTGACTCAGTGGACCGAGGCGTTCGCGGGCGGCGATCCCGACACGGCTGGGCGGTACGCCGCTGTGATCGCGCGCTTCACCGGAAGGCCCGAGCCTGGCGCGACCTACGAGCCGTACATGGGTGTGTACTCGCCCGCAACGCGGCGCGCGTACGCCTACGCGCTGACCGAGTTCTTCGAGTGGATCGCCTCGAAGTACGGACGGATCATCCCGCCGCCGCAGGTCACCCGCAAGGACGCGGAGGACTATGTCCAGTGGCTCACGGCGCGGCCGTACACGCTCGAAGGCGAGCGCCTCCGCGATGGCGACCAACAGGAGCGCCTGGCGCTGTACGAGATCGTGCGCGATCTCGGTTCGGCAGACGTGCTCAGCATCGCGGCGAAGATCCCTCCGTGGCTAGCCGCGGCACATTCCTCGCGCTCGGACACGACCAAGATCGATCGCGTGTGGCTCACCAAGGAGCTTGGTCGGATGGTCCTACACGATCTGCTCGTGCGGTCGCCGACGATAGATGAGCTTCGTCGCGAGGACGCGCGCATCGGGATCAGCGTCTTCACCGTGCTGCTGCCGATCAACGGACGGGTACGCGAGATGCCGCTCGACGAGGTTTTTTCGTACACGTTGCCCAAACCGCGCGCCGTGTCCCGAGGGACGGTCTCCGTGCGCCTCGCGGCGCTCACGTCTTTCTGGAATGTGCTGGCGACCGGCGAGAACATGGCCGGGCAGGGCGCGCTGCTCCAGTACAACGTCTTCGCCGATCTCGCTGGGCGCGTGCGCAAAGGCATGGCCGCCGAGAGCAAGGTGGCCGCCTCGCGACGCGGGAGACTCACGCCACAGATGGTCGAGCGGCTTCTGCAGGCCGTGGACGGCCCGTCGCTCGCGGAGAAGCGCGACGCCGCGCTGCTCTGGTTCCTGGTCCTGACAGGCGCGCGGCTCACCGAGGCTACTCGCGTGCGACGCGACCGACCGCCCGCCGCAGAGGCGCAGCGGTGGCCAGGCTGGTACGACGGCCGCGCGAACCCGCCGACCGTCGAACTGGTGCGCAAGGGAGGCCATCGGCAGCGGCTTCCGTATCCGCCCTACGCGCTCAAGGCGCTCAACTCCTTCCAGTCGGAGCTTTCCAAGCATGTGCCGCTCGCGGGCACACAGAGCGAGGATCCCGCCTCGCAGCACTACCTGCAGCCGACGTCGCCAGCATGGCGCTACAAGATGCTCGCCGAGGAGCCGGACGCGCCACTGTTCCCGTCGGTGAACTTCTGGGGGGCCAACTCGACGCACAACTACCAGGAGTTCAAACCGAACGCGAACGTGCGCCCCGACTACAGGCGCGCGATGACGCGGCACGGAGTCGACGCGATGCTGAAGCGCGTCGCGAAGAAAGCCGGTTTCAGCAACGAGGAGACAGCGCTGGTACACGGTCACGCCTTCCGTCACTTCGCCGCGACGGCGATGGCGAAGCAGGGCAAGCCGCTGCGCGAGATCCAGCACATTCTGGGACACGGCTCAGTCACCACCACCGAGCGCTATGTCGAGGCCGAAACACGTCCCGAGGCGCTCTCCGGACAGAACGAGATTCTCGACTACATCTCGACTGGGGTCGTGCGCGAGCCCCCGGCACCTGCGGAGCCAGAGCCACCGAGGCAGCCTCCGGTACGTGCGCCACGCCCGGTGGTCGAGACGTACGGCGTACCCGCGCCCCCGGCGGAACGACCGCGGGCTCCAAAGCCCAAGCGGGAGAGAGTGGCGGCGCTACCGCCGGAGGAGAAGGTGCTACCGGCACAGTCCCCGCAGGTGAACCCCGAGGCCGTCGTGCCCATCAACGACCGCCTGGTGGCGCTGGTCCCAGAAGGTCCCATGCCCCCGCCTGGCTCCGAGATTCGCGGGAACATATCGCCGCCGTCGCCATGGTGGGGCTACGCGGGCAGAGGACCGCTGAAGCCCGGTCAGTCTCAGGAGGACCGTGCCGCCTGGCAGGAGAAGATCGAGTTCACGTTTGCCGAGCGCAGAACGAAAAGAGGCAAGCAGGGCGCGACCTTGTACACGAAAGATGGCGGCGTGGAGATGGTGCAAGGGAACGGGTGGCTCGCCAAGCACTACGACCCGTGGCCCATCAACTACGGGCTCGGCTCAAGTTCGCTGTTGCCGTGGTTCGCTCGTGGCACCGCAACCGCCAACGGCGAGGTGAAGGCCGACGTCAGACGGACGAAGCTCGACCCACCGAATATCGTTGTGGTGCCGCCTATTCCCGTGCTCTCGCTGCAGCAGATGGACCCATCGGTGATGCAGACGCACTCGAAGCTGCTCTGGCAGAAGGTCGACGGGATGCGTACGCGATGGCTGACGACTTCGCCGTCGCGCGCCTTCGGGCTCGACCGCTGGTGGGGAGCCTTCCTGAAGATTCAGGTCGGCTTACTGAATGGCACACAGCAGAAGTTCCGTTGGCAGCCGTTCGGGGCTCAAGCGATTCTCGGAGAGGAGATCCATTCACATGACGAGGAGTACATCGTCAAGTGGCTGGAAACCAACGCCGAGCGCTACACGGCCACAGTACGTGCCTTCGAGGAGATCGCGCGTCTCGAAGGCAAGTCCGAGACCGAGCGGTCCGAGTGGATCCAGTTCCGCGAAACATGGCGTGACGCGGGCATCACCGACGTCAGCCCGGCACAGACCCTCCCGGACTGGTTCATCGTGGATGACCCGATTCACGATATCTACGAAAACGACCCGGAGGAGTGGGAGTGGTTCGCGAAGTGGCTCGGGGCCGTCACGGGGCAGAAGCTCACCCCGGAGCGCGAGGAGGCACTCAAGACCGAAGTGGCCATCACAGAGAACGATCAATCGATCCGGATCCAGCAGGCGCGTCTGCTGTTGCAGACGTATTACGACACGGTGAGCGCGCTTCGTGGACTGAGTGGCGAGGCTCGCACCAGTGAGCGCGCCACGCTGAAGTTCCTGACGGATCAGCTACGCGACGAGTACGGCGTGCCCGACCCTGTGCAGATGCTCAAGGAGGGTAAGCTGAAGAAGCGTCAGCGGCGTGAGGCCAGCATCGAGCAGTTGCTCGCCATGGCCTTCCCGTCTGTGCCTGTCACGGAGGTCGATCCGAACATGCTCAAGAGCAGGATGTTCGACGCGGACACGCTGCGCCTCGACATGACGAACAAGACCATCTCGCACACGCCGGAGTTCCGGAAGCACTTCGCTGAGTGGTACGACGGACGCGACTCCGAGTGCGTGGTGCGCCGCGCCGCCAGAGGTATGTGGGAGCACGTGAAGCGGCACGGGATCCCGATTGAGCGCGGAGGGGAGCGCTCGTCCGAGTACAGCCTGCTCTACTCCGTGATGCTCTCGTACATGGCGTGGATCTTCCCGTGCCCTGAAGAGATCGAGCGGCGCATGGCGGAGGAGGGTCTGGCTGGACAGGAAGCGAAGCTCATCTGGCTGAACGGCGTTCGCAGCACGAGCCAGCGCATGATGATCTCTACACGTGACCAGGACGAGGACGCCTTGCGCGCGGTAGGTGCCGAAAACGGACTGGACCCCAAGAGCGCGGACGAGGTCATCGAAGCTGGCCTGGTCGTAGATTCAGTGCGCGCCGAGGTGGCTCTACCAAGCCAGGAGATCACGGATGCCGTGGCGCGAAGCGCGGTGAAGTCCGGACAGGTCGTCACGAGAGGCGGGACAGTGGTTGTTCGCCGGCCGAGCGCTCGTCAGCTGCTCGCTATGGATGAACCAAGACAGGAGGAGCAGCCCGCAGCCGAGCCAGAGCCGGTTTTCTCCGCTCCAGTCGAGCCGACGGCACAGACCCCAGGAGTCCTGGCGTCGGGAAGGCCCACCGTGCTGCGTCGTCGCGCCGGTGAACGGCCGAAGCGGGCCCCGGAGACCGCTCGACGCTACGAGGAGAAGGAAGCGGAAGACTTGGAATTGCTTCAGCGAGGAGGTCCAGAGTGGTTCGCGACGGTGCGAGGGGATCAGCCCCAGGAGCGAGAGGAGGAAAGGGAGGGGATCGGCAGCTTGAGCGAGCAGGCCGATGAACAGTTGTACGGCGGCACGGACGGGGGCGAGCAGTCCGATGAGCAGTTCGCCGAGGGACTGGAGTTCAACCCGAGGCGTAAACCTGCTGGCGTCAGGTACATGACGCTCGGCGCGTACATGGCCGGAGCCCAGTACGTCGCCAACGCGGAGAGCGTTCTTCCGAGCGCGATCCGCATGATGTCGGCGATGTCGCTGCCGTTCTAGTAGTTCGTGTCGACGCCGAGGCGCTGCCAGAAGCGCTTGCCCGCTCGCTCTGCGAAGTAATACCGCACGACCGCGCGATAGGGCGGGGGCTTCAGATGCAGCAGATCATCGTACGGGCGGCGGTCCAGGATTCTGCCACCGTCTGCGACCAAGTTCATTTCGGTCACCCACCCTTCGCGCTCCAGAACCCAGGCGGTGCCATTCCAAGAGTAGACGTAGTCGTACGCCGTTGCCTCGTTGAACGGCGCCTCCACGAAAGCAGCCGGGACGAGTCCCACTGCTCGGTACATGTCAGCGAACCGTGAAGTTCGAGGCGAGATCCTCGAAGAAGAGGTCTCCAGACTTCACAAGCAGGTACTCTGGGCCAGGAGGGAACCCACCCGGCGGAGGCGGAGACTGGTCGAGCGGGCGGCGGCGGTAGATCCCCACGACGGTGCCGACGTACTCACGGGATGTGCCGCCAGCGGGGTCACCCTGGACAGGGCCGCTCGGGGCAATCCGCAGGACGGTCTTACCGCGGAACTTGTCGCGCGTCGCCTGAGAGGCCGTCTCGACCACATCGAGGTTCAGAGCGGCGTCGGTGGCGGCCACGTAGGCCACGGGAGGCGCTGCGGTGTCCCACAGGACAGTCACCGAGTTGGGAGCCGCCGCCGTCGTGACGATGCCGTAGTGCGTGGGCTGCGGCTGGATCGGAGCGCCCTGCGGGATGCGCGGCGAGACGATGTTGTTGAGGGCCATGGTTCAGCGATCCTCCAGGACGTGTACATCTGCGGCCGCAAGCTCGTAGTACATGCCGTTCGAGAGCGACCGGATCAGCACTCGCGTCGAGCCGACACCGATGTCGTACACGTCCACGACGCGCCCGATGTACTCGTCGGAGTACGGTACGAAGGCGGTTGTTGCCGTCGCGGCAACGGCGACACCAACGACGACCTTGTCCAGATAGATGTTCGCGATCAACGAAGGCGTCGCCACGATCTCGTCGAGGAACGTGTCGTTGGTCGTCAGTAGCCGACCGTCTTCCATCAGCGCGACCACGACCGGAGCAGCGTAGCTCTGCACCACCCCGACGAGCGGCGGCTGCGGATTCACGGAGCCAGAGGACAGTCCCAGCCCAGCGAGCTTGACGCGGGCGCGTACACCGGGAGCGAACGCCATCCCCAGAGGCTACTGGGCGTCGCCTGTCGGGTCAAGAAGCGCAGGAAGTCCCATGTTATAGCGGTCTTCGTCGTCGAACATCATCCCGGCCTGCACCAGAGGGATGCCCGCGTGCCCCCCGCTCAGCGCCTCCATGACCAGGCCCCTGACGATGAGCGTGGCCTGTGTCCCGCGCCCGATCGCTCTGCGCATCAGAGCGCGCTTCGCTCCCTGCGGGATCACCGCGGCCTCCTTCAAGCAGTGCGCTCGGTAGCCGCGGAGACGCTTCCCCTTCCAGACCCATGTCTTCAGCGGCTGCGGCTCATGCGTCCCGAGCAAGTACTCGTGAATCAAGCTACGCAGAAGCGCCGGACCATGTACGCCGCGCCGCTCGCACTCCTCCTTCCACGCGGCGAACACGTCCGGCGGCATCCAGAGCAGGTACTGGTACAAGCGAGCAGAGTCGTCGATCACTCGCTGCAGGTGTCTGTTCCTCCGATTCGACATCGGAGGAGCGAGTCCCTTCTCGTGCAGAGCCACACGCGCCTGTGCCCTCACCTCCAGCAGCAGGTCGGGGTCTACGCCCAGCTGCTTCGCGAGCGGGTCGATCTCGTCGTCCGAGAGCCGGATGGTGGCGTACCTCATCCCGAGGAGGCGCGCGGCCAGCCACTCCCGGAACGCCTGGGACTTCACGACTACTGCGTGACGATCCGCGACTGATGGATGTGCGTGCAGTACACGACATCGGCAGGCTTGAGCGCGACCATCGCGAAGTCACTCCCGTGGCCGGTCGGCATCTGGACGACGAGCATCACGCCTCCGCACCCGTCCGGCTCCACATGCAGCACACCGCTCAGCACGGGCACTGCGCGCACGCCGCCGGACGACTCGTCCTGCGTCGCCTGGTAGGCATACGTGCAGCCGATGTACGGCTCCCGCAGCTGCATCATCACCGGCTTCTCGTTGAAGGCGAACCACCCCGTAGGACGCTCGCCGACGTTCTCGTTTACCTGCTCTGCTTGTGCTTCACCGGACATGTTTCTCTGCCTCCTGTATCATGCGCCGGATCGCCGGCACGTTCTTGTTTTCCCAAGACCACGCGGACGCGATGGCCTCTGCGTTTTGCTCTGCGCGTTCCGCGAGGGACTCCCAGGCCACGAACGCCGACGCCAGCGCGTCCCGGATCGCCATCTGCGTGACGATCGGAGCCATCGAACCAGGGAAGTCGTCCATCGGGGCGAGCGCGTGGTGCTCGACGATGACGGTCCCAGGCGGCCTGATCCCGAGGTACTCGGCGTGGCCGGTACATGCCGTAGCGATGATCGGAACGCCGCAAGCCAGCGCCTCCAGGGGGACCATGCCGAAGCCTTCCCCTCGCGACGGCTGACAGACGGCGTGCATCGAGCCGTACATGCCTGCGACTCCGGCCTGGTCGTAGACGAGCCCTGGGGACACCTGGATGTCGTCGTCGCCCAGGTTGAGATCCTCGCACCACCAGCGGAGCTTGGACATGTGCTGTGGGTTCATCGCCACGAACAGCTTGGCGCTCTTGGGCAGGAAGCCCTCCAACTTCGCCTGCTTCCAGGCGCGGAGCAGGAGCTTCGTGCCCTTGCGCTCCGTCTCACTGCTCGTCATGTGCAGCACGTTGAACTGCCCGAGTCGAAAAGACGTCCGCGCGGCGTCGCGCGCCTCCCGGTCGATCTTGTGTACCTCTGGAGAGACCCCGTGCGGGGCCACGACCACCGGCATGGTGGCTGGCGCCGCACGACGGAGCACGGCAGCAGCCCATGCGCTCGGGGCAAGGAGACCGCCGGTTAGCAGCCCGCGAGGCAGCACGTCGGACGGAGCCAGCAGCGCCTCCATCAGCCCCTTCGGGAGACTCTCGCTGTTCGGGGCGAGCAGGAGCCAGTGTGAGCGGTGCGAGCCCATGCGGTGCGCCTGCATGAGCCCCATCGGAGCCCCGATGTTCAGGGACACCGGGGCGTCCGGCCCGAGCGCCTCCTCCCATTCGTCCGCGTCGCGGTCGATGGGGCAAAAGCCCGCGAACTCGCCAGCCGCTTCCAACGCCCGGCACATGCCCCGAGTGACCTGCGGGAACGAGTGCTCTCCTCGCGAGTGACCGTAGATGCGGACGCGGGGCTCGCTCACGCTCGTGCCTTCACCTGGCGGAGCTTGCCCTGCGTGTGAATCCATCCCAGGAAGTTGAACACGGCGAAGTTCGTGTTCGGCATCTCGTGCTGCATGAGTCCGCTGCGCCGCAGGAGCTTCTGCTTCACAGGCTCCGGCATGAGTCGCTTGGCCTCGACGCGCTTCATCGCATCGACGAAGGCGTCACTGAACACAGGTCCGGTTGGGTCAGCCATGTCGTCCTCTGTCTCCGGCGATGTACGTCGCCAGTTCCGCCACCGCATCGATCAGGTAGTTCAATGCTTCCTCTTGACCATCGCCGTCGATGCCCATGCAGGACCTAGCGCGGTTGAGCGACTTGAATATATCCACCATGTCCTCCGGCGGGATCCAGTCGCGGCTGTCGGGCTGCTTGTCCTTCATCGCAACCCAGTTGGTTTACAAGGAAGTCCGCCGAACGGAACCGTGTACGTTTCCTCGCCCGGTGACCCGCCCCACTTTCGGATGAAGTGCTCGTGACTCCGCACGGAGCCCCGCCTGATGACCCACGCCTCCGAAGAGGTGCGCAGCGTCAGCGAGCGGTCGTGCTTGTACGGCGCATCCACCACGATCGGTTCGATACCCGCAAGCGATGCTCGTCTCGCGTAGTCCAAGTCCTCGTAGTAGGCCGGCCAGAACTGCTCGTCGTACCAGCCGATCCTGGCGACAGCTTCCGACGTCTGCGCGAACAGATCCCAGCCGGCCGGCGAGAGAGCGAGGCACGACTTTGCGATAGCCTCGACGAACCGAGCGAATGTGTCCTGCTCGAACTCGATGTCGTCGTTGGAGATCACCATCGTCTCGCCGCTCCGAAGAAGCATGTTCCACGAGGCGGCAACGCCGAGGTTCCTGCCTGGTCGGATCAGTTCGACGTTCTGCGCCTTCGGCTCGTACCCTCCGCCGTTGTCGATGATGACGTACCCGTCGGGCTTCTCGCTGCCACGTTCCGCAGACGCGATCAGCCGATCGAGCGCCTCGTAGCAGCAGAGCGTGGGGACGCCCAGCCTCACCCGAACCCCCCTGCCGCCATGAGTTTCTCGTACGCCTCCGGGAACCGCTCCTCGATCCGTTTCGCCATCATGTCCCCGACGGCCCCGAACCCGTACTTTCGGTAGAACTCCGGTGGGTGAATGCGGCGCTGCGGCGGCTGCGCTTCGCGCAAAGACAAACGGAGAGAAAGGACGTCGCACTTCGCCCAGCGCGCGTTCGACTCCCATCCGTACCCCGGATGCACGGGCTCCATCGGCACGAAACCGGTCCAGACGCCGCTGTCTCCGTCGCCGGCAAAGTCCGCCGGACCGCCCCAGCCCGTGTAGACCATGCGGTTGCCGGCGCAGCGCGCATCGAACGCCGGGATGTCCCACGCCTCCGCGTGCGAGCACGTGACGTAGATGTTGTTGTCCCGGTGCAGCTGCGCGATCTTCTCGTCCGGGATCTTCTTCGACAGCACGCGAACGCGCTTGCCGTAGTTCCGCCGCGTCCAGCCCTTCGCCTGTACCTTTGGATCGGCGAGCCACTTCGCGATGGACTCCTCCACGGACGGGTAGTTCTCCCAGGAGCCCCACTCGTACGTCTTGATGAAGAGCGACGTCCGCTCCTTCGGCGAGAACTCCTGCAGGAACGCCCCGAGGAGAGCGTCGTAGTTCTTCCGTGGCTCCCACTTGCCGATGGCGTAGAACCGCTTCCCATCCGGCACAGTCTCCGAACCGCGGGGCGCGGACACCTGGCAGGCGAGGCTCGTGTCCGGATCGTAGGGCATCGGGATCGCGTAGACGCGCTCGACACCTGCTCGCTTGAAGATGTCCACGCACCACTCGCCGTGGACCCATGTCTCCGCGCAGCGGTTCAAGACCTCCACGATGGCGGGGGCCACCGTCGTGCGCTCCCACGGCGTGTAGACGATGGTTGACCGGTAGACCCCGACCTCGTTCGAGAACCCGGACATCCGAGCGCCCGCGGGGGCGACCGTGTTCTCCAGGAACGTCGAGCCGTGGATCACGAGTTGGCGAATCGCCACCGACACAGACCCCACGGACGTGTCGCGCATGTACCCGACGCTCGCGCGGACGCCAGGGTCCACGTCGTCCTCCATCATAAACTTCGGTCTGTGCAGACGCCGAAGCATCACCGGGAGCCCCGTGCGCGCCAGGGCCTTTGCCTGAGCGCGCCCGTGCCGGGCCAGCCCGTCCTCCAGGACGTCCCAGCCCGCCTGGAACTCGATGCCGCACGGAAGCAGAGCGTCTGTGCCGGGGGCCACGACGGGGCGGGCAAGCTCTTCATCGGTGGGAGCCTGCGCTGCTCCGTCGCCGTCCAAGACGGAAGACGGGGAGCGGAAGGCAGCTAGCTGTTCAGTGAGTTCCGACATGTGCTCTCAGTTCAGGCCCGGGTCACGCTTCGGCTTTTTGCTCTTGCTATTTCGCTGCTCCTTTTCGCGAATAACTTGATCGAGCGCCGAACGCAGCATCTTCTGGTACGCGGGGGTCATCAGGTTCTTCGACAGCGTGTCGAACATCGCGAACACGTGCTCCAGTGAGAGCGTGACTGTCACCGTCCCCTGGGCCATCTTGCTCTTCGCCCACGGCGCCGGCTTGCCGATGCGGTGCACCGTGCGCTTGCTCTTCTTCGAGACCTTCTTCTTTGTTGCCATCACTTCGTCTCCTGTTCCTGTGCACACGAGCTACTTCGTGTGCGTTCCCTCGACCTCGCGTGCCTCGCGATCTGCCGTGCGCTTCTGCAGCCACAGCAGCGCCGTCTCCAGGTGCGTGAGCGCGATGGCGTTCTCACGGCACGAGAACTTCGACGCCTGGTAGAATGCGATGCGCTGGATGGTCGCCTGCACGACGCCCTCCACGAACGCGCCGTTCGGCTTCTGACGGTCGTCGCCACGTCCGAGTGGGCCATCCTGCCAGTCGATAACGAGGCCCGTACCTCGCACGGTGCCGCCGGTCGGGTTGCCGTTGTCGTCCTTGTTGTTCTTGCACTCGATCATGGGCTCACTCCTCCTCGATCACGCCGAGCACGTCGTCTTCAGCCATGAAGATCAAGTCCTCGTCGCCGCGGCTCTCGACCTCCGAGCCGCTGTACTTGCCGAACACGATGCGGTCACCGACCTTCAGCGTCGTCTCGATGAAGTGCCCATGCGCGGACATCTTCCCGCGCCCCGCCGCGACCACGGTGCCCTTCGTGAGCTTGTCCTTCGCCGAGTCGGGGATGACGATGCCTCCCTTGGTCACGTCGGTTGGAGGGTCACGGCGAACTTGAACAAGATTGTTGAGCGGTCTGATCTTCATGTGTTTTCCTTCTGTTCCTGTGCTGCGGAGGTTCGGGCTCACCGCCGCAGTACAGCGGGTCCATCCCCAGAATCTCTCGTACCGCGTCCACCATTCGGCGGGTCTGCTTCGTCTCCTCCGGAAGCCGCTGCGACAACACCATCGCTCAGACTTCCTCGACTTTGCTGTCCGCGATCTTCACCGCCCACGTGCAGCCGAAGTTCGAGCAACGCAGAATCTCGTCCTGTGCGTTGATCGTTCCGCAGATCCGAATCCCCATCATCTGATTGTGGAACGGGTCGAACACCGGCACGACCTCGCCCGCACGCTTCGTGTCGAGTTGCCATCGCCTGTGCGACTTCTTCACCATGATCTGTGCCGAGCCGTGCGGCTCTCCGCGTTCCAGGCACTTCGGACAGACCATCG
>Ga0315284_10000237_pt1 | contig 76123 bp, 94 predicted proteins | sample YL17G09_16_MG_FD_203696 | JGI IMG/M metagenome (GOLD analysis project Ga0315284, IMG submission 203696) | Sediment microbial communities from Yellowstone Lake, YNP, Wyoming, USA - YL17G09_16 | ecosystem: Environmental > Aquatic > Freshwater > Lake > Sediment | place: USA: Wyoming | collected...
ATGAAGATCAGATGATTGTCGGGCTATTAATCCATGACGACCCAGGGCAACCCGATGACAACCCACACGTTATTGGCTGCCTGTATGGTGAAGCAGACGTTACGGCAACAGGGATTGCTGGTACCAATTGTGAGACAACCCCGTTTACCGATAGCATCCCAGATACGTGCGGCGGCGTAAGTATTTGGGGTGTTCAGGGAGTATTACAAGCGGCGAGCGAGGAACCTGTACCTGATGACGACGAGGTAATTGATGACCCTCCGATAACGCTTGATGGCATTGCCTACGTGCAGGCCGTAACGATGCCAGGATATACGGGCGATAACCGAGGTGAGCCGTTGCCAGGGGATCGTAGTGCCTGGAAGACCGACACTGAGCCACACGGCCAGTTACATGCTCAGGATATAACCCATGAAGAGGCAAAGTACCACCTACCCTACTGGGATGCGGCTAACGGCGAAGCGCCGATATTCAATAGTACTACAGGATTCTGGGAACCTGCCGACGTGCTCACGCCCGCTGAACACACAGCCATTGGCGACGGGGCGCCTCATCACGCGGAGGTGACGTTGGCGGCCAGTGCAGCAGTGTTGATGGATTTGGCGGGGCAAGCCATATCACTGGATGTTCAAGATGCTAAAAAGGCGTTGATGGGGCCTGTATCTGGAGCGGCGGCAGCGCCTACATTCAGGGTGTTGGCAAATACCGACCTGCCAGACCCGTTGGGCTTTGCATTGGCAGCAACACCACTCACCATCGCGGCGGGAGCAGTAACGGTTACTCGCAGTCTACATACTCTCACCAGTCAAGCTGGATTGGCCGATGACCTGGATACCATCACTGCGGCGGGTGATAGGACGTTACTTTTATTGCAGGCTACAGCAACCCATACCATCACCATCAAACACGGCACGGGGAACATATCGCTCAACGGCGCGGCGGACTTTGTATTGTCGGGGGAGAAGACATTATTATTGTTTTGGAATGGTACGAAGTGGGTTGACGTAGGAGCGGGTGGCGGAGCGCTAGCGGACCACGACCACTCAGGACATGCAGGGGATGGCGGAACATTTGACGCGGCCAATCTTACGAGTGGGGCGTCAACTGATGGACAGGTACTGACTTCGGATGGCGCAGGCGGCGCGGCATGGGAGACTCCCCCAACAGTCACGACCTATTGGGAACCCACGATTGCAGTTGTGGCTGCGGGCGACCCGCACCTTATATTCACAGGTGGCGATGATATTGTTATGGTCGAGGTGCCGATATGACGCTGCCTAATTACAACTTTGTCAGTCATAGCATAACCAATCTAGGGCATAAGGCTGTACGAGTAGAAGTGCTATCGTACATCGCAACGCTTACTGATGAGGTGATTGTAGCAAATAAGGCCTCGGCCATGTCGGTGACGCTTCCGGCTGCGACTGGCAGTGGAAAGCCTTTCACAGTTATCAATATCAACTTAGGGCTAGTTACGCTTACGCCAAACGGAGCGGATACCATTGATGGAGAAACGACACAGCCGATTAACCAGTGGGACAGCATTCAGGTTGTCGATTATGCAGCGAATAAGTGGGTGATTATATGAGTTATTTTAGGAATATCGCATTCGTCTATTCCAGCCGCGATTATCTGGTAGCGATTGCAGAAGATGAAGAGCTGGGGCATAAACGGTTCAGCAAAGTTGGCTACACGCCGACATTCGCAGTGACAGACAATGACCTCTGGAGCGCAGCGGGCGTGTATGTGTGGCCGACGGCAGCTTTGCAGTGGGCGATGGCGGCTGGCAACGCGGCGGACTTGGGTGTTAAGATCAAGGGCAACGCCGAGGGAGCGAACCAGACTATCCTGTGCGAGGCGGGCGGCACCACCACAGAGTTGAACGATGCGGACGGCGCGTTCACCGATGCCACAGCGGTTGCGATTGGCGACCTTGTGTTGGTATCGCCAAAGGGGGATGGCAGCACCGCAGCCCTGACGCCGGAGTTCGGCTACGTTACGGCGGTCGCGGCTACTAAGCTCACCTTCGCTGGCGGACTATCCAGTGGTGGGACTTGCGCGGTTGCGCGGGCATATACCGTAGTGGACAAAAGCGACGGCACAGGCACAGGTGCGCAGGTGGTTTATATCGAGTATCTTACCAGCCTGTTCGCAGAGAAAAAGATATTTGTGCTGTTAAACGGTGGTGCGCAGGTTGACTTCAAGAATGCTGCGGGTGCCGCGCTAACCGATACGTACAGGTTAAACGGACTGCGGATTATAGCGGTTGGGACTGGCGGCAAGAGCGCGGCGGCGATTGCGCTTAGGTTGCAGTCGTCTGGGATAAACTACGGCTACATCACGGCGGGATTCACACGGGCGCGTGGCGGCTTCTACACCGTGCCAGCCGGTAAGAAGCTATATGTGAACGAAATGACAGCGGCCTATGGCATGGGCGCAAAGTCTACATTGGTCGACCAGGGGCGGTTTTGGTTGCGGGCAACGCAAACACCAGGGCTGGAGTTTCCAACGCCGGGTATCTTTTATCCGTTCACCGAGATTATGTCTGACGGCGGTACGGTGATTGTCCCGTTCTTAGTGCCTCTGATGTTCAGGGCGGGCGTGGACGTGAAAATATCTGGCATGGCCTCGACTGCTGGTTCAGCGATTGCAACGTACAGAGGTTATACGGAAGTGTACCCGTGATAGGTTGCATGATGTGCGGGGATTGTTGCAGATACCTGAGCTACATCATCCCTGTTGATGAGCCTAATCAGGATTGGATACGGCTGCACGGCGCAACGATTGAGGCGCGGGGAGACAAGTTACTGGTAAAAGTGCCTGCGATCTGCGCGGCGCTGATGGATAACAAGTGTACGATATACGAAACGCGGCCAGAGGTATGCAGACGGTATAGGTGCAACAAGAGCATAGAGAATGAGGCGATGCAGGAATGAGCACGCAAATATTGCCTGATAGGAGGTTGAATGGCTAAACACAGTGACTTAGTAACGACAAATATCCATATCCCGTATGCCTTCAGCTATGCCAACGCTGGGGCTAGAACTGGGGCGGTGGGCATGGTAGCGGCGGATGTGGGCAAGTTCGCCAGGCAGACGGATGATAATTCAATCTGGATTCTGACGGCCACTACTCCAACATGGGTAGCTGTTGGCGGCGGCGGTGGTAATGTCGCCACTGATGCGATATGGGATGCTCTTGGCGATTTGGCCGCTGGAACTGGGCCTAATACGGCGGCAATCTTGACCGCTGGTGCAAACGGAGAAGTGCTGACGGCGGATGATGGAGAAGCTACTGGGTTAATATGGGCGCCTGCGGGTGGCGGTTCAACTGACATTTTAATGGTTCAGATATTCACATAGGAGAAATGAAATGGCAACATACGAGAAGGTATCGCTATCAGGCGCTGACCACGGAGTAGGTATCATGGTGCATGTAAACGTCACATTGGGTACTGTCATACACACCACTCCCAACAACACGACAGATTGGGATGAAGTATGGTTATGGGCAGTAAATACCCACACGGCCACTATATTATTAACAATTGAGTGGGGTGGGGTATCAGTTCCTGCCAACATTATAACGGTAGGTATTCCGGCACAACAGGGTCTAATCCTGGTGGTGCCTGGGCTGATACTACAAGACGCGAAGGTCGTAACAGCGTTCGCCGCTACCATTGACAAGATTTCCATCTCTGGATTTGTGAACAGGATAACCCCATAATGCCAAACATCTATAACGCATACAGAGGCAGAGACCGAAAATCTGGGGTGATAGATGATAAGGCAGTGGCAACGTGGTTTCCAGATTCGCTTTCTGGATTGGCAGTTTGGTTGGCGGCATATAAATTGATTGGTAAGAATGATAATGATGCCATAGACTCATGGACCGATGAAAGCGGGAACGGAAAGCATGCGGTACAAGCCACTGGCAACAAACAACCAATCTATAAGACCAATATCATCAATGGATTACCAATACTACGATTTGATGGTGCAAATGATGATATGGAAATGACTGGATTATCTGCCGGAAGCGATGTTACCTACTTCTTCGTGATTAAACCAGATGGTACTAGCCCAGTAGGCATATTCGACTCAGCGCCGAACACTCAATATACTTTTCGTAATATGAGTGGTGGTTATTTAGAGTGGCATAGTAACGATCCAAACGTGCCTTTACTTTTGGCTGATGTTAATGCTGTCATCTTGACGTTTATCTGTACTAGATTATCTAAGCGCCAGATAATTTACTACAAAAATGGTTCCCCTTTATCTACCTATGGCGGCGCAACTTCAGATATAATGGCGTGGTCTAATCCCAGGATAGGTTCTGTCAATCTCACTGCCGTCTTGTACGATGGAGACATGGCAGAAGTAATTATATACAATTCTGCTCTTAGCGACGCAAACCTAGCGAAAGTACATGCCTATCTAAAGAATTTATACGGAATTTAGGAGAATAATTCAATGCAACTTCACAAGCCGCTGGCCGCTAATTGGCCGGTGAGCACGTTCTATGGCGAAATCCTGTACGACGCCGAGGGCAAGCCGTACCAGCATCTAGCGATAGACTATGCCTGCCCGTCGGGAACGCCTGTGCTGGCTAGTCATTCGGGAGTGGTGAACTACGAATCTACATTATTAGGCGGCATCGTTGCGCGGGTGACGGGTGACCATTGCTACACGCGGTATTGTCATCTTATGGGTTATTGGGTTGTGAATGAGGCACAGGTGCAGGCGGGTGAACAGATAGCGGTGAGCGGAAATACGGGAACGACAGATAGTCATCTGCATTGGGCGGCGCACTGGCTTGATGGTAAAGCGTTTAATCCTACACCGTATATGGGAGGAAGCATGTCTAAAATCGCATTGCACTTTCAGGGAATGACCTCGTGGGCTGCCTCGATTGTAGCGCAATACTGGCAGTTTCCCAGGTGGGTGAAAGTAATGAATCCGCCAGTGCCAGATGCCTTTCCAGGGACGTATGTGCTCGGTCGGGCGTTTGTTCACGCCGACAATAATAACTGGGAGCAGGCTTGTGTTGCAAAGGGCGCGGCTGGTGGCGTCGAATACTTTGAGTTTATGCTGCCCTATTACGCTGCACGGCGCGGGATTGTTACGGCCTGGGAAGCGGTCAACGAGCCGATATTGCAGTCAATCCAGCAAGCCACGAACTACAGGGATTTCCTGGACTCCTGGGCGCTAAAGATGCACGGCGTGGGGCTACGGTGTTGCGGGGGCAGTATCAGCGTCGGTAATCCAGCAGTGATGAAGTATAACGCCAACAATGATGTGCTCAGGATTATCGCGCCAGCTTTATCTCGCTGCGATTACTGGTCATATCACGGTTACTGGCAGAGACCCTATGACCCAGCAGATGGCTGGTGGGCACATCGTTACCGCCTGATTGTGAACGATTGCGCTGCTATGGGGATAACGTTACCGCCGTTGATTATATCCGAGTGCGGCGCTGACATAGGCGGCGGCCACAACGACGGCTGGCGGGTGCAGTATGGCGGAGATTGGAATGCGTTTTTCACGGACATTAAGCGCTACAGCGCCGAGCTGGACAAAGATAATTACGTGGTGACTGCAACGTTCTTCACATCGGGACCCAATGACGATTGGGATATGTATGAACACGACCAGATGAACGCGGTTGCAATGGGTCAATTCGTGGTAGGCGATGTACCAGTTGAACCGCCCCATGAGGGATTGCCGATGGAAGAAACTGCTACAGATGCGAAGACGATTATTGTCAAGTGCAGGTGGTGGTTGGAGGAGTGCCAGCGCCAATACGAGTCTGGCAACATTCAGAGAGCGAACGATATTCGTCTATCACTAATCCAGTTGATGTATAGGGCAGAAAACGCCCTTTAGCTAATCCGCCGCAACGTTCAGAAAGCAGGTGCAGAATGACAGAGGATGAGAGTCGCCAGATAAAGGAAAGTCTTGGAGAAATAACCAGGACATTGTCCACAGTTCAACAGGCGGTCGCGCGATTGGAAAACCAGGTTTCCAATGAGGCTGCGTTATGTCCGTTCCGGGAAGTAATTTCACGGGCTGCCAATAACGGCGCGCGACTGGCGCTTGCGGAGACGCACGTCGATCATATTGAAGAAAAGATGCACGCTTTAGAACTACAGTTTGCGAAGGCAGGGATCATCTCGGGTGCTGCGGGTGGTGGCGTGTTTAGCGCGGTCGGGGTGGTTGTGTTCGCTATCGGTAAGGGCGCAGGTTGGTGGTGATATAGGGAGGCAATATGGAAACATTACTCGATCTACGGTCGAACGGATGGAGGGTGAAGCGAAATGACACGAAAAGTAGCAGTGGTGGTAGTAGGTGACGTAGACGGTGCCCAGATCAAGTGCACCAAGGCAGGATACGGTCTTATCGAGGTTACCTGTGACTTACCTGCCGTGGCTCGTGGAGATCGTATCGTTCCGTCGCTTGTTACTCCCTTACAGGGCACCACGAACAACGCAGCACATCCTGATTACGTAGTAGGGATTGCTGTAACGGCCAAAGCTGGTGGAGCAAGCGGTCCTGTAATAATTACGGCTTAGTCCAGCGTAGAAGTTCTTCGCGTAGCGCAGTTCCTAAGACCGCTTCAGTCATAGCTATCTTACGCTTGAGAATCTTCTCCACCAGGTCGTCGATCGTCCCGGGACAATAAAGGTTCTGGATAAGCACCTTTCCTGTTTGACCGATTCCATGTACGCGGTCCTCTGCCTGGCTTTGACGAGTAGGATTCCAATGCTTGTCGATGAAGATGACCACCTCTACTCCTGCCTCTCTTAGGTTGAGGCCTGTGCCAGCTCCTGCAATAGTTCCCAGGAGCACGCGGGCCTCTCCTCGTATCAGACGTTGCCGAGAAGCCTCCGACTCCTCGGCGGTTAGGCCTCCCCAGATAGTAGTGAAAGGTATACCCAAGCAGTCTAATCTGTTCATTAGGGCCTCAATTGTAGCTCGAAATAACGTAAAGATTATTACTTTCCCTTTGTAAGTGCTCAGAAAATCCTCAATGTAGCTAAGCTTGATACTTGTATCTTCTAATCCGAACACTCGAGGAGTGCTTAGGATCTGGCGTAATCTAGTAATCTTGGCCATAGCGCTATCGATTGTAATAATTTCGCCCTCGGGTAGCTCGATTAACATCTCTTTGGCGGCGGTTCTATAAATCCCTGCCTGTTTAGCTTCCATCTGCAAAGGTATAGTCTGGTATGTCTTTTCAAGTAGCTGGGGATATACATCAGTCTTAAGGCGTCGAATCATCATGGGCGCCAGGTCGCGCCGTAGTAGAGCCTCGTTTCTTACCCCTAGAACTTCACGACCACCAAAGCCATTCTCGCGATAACGAACGAACAGCTCGTAGAAGCGCCAGTAGGACTTATATCGATCGGGATACAGAAGGTGAAGTAGCGCCCACACCTCTGCTGGGTTGTTACCGTAAGGCGTCGCTGTGATGATAAGCTTATGAAAGCTCTTTAGTTTTTCGGCGGCCTCGTACGTTTGCGTCTGACGATTGCACAGGGTGTGGCCTTCGTCAAATACTGCCCAGTCCCAATTGATCTTGGCTAACTGAGGAACAAGTGACAGCTGTCGATAGTTTACAATAAGCCAGCCTCCTTCGAAGTTGGCCATTTGCTTATCTCGAGTCGTTGAGTCTAGTACTGTAACAGGAAGGCGTTCTCTAGACCATCGATTGTACTCAAGTTCCCACCACAATTTCAACGTGTTCAAGCAAACTACCAGCACTGTTCCATGCCGCTCAGATACCTCTAGGCCTACTATAGCCTGTAGCGTCTTGCCAAGTCCTGTGTCATCACATAACAAGACGTGGCCTAAGCGATCGATAGCGTTAACTCCGGCTCTCTGAAAAGGTAAAAGCTTGTCGGTCGCCGGGTGTACTAGCCAGCTATCTTGCTGGGCTAGGATACGCATTCTGGCCATTTCAGGCATCACCGTGTTGTCGTACCAGACTTGGGCCCTTTCGTCGAACTGCACCTTCATTGACAGAAGCAGTTCGAAGATTCTGGGTTCGGCAGGTAGAGTTACATAGTTGCTCTTCTTAGCTACCCCTTGGACTAGCTGAAGTACCTTCCAGACTTTAGCTGCCACAGTGCCATCGACAACCAGCTTGGAGGCGCCCTTAGCAGGAGTAATTAGAGTGCCGGTCATCCTGGATGCCTCCTTCGATAGGCCTCGGCATGCCTCCACGCATCTTGCACGTGCACGTTACGAATTCGTGGGTTCCTTGGTAGGAATTTGGCGACCGACGCCATCTGCTCAGCAATTGGTATTTGAGCTCGTTCAGCAAGATACTTCACAACTCCTATTACCTGCACGCTCGGAAACCAAGAACCAATCTGCGATTGTGCCTTGTGTCGATAAAGCCTGAAAGCCTCGATAACAATTATATCTGGACGCGTAGTCCAGATAATGTGATCAATCTTCTCCCACAGGTGCACCACTGTGCCAGAGATCTCGTTGGGCTTAGTGGTGTCGATAAATGCAATCCCTGTGCTTTCACCGGGATCTATGGCCAATATTTTCATGGCAGCGTTACCTTCGTCACTTCGTCTATAGCCAGTTTGAAGACCGCATACTCACCCATCGGGAACCAATGAACGCCATGTTTAGCTGACTGCCATTCGAAGGTGATGTTTCCACAGCTATCCCACTCGGCTCCGTATAATGGTGCGTACTTCTCACGCATTTCGAGGACGCAGGTAAGAAGGGTGTACTGTGGAGAGCTGTACTCTATGTGCTTATAGCCTTCAGCCCGTGCAAAGATGTCCTCGAATACTAATCTATATTTTCGTTCCATACGCTCCTTTACTTTAGCTTAACTAGGTTACCCCAACGACCGCCAATCTCTGCGGACGCCCTGAATGGAACTAACGGACCCCAGATCTCAAGGCCAGAGCGTGCCATAATAGCTACGCCCTCTCGAGCAACCTCTTCGATATGCTCTGTAGGGGCTTCTAGGAGAATAGAGTCGTGCACCGTGAGAAGAATGTGTGCTCTACCAGCGAGCTCACGATGAATAGCTATCAACGATCTCAAGGTGGTATCCGAAGCGCCCGACTGACATAGAAAATTGATTGCTTGTCTTTCCACCTCTAAAATGATATCGTCTGTTCTTAATGGAAAGCGCCTGCGTCGACCAGTCTTGGATTCCACATAACCCTGTGCACGTACCAACCTCTTGATACTCTCGGTCCATCTCACTACTCCAGGAATACGTTCGAAGTACCGTGTAATAAACTCCTCGGCTACCCGCTGCGAGAGGCCTGGTAGGTTAACATCCTTGGCAAGAGCTCGAGCTGTTCTACCGTACGGCAGGCCGAAGTTTACGGTTTTCGCGAAAAACCTTTGTCTTGATGTGTAGTTAGGACCAAAGAGCTCTACAGACGTTTCATTGTGTAGATCTCGATCTCCCTGGTACACCTCTACAAGAAATGGATCTTCAGATAATGTAGCAAGCACACGTAGCTCAGCTTGGCTGAAGTCAAGATATGCTAACGACATTCCTTCGCTGGCTATATATAGGTTCCTAATCTGACTACCGTACGGGTCGCCTTCATCAGATGGAAGGTTCTGTAAATTCGGGTCCCTTGACGATAGTCTACCTGTGACAGTGCTGAATAACATGAAGTTCGTATGTAATCTACCACTCGGATCCACACGCCGCTGTGCACCCTCGATGTAAGTTCCTAAGAGCTTCGACAAGTGACGGTGCTTGACTAAAGCTTTTAGTACGGGCTGGTCGAATCTCGTTGCCAGGATAGCTAGAGCATCCTTATCAGTAGAACGCCCTTCTATCGTGGGAAGACCAAGAATGTCAAACAGATAAGTAGCTACTTGTCTTGTCGACGCCGGATTGATACGATAGCCAACGACCTTCTCTATCTGGCTCTCTAGCTGAACAAGCTCCATGTTCCACTGTTTAGCGGTAGCTTCGGCTCGTTCTAGGTCGATCCGAATACCTCGTACTGCAACGTCGGCTAGGGCGGTAGAACCAGGTACAAGAAGCTCCTTGACTAGTCGAAGCTGTGCTGGAGCTTTACTAAGACGCTTCACCATCAGGTCAGTTAGCCTTCGTGTGTACCAACCGTCAAAGGCAGCGTATTTGTATAGAACGCCCTTAGGTAACAAGGCGTATGAGTCTGTCTTCGGCTTGGTTAGGTACTTCGTTATATCCGCTTCCCAGTCCGGGGCGTCAAATAGTCTAGCACAGAGTAGCTTTAGATCGTTCGTACCTCGCTCGTCGAGAGCATAGTGAGCGAGCTGAGTATCAAAAGAGAACACAATGTCGACACCCAACTGTGCCTTAAGAAAAGCACGATCGAACTTGGATCCATGCCCGACCCACTTAACCTTGCAGGCCTGAAGAGCTTGCGCGAATTCAGGAGTGTAGATCACCTCTTGCTGAATCACGAAGATACTCTCCACAGTACCCACCACTACGCACAAAATCTTGTCCTGGCCGTAGCGAAAGCCTGAAGTCTCGAGATCTAGAATTGCATAAGGGCTTCGTTCTGCTGCCGCAAAGGCCTTAGCAAAGTCCATAGTAGCCTCTGCCTGTGGACGCTCTTCTGCCTTTGCCTCTGCCTCAGCCTCACCGGAGACTTCTCGAGCAGCCTTTTGTAAGTCGGCTGTGAAGTCTGGGTACAGATCAGCGCCACGAAGGATAGCAGCTGGATGATACGTAGGTAAGACCTTTGTACCGAGTTCAGCTGAGTCGACGATCTTGCCGCGTCTTACTGAGATCCCTGTGATAGCGCCACCAAGGAGGGCATGAGTAGGAATGTTGCCTAAGGTCACGACGATCTTAGGCGCCTTTGCCTTGATCTCTGCCACTAGACGATCCCGACAGCACAGTGACGCAGCTTCTTTCATAGCCACGTCTGGTACGTAGCATAGACATGCATTAGTGATCCAGGCAGTGCTGGCCAGCTGGTAGGCATCCAGACAACGTCGTAGAAGCTCGCCGCTACGTCCAATAAAGACCTTGTTAAGGCGAACTTCATCGTGTCCCGGAGCCTCGCCTACAAAGACTATCGAAGCAGTTCCACTAGGACCACGAGGTGGAACTAGTGCATACGTTTTGAGAGGACACGAATCACATTTAGCGAGAGGTACTTTCTCCATTAGATCCTCCTATTGTAGCTTGAATATGTGTAGGAAGGCGTAGACAATTGCGGTAATGACACTCAAGAACACTATCATTATCGCCGTAACGATGATCATGTCAGCACAGAATCTCGCAGCCTCGAGAAGTCGTTTACGCATCTACTCCTCCTCGGTCGTCAACTGTACCACGTCTTGCTCGTCCTCTCGTAGCGTATGACCGATTCTACCAACGCAGAAGTCCTTGTACTGATCGATGTTCCACTGGATAACCGGATTCATTTGCACAGGCGTGAGGAAGTCAGCGTGGCGATGTCCCGCTACAGGAGGCGATACTGGCTCCGTCAGGCGTGGACTGTAAGTTCCTTGAATACCCCAACGTACTGGCAAGCCTGTATCCATCGAGCGTACGTAGGTTCGTGGCTGTACATACCAACCCTGCGAATACTCGTGACATTGACAGCGAGTACTAAGCCCATAAGCTTCTCGCAGGTCCCGCCAGCAGCCCAGCATGTGGTATTGTCGATTGGGATCAATGAAGCCCATGTCTTCCAGCGAGTCTAGCAGACCAACGCGGCCGCCTTGGAATAAGTCCGAATCGAACATGGAGACACCAATGATATTAACTTCTGGTACTTGTAACAACCTTAAGTAACACATCATCCAGTCTGCCACGTTAGATCCGTGTGGTACGGCTATAAGCTTAAAGTTAGGGGAGACAATCATCAAATGCTGGTATGCATCGAGACCTTTCACCGTAGCTTCATAGGAAGCCTGACCATCTCCTAGCACGTCTGGAAGGATAAACTCCTTAGCGTCCACCATCCCAGCTGCTATCGCGACCATAGAAACTGGTAAGCTTTTACCTTGTTCGACCACACCGTTATCCACACCAACGAGGACTCCTTGCCAGCTCTGTTGTTGGTAGAACTCTCGATACGCTTCGGACTCGAGAATGAGATGACTCAGGACAAGATGGTAGTTACCCTGTGCAGCGCATTGGTCTAGTAAGCTGATAGGTGAAGCAATTCCGCAAAGCATGTTATTCTCCTTCCTTCAGATCAGGCATATATATCGCACCACACATACCGTCTTCCGAGACTCTAGCTCCTGTGCAAGTCAGGTCAAGATCTAGTGCATACTCATACAAGAACTTAGCCATAGTCTCGCAGCTAGAGCCCTCATTGGCGTCCAAGAAGCTCATCAGCTGCTGTCTACACTGCTCTGCGAGTTCGAGGAACTCAATCTCTCTGTCGTTAACCACGACGATGTTTACCAAGAACACGAACTCATGCATATGAAGCTTCGACAGATATAGGTACTTCTCAGGAGCGGAGGCCCACCTGTGGAAGCCTATCCACTTTCCAACGACTTGTAGGATGATCATTTCGGTCCCTCCGTCTCCAGGCGGTGCTCCTCTTGACGACGATAGGCCCACATCATTGCGCAATAGTTCATGATATCCAGCAGTTCGTCGTCGATCTTTTCCTCGAGGCCAAAGTACTGAAGCTCGGTAGCCTCTTTACGCTGGAGCATAGAAACTAGCCGAGCGCACTTATGAAAGATCATAGTAATAAAGGACTTCTCACCAAAGCACATCTTCTCCCAGGGAAACATAGCTGCATCGCGTACTACAGAACGATTCGATACGATCTTGTGCGCCTCTTCCAAAGCCCTGTCGAAGTTAATCCAGAACATGTCCAGATCTTGTTGTCGCTTACTCATGTTTCTCCTTTCTACTGTATCTACTCATACCAACGCATTAACCACTGGTCCGGAGTACGATCGCCTTTATGATGATTACACATCCAACAGGCTGCTACTAAATTACTTGCTGTCGTGTCACCTCCTAACACTAGTGGCACTACGTGATCGATCACTCTGTAGAATCGTGCGCTGTCTTTAAGGAAAAGTCGACCACAGTAGAAGCACTTGCGCTTTCGAAGTAACTCGCCTAGCTCTTCTCGAGTTAACTTCATTACTCGGTTAGCTTGTTTAGTTCGGTACACGAGCCCACTCCATATGGTAGTCACTTTCCCTGTAGGAGTCGCACGATACTTTTTACCTTTGCTAGCAACCGCTTCAGCTGCTACGCACTTCTTACAAAGGGTCTGCTTCCTATCTTCCGCTATTTCAGAAGGTCCAAAGTCAAGCCTCATCAACTTCTTCTGACAGCGAGGACATATCTTAGATAGATACTCATCCTTCCAAGATCGCTTACATGGCATCTAACCAACTCCTTCCTGTAGCTGCGTGCACCTTCAAAGGCGCGTCCAACTTATAAGGGCTCACCATAGCTTCAGAGACTAGCTTTGTAGTCGCTTCAACCTCGTCCACAGGTACCTCGAGTAATAGCTCATCATGAACTTGTAGAACCATACGACTATGCAGACCCGAACGCTGTAGCTCTCGATCTACAGTAATCATCGCTATTTTCATAATGTCTGCAGCCATTCCTTGGATCGGCATATTTATGGCCGCTCGCTCTGCCGAGCGACGTAGACCGGGAGGCGTATTAGAGCTCGGTAACAGCTCAGGAAAATAGCGCTTACGCCCGAGCAACGTTTGCACATATCCATGAGCCCGAGCGTACTGCACTGTGTTACGAAAGTAATCTCGTACTCGAACAAAGCGTGAGAAGTAAGCCTCAATGAATTGTCTTGCCTCCTGTACGCTTCGTTCTGTACGTTCTGCTAGTCCTTGCTCGGAGATACCGTACATAAGCCCGAAATATATTCGCTTCGCTAGGGTACGCTGTGCATAAGTCACCTCCTTGAGTGGGATGTTAAAGAGCTCCGATGCGGTACTAGTATGTACGTCAACTCCTGCAGCAAAGGCAGCTAGTAACTTAGGATCCTGCGTGATGTGCGCCAAAATACGTGGCTCTATTTGCGTATAATCACAACTCAGTAGTACGTGACCTTCTGGTGCTATAAACGCACCTCTGATTCTACGGCCTAAGTCTGTGCGCGTTGGTACCTGCTGCAAGTTCGGATGGCTCGATGAAAGCCTTCCGGTACGAGTACCAGTCTGATTTAGTGAAGTATGTACACGCCCTGTGCTAGGATTAACTAGTAAGGGTAGAGCGTCGATGTAGGTAGTCATCAACTTGGATAGCTGGCGCTGTTCCAGGATAGGTCCAATGATCGAATGCTTACCCTTTAGGAATGTCAGGACTCGGATACTCGTCGAGAAGTCGCCACGATATCCCGACAGACCTAGCTCACCAAAGAGCACCTTACCTAACTGCACAGGTGAGTTGATATTAAACTTATGGCCAGCTATTTGATGGATCTGTTCTTCGGTGTTCTTTAGCTCCTGTCTCAATTCTACTCCCATCGTTCGTAGATAGGGCTGATCAATAATCATCCCATACGTCTCCATACGCTTGAGGACCTGTATTAGAGGCATCTCTATCTCATTGAACAGTCTACGTTCTGGCTCCTGCTCGACTAGAGGTTGGAGTGCCTGCATCAAGCGTAAGGTCATATCGACATCGGCGCAGGCGTAGCGAGCTACTCTAGTGGTACTAATCAGATCCATACCATAGCCAGGACCTAGAAGCTCGTCGATCGATGTCATTGTACACCCCAGGCGTCGAAGAGCCTGGTCCTTCAGGCCTAGGTGATGTGCTACTGACTCGACCAGCCATGCAGCGATCATAGTATCGAACACAGGCCCTCCTAGAGGTAGGCCATGTCTTTCGAGAATTTTCATGTCGAACTTGATATTGTGTCCGACCTTACCGATGCCCTCACTAGCTAGTACAGGCCCAAGACGAGCCTGTACTAGCTCAAGGGAAAGTTGCTGACCAAGATGTATCAGCGTACTGTGCCCGACTGGTAGATAGAACGCAGTCCCTGGCTCGCGCGATAGGGAGATGCCAACTAGCTTATCGATCATGGCATTAGTACCTGTGGTTTCGGTGTCTACAGCTAGCCCCTGTGCTCCACGTAAGTACTCGAGTAGCTGGTCCAAGGCTTGCTCAGTGTCTACTATTTGGTAGGCACCAAACCCTCGGATGTCGCTTACGTCGTTGGGCCACAAGGGCAGCTGGATATAGCCCTGGCGAGACATCTTAAGCTTATTAGGTCGCTTGGCCATGTTATCGCTCCACATCCGGAACGTAGACTAGATGGCCCTTCGACATATCTATTAGGACGCTACGCGCTGGCCAGCCGTATATGAGAATAGCATAGTCACCTTCAATACCATCGACTCCGCCAAACCCTTCATCTAGTACTTGGTATGAAACACCCTCCGGAGCAGATAGAATTATCCTTCCTTCGCTCTCTGTAGGAGGTGTAGTCGTAACGTGCACTATTCTTCGTTCAGGCCACTTGACTGGCTTACAGCTATCTCCTGGGCGAGGGCTAACATGAATGACTCCTGGCAGTTCGTGTAAATACTTATTAAGAGCGTCGCTCATTCGCTACCTCCGTAGGCTGGACTGATGAACGAGACTCATGAACTCGTTACGAACTGCTACCTTTGAGAAGCACCCACGAAAGCCACTAGTGACTGTGAGATGCCCTGGACGCTCCACTCCACGAATGGCCATGCACATGTGCTCAGCTTCGATCATTACTCCTACGCCATGCGGATGTAGCTGCTCCCACATAAACGTCGCGATCTTAGATGTTAGATCCTCTTGTATGGATAGTCGATGGGCGTAGTGGTCTACAATACGAACTATCTTACTGATACCGCACACCGATAGCCACGGTAGATAGCCTACATGAGCATAGCCTACGTACGGTAGGCAGTGGTGTGCACATATCGACGCGAACTGGATATGAGTGACAGTTACCATTCCTGGGTCGTCACCGCGTCCTACCGGGAATACTGTAAAGTCGATGGGTTCCTGCTGCTTGGATAGGAACTCGATCATAGCGTCCGCAGCTCGCACTGCTGTGTTTTTGCCACTGGGACCGCTACACATAGCGGGAATCTCTTCAATCTTGTATCCCAGAGCGTAGAGAAAGTCCTCGTAGGCCTTAATAGCTGCACCACGAGCGATACCGAGCGTTGGTTTGATTGTCATAAGTATAGCTCCTGTGGTACATCGACCTCCACCCAACAGTCAGGGGTCTCCGATATTCGTACCATTACAAGTCGAACTGGATGGTAGACTTGCATCCTTGCCCTTAGCATGGTGATAATCTCCTTAGCCATATTCTCAGCCGTTGGTGACTGAGAATGAAACTCGATGCAGTCGTTTAACAACTTATGATCGTAGTGAGCCTTTACCACCTCGAAGAGCCCCTTTAGTACACTGAAGTCTATAACCATTCCGTTCTTCAGAGGCCCTGCGACGCATACTTCGATAATGTAGTTGTGTCCATGCACGTTCCCGCAATGTGGATGACCTGGCAAAAAGTGTGCACAGCTGATAACGAAGCGCCTCCATACTCGTACCTCAGAAGCCTTTGTGTACCTTACTTCTTCCTGTTGCATCATAAGTGTTCCCAGCGAGATTGGTGTCTTTGAAGTCGACTCTGATACTTGTTCCATGTTTCTCCTTTCCTACCTTATTCCAATGAACTTATGTAACTGGACGCTCAAACGCCAGTTCTTCTTGATACACTCCTCGTAGCACAGCTTAGTAGCCGAGGAATCTTGGCTCTCGGGCTGCAAGCAGATCGTTGCGTGTCCACGAAGAATGTGCTGGAGGTGGTCAATAAGAAACTGATTTACCAGGTCGAGATCCTCCTGAAAGCCTACGACAAACTTCAGCTCATCCGCCGTAAGTAAATTCGGGATAAGTATCCTGTTCCCGCCAGGAACATTAAGCTTAGGCGAGATGCAAACCCAGTCTATCCCACGAGGAATGGGAAGAGTACCGTTCGTTTCCAGAGCGGTGTTCCTCCCGATTGCATTTAGCTCGCTACACAGCTCGTCGAGAGGTTGCATGGTTGGCTCTCCTCCCGTGATCATCACCCACTGGATACCTGGAAACTCTTTAACCTTCTCCACGATGGTTTCCACGTCCATTGCTACTCCACCCTTAGACCAAGTATACTTGGTATCGCAGAAACTACAGGTCAAGTTACACCCTTGCATTCGTATGATAACCATAGGAATGCCTGTATTACACCCCTCTCCCTGGACGGCACTGTAAATCTCGTTAATCTGATAGTAGAAACTAGGCATGTTCCTCCTTTACTTCACTGGACGTCTAATGTAATCTCACTGAAAGGGCGTAACCTCTTCGGAACATCTAAGCCCTCAAGCTCGGCCTGCTCTACCTTCACTCCTACGCATCGCTGAGTACGTGATCCCGTGCCGATGTATTGCTCTGGCATTATGTAGGAGCCTTGAAGTTCTCGAAGCTGCGATCGCACGGCTTGAATTTGCAACAGTATACGCCCCTCTCTTCGGCGTTTAGCAGCCCACCATCCCCATGCGCCAGTTAGGTGGAACCATAAAATGTTCTGCTGTACGTCGTAGTACAGGAAGTATGCTGGCATTGGTGGAATCTGGCTGGCATAGGCGACCACGTCCTCGATAAAGTCGTCGACCAGGATTCGGGTACGTCCTGAAGTCGAGCTCACTAAGGTCCGCTCAAGGATATGTTTCCACGTCTCGCCTAAAACTTCCATCTGTGTTCCATTATACTCCATTGCGTGCGCGTTATACATCTTCAGGCCACACAGGACCACAGCTAGGTTACGTCGTATTCTATCAGGCATCGACATTGGTAGCAGCATCTGAAGATCAGCAAGAGCTGTATCGAACATCAACTTCACCGAGCTCGAGGTCTCCCGAAGAGTTCGCTGGATATAGCGACCTGCAAAGTCTACAAGGCGTAGACGCGTCAAGGCTAGGAAGGCCTTATACGTTGCACTACCCTCCTGACAAGGACCTAAGCTCATATTCACTACCACAGAGCGCTCTCGTATTGCAGGATCGCTAAAGGCGTCCTCTCCATCCACACTAAAAGGAGCGTCAAGATCGTAGCTTTGTGTCGTCTGATCAGGCCTACCACGAGAGTCTCGACCTACGTCATAAGCGCGTCGTGCTACATCTAGGAACTCTTCTTGGCCGTGAGCTGCTGTATCTCTGAACTCCCCGAAGGAGATAGGTACAGCATTCGTACTAGCCATCATTGACAGCAGCACGAACATCCGTGTCTTCGACGGGTAAGCTCTTGGCTCCTTCCAGCCTACGAGAGGCTGTAGAACTCGTAACAAGGTACTTGACTTTCCACTACCTTGTGTTCCATAGACGTTAAGGATAGGAAACCTCTCTCCAGCTTCCTGCAGAAGCCCTTTAATCGGTGCAGCGAAGAACCATCCTACCATAGGTGCTATTACTTCCAGGTAGTTGATCTGTGGAAGGAGCTCGGTTATGGCCTTTACAAGCTTTCTATACTCATCTGCTGGTGGAAAGGTATATACTACACTAGGAGTCTCTCTACCGCTGGAGAGAAAGACATATGGAGCTTCGTCACTAGGATACACAGTCTCCGCATCGAACACGCATTCGGGAGCGACCCATAGGTTCTCGTGCCGTCCTATGACTGATACTCCATGTGCGTGTGGTAAGCCAATATCATATAGCTGATCCATAAGATGAGGTAGCCAAGCTTTTACCTCTCGATCGCTAGCTAGCCACTGCCACGAAGCTACGTGCAGATGCCTTCCTAACGCGTTTACACTATTGAACGCCGACTTAGGAAGCGCTACGCCTGACCATGTAAAGTTATGTGAGGTGATGTCACCCAAGATCTGATCCTCGCTATCGTTGCCGTCGACCTTAATCAGCTTACGTGGCTTGAAGATAAAGGTTGCGACCTTCATAACTCCCTTGGAGGTCTTGTAGCATAGCTCTCCATCCTGCTCTATGAAGTCTGCCACTGCAGCTACCTTTGGTTTCTGTAGTCGTGCAGACTCAATTGTACGGTCTAGGTACTGGTCTCCTCCACGCTCTGTATATCGATCTCCTACAGGTAATATCTGAAACAGGGTGTGGATACCGCTCTCAGAGACACTCACATGTAGGAACTCCTTTACTGCCCAGAAGTCCCTCTCGCTGCGAGACTTAAATCCTTGATTGCCGCCTTGCCAAAGCTTCTTAACTACGAGCTTGGATAGCGTCGTCAGAGCCAACACATCCGAGGCCTTGTAGATAGCTCTCTCGTTCGTAGACTTCATTGTCACAGGTACTGGGTGTTCAGGGACCTTATAGTTAGTAGTACCAGGCACCCGTAGTATCCACTTTGCGTTGTAAGTCCTTCCGCCTGCTCCAGCTCCGTGCGCCTGCCATAAGGCTCTCATTAGTTCGCCAGCTCTCTCGGAGTCAACAGGTTCAATCAAGTTCCAGTATAAGTGATATCCGTGCCCACTCGCTACCTGATAAGTAAATGGAACAGGTGGACTTCCGCACAGCTTGTCTAGCTCGCCCTCAGGAAAGTCCTTTGAGTCCAGGTCTAGCCACACCACGGGAACCCTGGTAACTTTTTCTACGTCCGTTAAGGCTCTTGGCGCCACACCGAAGTACGCATCGCCCTTTTCCTCGTTCATTGAAGCTGCAATAGCTAAGGCTTCCGGTACGCTTCGGGCCAGCCTACGCCTGTGAGGGGTAGGCGAGAAGACGAGAATCCCTTCCTCAGCTGTTAGGTCGCTGAAGATCGCTTCCAACAGTCCCATAGCTACGCCAACGTTCGAAGTCGCTGGTTGATACGCTCACAGAGTTCTAGGTTGGTCTGTGTTACTTGAGCTGTATAAACCCATGCCGCAAGTCGAGCTGCCTTGCTATGAACGATATCCAGCTTCAGGACGTCTCCGTCTAGCTCTGAGCAATCAGTCTCTATCATAACTATAGGAGCGTTTCCATCCTCTTCGAATCGCTCTGGAGGTAGCTCAGCCTTAGGAGTCATCCAGGCGACGCAGCTCTCCCTCGTCCTAGGATTGGTCATCCATGAAGTATCCGGTAGTGGTAGGCTGAGCGCCTCCTCTACCGTCATCATACGATCGCCGTGCATAGGCGGTGACCATACGTTCTTTTTGCCGCTCCCAGCAGTCCAGCCCAGATAGGTTTCCTGGATCGCCTTCAGATAGACCTGGCCTGTTAAGCGTGCATCCTGTGCTACGTATTTCAATACGCGCTTTTGTTCCTCGAGGCTTTTACGCCATAGAATAGGAGCCATGGCTCCGCTCAGGCCTCCTAGCTTTCCTCCTAGATCAGCGCCCTTAGCGGCGGCATCTAGGCCGATCATAAAGCCTTTAGTACACAACATTAGGAACGCTGGGTCGATGCTGTGCAAAGCCAGACTTCTACAGTCGTCGAAGAGTCCACTCTCTTGAGCTAGGATAGGCCAGTCGAAACCTGTACCGTTCCAGGTAACGATGATGTCGCCTAGATGCCAGCGCTCCAGTAGTAGGTTAACGAGCGCAACGGCTCCGAACTTCTCAATCTGTAGTGCGTGCATCCCTCCTTCTTCTAGAGGCTCACCATATGTTACTGTAGCTGCTCCACGTTCGGAGCTCCACAGAGCGGCGCAGATGATATGAGTGCCCGACAGATCAGTTGTAGCCTCGCACGACGTTTCAATGTCAAAGCCTATGACGTTTGGCATGAGTCTCCCTTGTCTACTAGCTTAGCGAAGAAGTCGTCAAGCGCCTGGCGTAGACCAGGCCGCATTACCACAGCATGAGAGGGAGAGTTCTCTATACTAGGACTAATAGCTCCTAGAATAATCTGTATGGTCCAAAGCGACGCCGTGAACATCAAGGTCTGTACGCTGTCACAGAAGAGGGCCACTCTACTCCATACTTCCGCAAGTGCCCCTTCGGTAGGATGTCGCCAGACAATCTGTAAGTAGAAGAAGTGGTTATCCGGTACCGCCTGAATGTTCATGACGATGTCGCCTCTGACTTTATTGTCGACCTTAACTTCACTGACCCAGCTCGTCTTGTCTGCCTGTATGTTCCATAGAATTGCGAGATCGGGTCCGAGTGTAGGTTCTGATTGCTCCATAATACCTCCTCATAAGGGCTTAGGACTAGTCTTGATGGTTTGTGCTAACCTTAGCTGTTCCAGAGCAAGCTCTAGCCCTAAGCCCGAGTATTAGGCTACTGGCTAGTACTAGATAGCAAGACCTAGAAGATCGAGTCGGTCTTAGCCTCGGCGACTGGATCGTCGGCGCCCGCAACACCTCCGTCTGAAAACGGAGCCGCAGGATCTGTCGTCATCTCGGCAGGTACCTTGTCGATAGACATGACTTTCGTTACACGATTGCGAAGCTCACCTTCGTAAGTCTGTGTTCCGATTCGAACTCCACAGGTCTGGTCGAGAAGGACCATCGGATTTAAGTGGACCGGACCTTTGAGATCCGACATCGGAAAGCCTAGTCCTACCAAGACGCTCTGGAGGATTCCGCGAGCCTGGCCTTGTAGCGAGACCACGAAGAACTGCTTTCGGCCTACATACTTTGCTGGACCGAGCAGCTCGAACGTGAAGTACAGAGCTGGAGCCCCACTACTCGCGGAGTTCTTAACGTTGACCTCGTCTACCCGCGCGGGATAGATTCCCTCTGGGATTAGTCGAGTCTCCTCTACCCCGGTGAAGTCAATATCGACCGCGCCATCGGTGTCAATGATTGTATCTTGTGGCATTGTTGTCTCCTTTTCTAAACGATTATAGATTCGCAACGCTGTTCCATCCCTAATACAAGTCGCTCAGAACAAAATAACCACCTCCTTTCCTAGACCAGCAGGACAGCATCGTCCGTCCGAGTAGCAGGTAGCTCGGTGCAGGGGCCGACTAGTGCTGTGTAGATTTTGGCCATCGTTGGGTCCACTAGCGTAGAGCCGAGCTTGCCTTCCGGAGAACGGTCCTTAGCGGTAACGCCGTCGTATGATTGGACTTGTAGCCAGCGACTAACTGTTGGTGCACGTCCTGGTACAAGAGAAGCTACGGACTTCGAGTTCAGATAGTAGACACCATCAAAATAGCGACCTGTACGGAATGACAGTTTTCCGGCCATATCAGGGTCGATGGACAACACTCGTCCAGTCTCACCATCAATCAGAGGCTGGTCGTTAGCTGTAGCGATAACGTGCACTGTGGCGTGGCCATCGATATAACGGAGTAGTTTCAAGATGCGATCGTGTCCCGTCCTAAAGTCGTTCCGACTAGGAGTGTCCTCATGGTTGCCCTTAGCCTGCTGTACACGTAGTATAAGAGCGTGCAGCTCCGATAGAGAGTCGATGATCACTGTCTTAATCTTACCTGGACTAGCAATAACGTTCTGAAGCGCCACTAGGTCTGCCTCAGACACCCCTGTGCAGACTCGAACGCGTCCCGTTTCAATAAAGGTTTTGATAGAGAGCATTCCACGCTCCGTCGCGAACCAGTAAATGGGACAAAGCTCTTTCACCAGTGCCGCTGTAGCCGCTAGGTAGGTCTTTCCTGAGCCAGAGCGGCCATACAGTAGGACCTTGAGTTTCCAGTCGGCGAACATTTTACTTGTGTCCAACACAGGCATCTACTTCCTCCTTAGTGTACAACTATACGACTACGTGATCACAGCTACATAGCTTCCACGTCTCCTCTATCATACGTCCTCCACTAGACACTCTCGAGCTAGCTTGTCCTCATGCAGCGATAGGAACCTTGGGTGCCTGTATGCCCCGTCGCGTGTAATCTCCATTGCTGTAATCCTCATAACCTTACCCACGAGAGCTTCAGCGGTCTTAGAGCTAAAGCTAGCTCGTACATCTTCCGTCATTCCACTACAGGTGCCAAGACGAACTAGTCGACCTGTACGGTTGTACTTCCCAAAAACGACCGCTCCAATCCATTGATTGTACCAGAGCTTTGTTACAGCATCACCGCCCTCCCAATACAACCAATTATTGGCGTCCTTACCAGTATACTCTCTTGTAGGTGGCTCGAAGCCCATTATAACGACGTCGTCGTCGAACTCGGCTTTAACTTTAAGCCAGCACCAAGCGGGACGCTTCCCAGGATAGTATAAGCCACGACGACTCTTGAGCACAATACCTTCACGCCCCGCAGCTAGCTCCGCGTCAAGAAAAGCTCGCTTATCGGTCTTGACTACCTTGACGACATGAACCAGCTCGGACTCAATGGTCCTAGTAATAGAATCTAGATAGGCCCGACGTCCTTCCCAGGGTACTCCTATCATCGACGCTCCCTCGATGGTACGTAGTATGTCGAAGACCATATAATGCAGCTGAGTCTTCTCCTGACGCCGAACTGCCTCGTCGGCCTCGCATCCTACAACACTTACTACATCCTGTGCCTTTCCGCCTAGAACAACGATCTCTCCATCGAGAATGAGCTTACCTAGGAACAGATGCAGCTTCATATCCTCGAGTGAGCCTGCGTAGAGCTCCTGGACAATAGGCCTTAGTTGTGCAGTCTTCTCAACAGGCCAGCCTGTGGGTTCTCCATCGACTACCTGTATGTGTGTCGAAAAGAACCTACCGTCGATATACAAGTAACGGCATCCATCCCATTTGGTCTCCGCGATGTAGTCTGTACCATCCAGGGCCTCGTCTAGTTTAGTCATGTGGCCTGGATTGTCCTTATTAGGCTTACAAGGCTTCATTACTTCTAGAACGCTCTTTAGCGGATATGTCATAGCCCTCCTTTCACTACCACTACTAGTTAATCTCTCCTAGTGCACATCCGTCTTTGCCTAAACCAACCTCTTGAGCTGCAGCTGGCCATAGATCCACGTAGCCACTGATCCCGTTGGCTAGTCTATCTACCACAGTAACAGTCACCTCACGACGAGCCTGAATGTCGCCATTGCACTCGTGCAGCACAGTGATGTGTAGGACGGTGCCTAGCGGAACGTCATTCGAGGCGGCTCCAAGATACTCGTAGTTCACTACTTCTGGTGCACCTACTGGCGTTACCCTGTGCCAGCTCGCTGCGTGGCGTCTCCAGGTGAATTCGTCATCGATACCATAAGTTGTAACGGTCACAGGCACAGATGCAATATGTAGCGCCAACAGTAGCGCAATAAGACTTGAAGGCATTACGCATCTTCCTTGTAATACTCGCTCACGCTAAACTCTTCAAGCATATCGTTGTAAAGCTGCCCGCTGAATCGAGCTCGACATAGCTCCGTGAACTCGCATCCTGGACACGTTCGTAAGGCGTCTTGAGGGTATATAGCTGGCTTGTTAATGATCTCGCCCACGATTGCTTCTAAGCTATGCTCGAAGATCTGTAGCTGCTCGTCCGAGTAAGTAATCAAGTAGCGCCGAAAGAAAAGGTCTTTCGGTAGAAGACTAACGAACTCGGCATAGTCATCTGGATCGAGTCCCTTAGCTCGTACCAGTGCTAGATAGGCCTCAGGAGTCGAACGAAGGTTGCGTCGCTTCGCCAGCTGGCCCGAAGCCAACACCTCAGGCTTCGTGGGCGGTACCTTGTACAAGAAGTTATACATGATCCCTTTGATGAAACCTACGTTTGCTAGAGCTGGATCTTTTCTCGCAGCCCATACGTAAGCCTGACCCTGGTACGCCATCGCCACTAAAGGCTCAGCAGGTATTCGAGAGCTGGTCTTGTGCTCAAGTAGCCACAAATCCCCACGAAGGTCTTGGACAAGGCCGTCTGTCTGTCCGGCGAAATCGTACGTTGACCGAGTTACTTTTAGAGGCACCTCAGGCATAATCACGGTGAAGTGGTCGTGGCCCGGCGCCCAGAGGGCATAATGATTGAGAACATCCATCCCTAGCTGCGCAAATTCCTTTAGGTCCTCTGGGACGTAGCCTAGCTCCTCTTTGATATGTCCAAGGGATCTTAGTACTTCTGAGGTGTAGGCACCTCGTAATGAAGCTGCTGCACGAGTACTCGAGCCTGCACCGTAGTAAGCAGCAAGTGCATAGTGTACCATTCTCCCGAGCCACATATGTTTGCTAGGCTTGGCCGGAGCTAGGCTCTGTCGTAGCGGAGAGGTAAAGTCCCACTTCGCACGACAATTTAGATATGTGGCCACGTCGGATATGTGAATGACTGGCCGCTCGGCGTCAGTTTGTGACATCTTGTACTCCCATAGGGAAGAGTGTCGATTGTATAATAACAATCTTGTCGTCACTACCTGCTACATCCTCAAGCGATTTATGAAAGCTACGAGCCTGCAGTACGTCTTCTGGTACCACAGGGGCTGCATCAGCAAGGGCGATAAGCTCGTCTGCCAGCTGCCGTAGCTTCTCTACGTTCAGGTAGTACAGAACTCGCTTCGGTTCCACGTTGTGTTGGAAGACTAGACCTACGTCGATGAGCGTGCTCATGTGATGCCACAACCCTAACGATCTTGGTAGAAGGTCAGCCAGTTCTGTTGGCCGCCTAGGTCCATCAGTCAGAGCCAGCAAGATTCGCACTCTAGGATCGCTACCTAGAGCTGCAAAGCCCTTGATATCGATAACATCGCTAACAGTCTCTGTATCTGTGTCGAATACTTCGTCTGTCATTCTCTCCTCCTTATCGTTTCGCTCGTGTCGTTAGTAGCTGCATTGAGATCACCGCGTACCAGGCGTCGCTTGGGTCTAGTAGTTCGACTTCACCAGAGTCGCCTATGTACTCGATTGGAAGCCCTAGTTGTAGTCGTTCCTTAACAGATAATCCTGCGAGCCCTTCTGTGTCTTGCTGAACCTGTCGTATCTGTACCTGTATCTGAGGCACCTTGGGGCTCTGATGAAACCACCATTCTCGATTCCACCATACTACAGCTACGACCAGAATGAGAACGAGGAGGAGGCCTCCACAGACAGCCATTACTCCTTCACTCCGAAGGCTTGGCTCAACAGAGCCTCGATACCTATTTGGCCCTCGACAGTACTTCGTATTCGTGCTCCTCGTACTTCGTTCCACAGAATGAAGCTTGCTAGCTTGACCGGATGTACATCGGCCTTCGCTGCCGCTCTCTTCAGAGCTACCTTAAAGTCTGCAGAAGTCTGCACTAACTTTCTCTGAGGCGCTTCGTAGCCATGAAGTCGCATACAGTACCCCTCGAACGCTTTCCACAGTGGTGTACCTACTAGAACTGATAGGTCCACTATAGCCATCGCCTCAAGAGCTCGATAGATAGCCTCGTAGGCGTCACATTCCCTTCCATTACAAACTCGCTGTAGCTCTTCCATATACATCTTGTGGGCGAAGTCGAACACCCAAGTAAGAATAGGATGATCTCGAGCGCTTTCGTGTGCCATTGGTACTCGTAGTTCCAAGCCTGGAAAAAGCTCAGGTGCAGCTTGGAGTGTAGGTAAGTTCTCCTGAAGAATGAAGTTACCCACAGAGTCAGCTAGATTAGCGTTGTACATTGTAGTAGCAAGGCGTGTTAGTAGTCTTGCAGCTCTTGGAGAAATAATGATAGAACGTCGAGTGCCTCTGAGCCTAAGCTCGTCTTGGAGCCAAGCTAAGGCTTCATGTGCTCCTGCGTCTAATACTTGGTAGTGCTCAAGGATCAAATAATCGGCAATGACATCCATTGATACAGGCCAGCGCTTCTTAATAGTTCGCTGCGTCATCAAAAGTTCGGTACGTACGTCGTCTGCTAGTCTTAGAGTACCCACGATCCTCCTCCTCCTCTCGTTCAAGATAGAGCGGTGTCGCGACTCGAACGCGATGTCAGACGCTGGGAGTCCGACCTAGGAACTAGCGGGGTCTAGTCCTAGTGCACGCCTTGCAAGCACCGCTCGTACATCTGTTAGTGTTTCCGATTCCACATACACGACCAGGTCTTTGTGCGTCGGTCGTACTGTGGGCACGTCCGGATGGACCAGCATTCAGTAACCGTTACAGGCGCGTCGTGTTCGGACTCTTGATAGCCTATGCCTAGATTGTAACGGTTGTAGTGGCAGCCTGGACACACCTTCTCCTTCATCATAGCGATGAAGGCCTTCGAGCCCTTTCGGATACGTGGTTTCTTCATCCTCGAATGCCCTTAGCAATGATAGCCGGAAGGACGTTGTCGACGCGATTGTAGACCTCGCCATCAGAGCCCCTTGGCTTGACTAGGACGACCAACGTACATTGCTTCCCAAGTAGCTCGTCCGTGTCCAGCGTCTTAGGAAGGCCACCGAGAATAGCTTGGACCCAGCGACCTAATTTACTTTTCGACGAGAGTGTGGTACCTGTCCAAGCTCGTAGCTCCGTTCGTGTAGGGTTGTTAAGGACAAAGTCGAACTGCAGTTCTGGTCCATACTTTCCTTCTGTGGCAGTAACCGCGGTAACGGTTGCGGGATACTCGCCCATTGGTATAGACTCAAATACTCGTTGTTGTAGCTTGACTCCCATGGCGTTGCCTCCTTCTTTTGAGTTTTGATGAGCTTGAGCTTCATTACCAGTTCATCCTGCTGATTATCGCGCGAGACGCCCGTAGCTTTCTGTCTGCGGTCTCGACGCTCATAGTCTTGTACTGTGTACACGAGAATGAGCGTCTAACGCGCAATACGTCAACCATGTACTTACAGTAGCGTCCTGGCTTGTCCACGACACCTCGCAGACGATGTACGCACTTCGCACACAGTTGCTGCTTGACGCTCTCGTACCACTTCGGCGTCTTCGGTTTAGCCTTGGCTTTCATATCCTCACCTCCCTTCTATACTATTCGAACACGTTATCTCGAGCCAGCGATAAGCGTAACCACGACAGCGATCACGCATAGCAAAATGACTGTAAAGCCACCTATGTCGGCTATTGTCGCTAGTAGGCGCATTATATCCTCCGCACAGGCTGTTCGTCGTCAATGTACCCACCAGGTGCGCGATATCGACGCTGGAGCTCGTGAACGACTTCTGGCCACTCTCGCTCAATCTTTTCCAGGTTGTCCGTGTCGGCCCTTCGAATGAGAGCGAAGAGGAGCCCATAGAATGGAACATCCTTCGCCGCTAGTTCTTGCGAGACCGTGTAATCGTAGTGTGAAGCCATTACGCGTACGTCTCTTCGTCCGTGATAGGCTCTTGAGGAGCGTCTCCTGTTGAGCCCTCGCTCTCGCACTTCGTGAGCCAGGCCTCGATTGACGATCGGCGGAAGCGCCAAGTCCGGCCCATCTTGATAGCTGGAAGCTTGCCGCTCTGTGCCCACACGTAGATGGTCGTGGGTTTCATTCCCAGCATTTCGGCGACCTCTTTAATGGTTAGTAGCTCCTTCTTTTCCATTATCTCTTTCTCCTTTCTCTTGCTACTCGGTCTCGACACAACCGACGACTGTGGATTCGAACCACGGCGCCGTAGTCGTCGGATGCGCAGCTACTTCAGTGCTACTACCTGGTCGTTGACCACGATGGTCTGTGGCATGACTACACCCAGGGACCTTTCGACTGCGGCGATCACACGTTCTTGTTGCTCGATAGCTGTCTCGAGCGCCTTGACCAAGGCGGCTTCAGGGCAATTACTAAGCAGCTTAGTCTGGCTGTTCGCGACCACAAGGTCCCACACATCCAACGCCGCCTTAGCTCGCTCCATAGCCGGATGCGTCTGCAGTTGAGCCTGTGCACGTCCTAGTACGGCCTTCAGATTGGTCAGCATGATATCCGCGTCCTCACGTCTCTTTGCTAGATTCACACTCATTATTGTTACCTCCTTTCGTAAGCTCGATTTCCACGACAAGAGCGTCGATTGATAAGCCTGCGTCTCGAACTCGTTCCTCGAGTAGTGTCAGCTGAGGCACGAACTCGTACACTTCGAGAAGAGCCTTACTAGCCTGTTGTAGAGTTGTAAGCAGAGCTGCGTTACGCACGCGAACAGCGTCTGCCTGTGCGTCTTTCCACAGAGTCTGGAACTGCTTTATCGCAGAAGGTATTCCTCCGTGCCTCCACGTGGCAGCTAGTCGACGCTGCCAGTAGTTCCTCAGGTCGTCCCCGACTAGCACAGGTGCAGGTGTATTAGTTGCCATCTGTGGACTCCTCGGTCTCTAGCTTCTCGGTCTCTGGCTCAGGCGTAGGCGTCGGCTCAGGCCTAGCCAGGTTCGTGGCTTCACGTACTTGCAAGCCTATGTTGTAGCCGTGTTGCCAAGCGTTATCCCAGGACTTGTAGAACTCGGCCATAGCCCGGACGATACTAGTGTTAAGCCACGCGTGTCGAGTAGCTTGCCAGTTAGCTTGTCGCTCAACTCTATCAGCTTGCGGTAGTTCGTGCTTCGGCATACTTAGCCTCCTTTCTCTTCGAGTGCTTGTACATACTCGTCGTAGATCTGCTTACCCACGTGCTTCTCAATGCCTGCGTGCTCCTCAATGTCCGTAGGACGGTGTGAGAGACTTTTCATTAGACGCTCTACTCGTGGAAATGGTACATTGGAATCTGGAGCTAGAACTCCCTGTGTCTCTTCCATATCGAAATGCAGCTCGTTTCGCATTGCCGCCCGAATGAGTCCAGCATGGTACCGCATTCCAGAAACGTCAAGAGCCTCAAGGATATTGAGTATCATCTTGACAGTGTCCTTGAACGAGTAGGTGTTCATAGGCCACCAGCTGGACATCACCCGGAGATTGAAGTCGTTTAACCACAGGCAGATGTGATGGTGGGCCTTACGGATATCCGCCTTCGCTAGGTGGCTCACTTTCTTGTCTTCGATCATCCTAGCCAAGTAGTCGCGAGTCTGACGGAAGGCGTACATTAGTTGAGCCTGCTGTGGCTGAAGCTGAGGTTCTACTCCTAACATGGATTCAATACCTCCTCCGCTCGCTTAGCCTGCTCTTCCATTAGAGCTCTTGCTGCAGCTACTAGAATCTCAGATGTACTCGCGAGTCGATACTCGACGACGTCCTGGTCGCCTACCGTACGGTTTATCTGGACGTATAGCGTAGGCGTCCAAAGGAATGTGCCATCGCATCCATCAGGAACGATGTGGTCCATCCAGTCGTCGTCCTCGTTGTCGTCAGGATCTCGCATATCGTTACATTCGGCTCCGTCTGCACAGTGTAGGCAGCCTTCGTCGCTAGGACAAGGCCATAGGAAACCTTCGTCGCCTGGGCGTTTGGGCTCGCTTGGTGCTAGCTCAAGTACAGGCCCAACGTAGGTCTGAGCCGCCCAGCCACCGGCGACACTGAACGCGTTACTGATAGCCTCTAAGGCGTCGTGGACTATCTTGTTAAGTTTGTCCCATATGTTAGGCTCTGGTACAAGCTCGTGTTGCTGGTCGTCCAGATTGCATTCACCAGCACCGTGGCACTTTGTACAGGCTGCGTCACAGGCCGCTTTGTCGTCCGTGAATTTCTGTAGCGCCACGATGTACTCATCTGGTAGGTTTGGTAGCGAAGCCTCAGGGTCTTCGTCTGGATGCTCCACAGGCTGTCTAGCTAGAGGGACATCATTGATGAGTTCTGTTAGAGCACACTCGCCTACGTCGTCACATTCGTCACAACTTCCGTCGCAGTCTTCTCGTTCTGGCTCTTGTTTTGCTGTCATTGTCTTGCCTCCTCTCTTCTACTAGTACTATTACTATTACGACCATTGCAGGCGTCGGGATTTGAACCCTTACTACATTATTTTAAGTCTTCTCCTCGCCGCTCGGCTTGAGGACTAGGAATATGCCTAGTGGACCTGCACGAAACCCGTCGTGCTCGCGCCTGCTCGTTACTAATGAAACCGACCTATGGCCACTGCTAATCGAATGAAGGCGTAGAGGATAGCCACTACGCCAAGCGCTATAACCACGAACCACAGACATCCAACACAACTTACACAGCCTTCGTAAGGTCGTGGGTCGTCGCCACAGAGCTCAGGGTTAGTCATAATGGTCCCTCCCAGGTCCTCGCCTCGGCTATACCTTGCTCGAGAAGGTCTATACACTCTTTAACCCAAGTAGGGGTCTGTGCCAACGGCTGCCGACGCTCAATTTCGTTTTGCACAATCTCATGTACCTCGTCGTTTCCTCGCTCGAGTATGTCGGCTAGCTGCTTAAGGGGAGCCTCTCGAATAGCTCTCGTAAAGAGCTCTCGCTGTCCATCTGGAGTGAGGCTCTCCACGATCTTGCGTGTCCAGGACCACAGGTAGTCGTGCATGAACTCTGACGCACTCTTGCTCATAATGGTCCCTCCCAGTGTGCTCGTTTCCAGTCTTCGAGCTGTAGGGTAAGTTCACGATTACGTGTTTCGAGTTCACAGCGCTGCCGAATGAGCTCGTCGATTCGAGCGTACAGATTGACCACACCCGTGTGGATGTCCAGCTCAGCCTTTGTGGCCGGATGATAGCGCGTTTCGGTACCGAATACTTCGCACACCATATAGATTCGATCGTCTGGTTGTGGCACAGGTTGTGGTACAGGTTGTGGCCTATTAAGTACTCGTCGGAGAACTTCGTTGCTTTTCTGTAGCTCGCCTATGGTATACTCACGACTTCGTAGCGTATCAGTCAGCTTGTCCAGCTGGTCACGTAGTACAAGGTTGTTTAGGGCGTCGTTGTAGAAGCTAAGTGCTGGGCTCATGACTCCTCCTTGATATTGGTACAGCACTCGTTACACACTACTTTCCCATGTACCACCCTAGACCACCCTCTACTGTTAGGCGCTTCACTGGTCTTGCCGCACAAGACGCACGACAACCTTTGGGTGTTAGCGTATACTCTTGACGCCTGCCCAAGGCAAGCTACGCACATGTTTCTGTTACCTGCCTGTGTTGCAATCCAACCTAGCGTCTCTCCTTCGGGGATTGGTAGTTCGCAAACCCGACATATTCTACTTGTGTCGTCAATCCTGGAGGCAGGCTCATCGTGCTCCATCTCGTCGAGCATTCTGTATTCTTCTTCCGTTGGTGTCTTCGTACATCCAGGCGGCGGTACGATGTACTTTCTCATCCCTAGCTTGTGCGCCGCTGCCTCGATTTGAGCGTCGGTGGCTTGGCCAAACATTTCTGCGTTAAAGGCAGATGGTTTGAGCCATACATACAGCGTCTCGCCTGGCTCGCTAGTCGAGGCCAGCTTGGTAGCCTCGTCTAGACAGCATAATCGGTCACAGGCTTCACGAAGGGTTAACAACTTCGCTTTATAATTTACCAGTACCTGGACAATTGCCTGGTGAATCTCATTGGACGATTGGGCTGGCTCAGGTGTAGGCGCTGGTCGAAAGGCTTCTTCGATACGATGCTCGATCTCCTTCACAGCCCGCTCTCGGAAGGAGACGTCGTGCATGTCACCACGTGGAGTGTAGGCATGTGAAGCATACGTCACAAGTTCCCAGATAGACATATCTGTGATAGGCTTATCGGATAGCGATAGCGTTTGCGGCTGATAGCCCCAGATAGTACGGTTACGCCAGTCTTCGAGTGCTTTGATTCGCTCCTCCTGAGCACCAAGACGCACGTCGCGCTCGTTTAGAGCCTCTGCGACCATCCGGTTAATAGTGTTGACGAGCTTTTCTGGGTCGAAGTCTGTCATTGTATCCTCCTGCTCTTTCTATGGGTATTGATTTATCGTAACATTCTCTGCATCGATAAATGTTTCCATCATAACAACTAAATGTTACAATGACATCTGGCATACTAAGCACCTTTCCCCACAATCTGCACACCTACCTGAAGGAGTAGACTCTGACTGTGGTGCAGGCGTAGGTTCGGTAGGCTTGGACTCGACTGAAACTCGCTGGAGCGCTTCCATAGCAGTTTGTTGGGCCTTCTCGGCCTCGACTTTAGCCCACCACTCGTCGTTCAACTCGAGTAGACGAGCCTGGGTCATTTCGCCTCTGCTCTCGCCCTCACCAATGAACTGTACCTGATAGCCACCGAAGCGCTTGTGCCATTCTACTTGACGCTCTGGACGATGAGCTTCTAGGTCGCCTTTGGCAAAGCCTCCATCGCTGCACAGGTGGTTGGCTAGGCCTTCACCTGTCTCAGCGATAAGAGTGTAGAGTCCTTCGCCAAGGTCGTCAGGCCCAAGGATGTATAGTTTCATCGCTGTCCTCCAGTTTCCTGTGGCCTGTGGGCCCGTAGTAAGCGCAGGTATGAGATGGTCTCACGAACTCTAGGCAATTGAAGCTCTGTACCTAGGTCTTCCCAGACGAGCTGGAACTTAGGGTCGTTGGAGACGATGCGCGCTAGGCCTTCCTGGTTATGGTACAGTAGACGCGTTGAGTATCTTGGCATCTCCTTGATAGAAGTCGGCCAAGTCTGCTGGCGACCACACAGAGCTTGCCAGGCTAGATAACGCGCTTGGCTAGGGGACTTTGCAATGACCAGCTCTTTGACTGTCGAGAATGTCTCGCGAACTAGGTACAGGTTAAGGTTAAGGCCAGAGTTGAGTTTCATTTTGAAACTCCCTGGGAGCCTTCCATAGTATCCTGTGCGACCTCTGCGCGTTCGATGTGCTCGCTGGTTGCTGCTTGCTCTCGTGCAATCAGTTCACGATCGGCCACACAGGCCATGCAGGTAGCGCGCAAGCCGTCGTCTTCATATGCGTCGACTTCGAAGGCACTAATAGGTTTGGCCTGGCCACAGGCGGCGCAGTGTTTGACTAGCTCGATGCCCTCTGCATCCGCTTTTGCCCATCGGCGTTTGAACTTGAACAGGAACTGGTACTTTCGTGAAGCTCTAGATGGTGCGTCTTCTCCTTCCTTCGAAATGAATCCGCCTAGCACAGGTGCAGACTCGGTCTTGATAGGAAATACGTCTTGGAGAACTCGTACGTCGATAGCGTTCTGAGCTTTCTCCATAAAGTAGCAGACGATACAGGTGTCCTCTAGGCCGTCCTCGATTAGGTTACTGATAGCGAACTCAGTAACGGGCTTTGCGGTTTGACAGAGAACGCACTGCTTAACTACTACTTTATCCTGTGCTCCAGCCTCGCGCCGCTTTCGTTGCAGCTCAATGAGTTGAGTACTATTTAGCATTGTTGAGCCTCCTTTCGTTCGTTCGTTCGTTCGTTCGTTCGTTCGTTCTCGGCCCGTACACGACTATCGATTTCACGCCGAGCCTGCTTGTGCGCCCCTCGAATAGCGAATTAGCTTGATTAGGGCCCGTGCGCGTGCACCCGAACTAACTTAAACTGTCCTTATTATACATTATTTCAAACCAAAAGTCTACGTACCAACGAGGCAATTTCGAGTTTTCGCGCAGCGCAAAATGTATTTGATTTTTAGGGTAGTAGGATGTCAACTTAAATAGTAGGGCGACACAGTTGGTGTATGCTGGGCACATCTATATGCCATACTCTAGTCGGCTGAAGCGTTCAAGGATATGGATATGTGTGTTATATCACTCTACTTGCCACATTTTGACTTTAGATGCCATACGGCGTTATCTAGTGTACGTGGCCCAGGATTGCACAGGTGGTTAGCATTGGCACTCTGGAATGGCATCAAAGGGTTCGGTCGAAAGCCACCAAGTATAAAATACCGCAAGGACTTGGCAACGGGCGTTATCGAGTGAGCTTTCCGTAATGCCATGTGGATCCTACATGTCCCAAAGTCTAGACATAATAGGTCTAAATTAGAATAGTGAGTATAAAGGGGTCCCCCTATATACACGCTTTTAGAACCTACAAAATCTATTTAGTTGAGGGTTCGAATCTAGGAATATACATACATATATACACATATCTATATATATATATATCTATATCCTTATATGCTTACTAGTGGCGCTCTGGTGATTGTAGCGATTGGCCGTGTATGTATGTGTGAAAACGTATAAAAAACAGCAAGGGCAATCCACGGCTCCGAACCTAAGTTATAGCTCCATTCGATTTGAGTCCTCGGTGAATTGTAGATGGGATCAATGAAGTTCGCAATTTTTGGAAAGTGGACTTGTCCATGATCTTTCCCTTTTGCGATTCTTATACACCCTGTTGGCACCCTGTTGGTCTCGGCGCCTTTCGTGTTCGGGTGGACAAACTCGCTATACCCCTTCCATAGGCGACTCGCCCTGGGCTTGCCTACGGTACCAATCATGAAAGACATGCACTGTGATGTGCCCAGAAAGAGTACATACTCCGTGTTACCCCGTGGGCGCCCTGTATCAGGCGTTCGCGCACGAGGACTGACCTAGGGCTCTGACGTGAACTGGCGCTTCGTACATCGACAAAGGAAAAGGCGCCAGCCAATTTCTTGGCTGACGCCCTACCTCTCTGAGGCGTCGGACTAGAGCTTGTTGAGCAAATTGCTGAAGTCCGCTGGTACTGCGGGCTCGGTGGTCACGACGGTCTCACCGGGCTCGTTGTCGTCCTCAGCGTCTTCAATCTCTGTATCGCCTGCTGGGTTAGCCGCGGCCTCGGCTAAAGCCTTCTCGGTCAGGCTGGCGATAATCGCGTTCAAGACCTGGATGGTAGTAGCCTGGGCAGGTCCTACGGCGATCAGATCCTGTACGAGTTTCTTGGTTGCACGTGCGTGACGAAGCTGGGTGCCAGAGCTGACACCGGCTGCACGAGCCTCACCGCGCTCGGGCGGGACGAACTTGGCCAGAGAGGCCTCTTCGAGTAGCAGATGGCCCATCTCATCGCGGACCCACGCAATACTGCCTGCGTGGACGTACTGACGAGTTCGCGCTGTGCTGCGACCGATCTTGGTGGCTGCCTGTCGTAGCGTAACATAACCTTGCTTACCTGTAGCTGCTGACATAGTTGTGTAGCCTCCTTCGTGTGTACTGTAACTTATGGTAGCCTGGCCTTGCTGACCAGCGAGCCTCGAACCAGAAAGCGTGTGCGTTTATTTCATTGATGCCCTCCTTTTGCTTACTGTTCAATCTTACCTATATAGCATACAACATTTCAGATTGAAAGTCCACGTAACAACGTCGATTTTTCGGATTTTGCGTAGCGCAGTATTTCAGGTTATTAAGGTGCTACCACAAACTCACCTAGCGCCTTCCATATGGTCCTAGCGATTAGCGGTGTAGCAGTTGAGCCCGAGCTTGACCTCTGGCCGCCCAGGAACTGGGACGTTACCACTAGTGGTGGCAATCATCAGCGACTTGCCAGAGCCGCTAGGGGTCTTGGCAACTTTGTCGAGCTCTATCTCGATGATGAGCTTCGAGCCTTGCAGGGACATCTTGATGTTGCTCTGTGGTGTAAGTGTTTCCATGTTACCTCCTTTCGTTAGGAATCGAAACTCGCGTAGCGCCTTCCATATGGGCAAGCCTCTGACTTCCAGGCACGCCCAGCCCCTAGCCCTAAGGTCCTGTCCGTTCAATCTAGGTGGCGCGTGTATGGGCCCCTCGCTAGGAGAGGCCCATCGTATCCGACGCCTAGGCGACGTAGAAGCTGGTCATCCAGCGTTCGTGGATCAGGTGCAAGACGTCCGGACCATCCCATCTGGTGATAGCACCGTGACCGTATTGTTGCGCGTCAATCGCCTTATTCAGAAGGCGGTTGCGCTGAACTCCTAGAGTAGCAGGCGGAGCCCAGCTTTCCACGAGCTTGAATCCATCGATGACTCGGAAGATCTGGTAGCCTTTGAATGGTTTGCACATGTTAGCGGGTTTCCTCCTTCAGTATCTCACCACAAGCTTGGCAGACCTTATATGAGTGGTGCCCACTGTGGAGCCACTTGTAGCTCGTGTGTGGACAGGTTTGACGCTCCATCGACGCGCCCTGGGCCTTCTTCGTGGCCATGACGAACTTACGACGATAGCTGGTTCGCGTGCTCACTCTGTGCCTCCTTAACTGTTGTGATGTCGACGCTTACGCACTGGCCTGTGGTTGGGTGGGCCATTGTAGCACAGGAGACCCTACCGTCAGCCTTGGTGCACCAGTTGATCTTGTAGCCCTTAGCCTTCAGGGCCTCGACTAGCTGGTCAACCACGGTGTAGGCCTCGGCTAAGGTTGTGACCTCCTTGAGCTCGTTGCCTTTCGTACCTGTGGCATGAAGACGTACTTGGATCATGTTACCTCCTTTCTTCGTGGGTTTCTGAGCGCGCTTCGATAGCGATGGCCAGTAGCTCGTTGGTCGAGAAGTCGTGAGGAGCTACTTCTAGTATGGCCATATGTACGACTATTTCTTCGAGTACTCCTTTAGGGGAGTTACGAAAGCCGAGATGTAGATGCTGGTACTCCTTGTAGTAGGCAGCATAGAACGCGTCGAACTCGACTGCGTACGTGGCAAGGATGCTACGTGTGGCGGTCCACGGCTTTCTAGGAACCTGTGGTAAGTTCACTTAACTCCTCGGTAGCCCAGGCTCTGTACGACAAGAGCAGCCTGTGTAATAGCAAGCTGCTCGACGTTCAGTATCTTCTCTTTCGACTTAGCTGTAGTCGTACGCCACCCACCACAGTAGAACATGTTACGGATGCACCCGGTTTTGAGGTCTAGTAAGCGTACGCGGTCCCAACCGTAGCTGTGCCTGTATGTACCATCCTCTTGTCGCGTACTCCACTTCCGGATAGCCACAAACTTGTAGCCTCGTTTCGTAGCGCGCTGGATGTACTTCTCCAGTTCTGCTTGTAGGTCCTTTTGGTACTGCTCACCTTCGGACCACCCTTCATGACGCTGTAGCTTACTCATGCTGCTCCTTTTCTGGTCTCTGGTTTGTGAGAACACGACACATAGTAGGAAAGAGATGGGTCACATTCATGTACGCTCCTTTCTAATACTCACTATCCAATCGTTACAAAGTTAGTATACATTATTTTGGGAAAAAAGTCCACCAACCTCGGCATGTTCCGGTCAGCGTGGTTTTCTTGCAGAGGAACAAACTATAGCGCTGGTTCCAGCCGGGCCTTTTCTTGGTACCACAAACTCTGGTAACTGTTCCACCGGGGCGGATTGTGGGTACGTGAGATCTAAGCGCTATAGACTCTTGAGCTGGTTCCAGCGGGACCAGAAAGTGGGCACGACAAACTCAAGCGCTGGTTCCACCCGGACCTGAATCTTGTCACCTGGAAAGTTGGTACCTACGCAAGGGATCCGAGGGGCGAGGTGAGCGTTATGGAAGCCCTAGGCTATCTGGGAGTATAGGTCGAGACGCCACAATAAAGTGCACTAGCTACTCTAGGGCATCGTTTTGTACCAAGCGATCTAACTATGTTGCTAGTTCCAGCGGCGGGAGATCCGGTCACCACTTGCCAAGGCGCTGGTACCTGCCGGTACGGGACTTTGGTCCTACTTTTAGGAATGTTGAAAAAGTGGTACCAACGAGGAGGCGGTTTTGGTACCAATAACGCCAATTGGATGGTACCAACTTGGAAGCGAGGAAGGGTCCGGTAGCAGAAGGCCGCCTAGGTCAATTCCTAGGCGACCTTAGAAGTGGTTAGTCGTTACTACTTAACCTCTTCTGGAGGTATACATTCGATGCAAGTACCCTTGGTGCAACCTTCGCAAGGTTCGTCTGGATTAGGGCCAATCGCTCCTAGGATCTTCTTTGACCAGGCCCTCGCTTCGTCGTGCCGTTTCTCCAGGTACTTATGAAGCTTGACTAATCCTTCAACGACTATAACTTCGGGTTGCTTCCGAACCAGGTTCCCGTAGTAGTTCTGGACAATCTGTTGGCAGTAGCGAAGTATTCGTACGTTCTCGGGTGTGGGAATACTAAGCGCCTTGTCCATGGCTTCCTCTTGTTCTCGTACGTAGGTATAGAACTGCTTCATTGCTTCTGTTCCTGATAGCTGCTCCACAAATAGCTCGATCAATTGTTGGAGCTCATGCTGCATGGCCGATATTCTTGTCGTTTCGCTCATTCCGGTTTCCACGTTCGTTTGCTCCTTTTGTTTGGCCTGGGCGACTTTTGGTCACCCAGGCTTTGGTTAAGGCTAGTTAGCCGCTGGGAACATCTTATGGATCTCTTCTTCTAAGGTTCCTGGAAATAGTGCTTCGGCACCTCCTTCGTGCCTACGAACTAGGCCTGCCATTCTAGATGCGTCTGTTGCTGGTAGGTCCTTTCCGGCTTTGCTCCATCCTCCGCAGTAGAAAAGGTTGCGCTGGATTCCGGTCTTGCAATCCAAAAGGCGCACTCGATTGGTGTGGTGCGGACGATAGTGGTCATAAGAAATGGTATTCCAAGTCTTAACCACTACAAAGTACCAACCTCGTTTACTTGCACGCAGAATATACTTGTCCAGTTCTGGCTGCAAGTTTTCCTTGAATACTCCTACAAACCATCCTTCTTCGCGCTCCATGTTCGTTTGCTCCTTTGTTCTAGTGCACACAATGTTTGGGACATGATCTTGGAACCAATTTAATAGTGTTATTAACTTATTGGCTTATCCTTTCTTAACTATTATATAGGTATTATACATTATTTCCGATAAAAAGTCAACGAACCTGTGCTAGTTCTGGACAGAGTAAAATATGATCAGATCAACAAACTCTGGTAGCTGTTCCAGAGGGTCATGGATTTAGAACCAAGTAACAGCGTAACAATTTATAATGGATATAGAAGTTGATACCACTTGCCATATCGTTGGTACCAACACATGGAGAAGTTGTTGGCGAGTAGTAACAGGATTTGATTCTTATATTTTGCTGAGCGCGTGCCGACACGTTGTTACGTTGACTTTTAGTTTGAAATAATGTATACTATATTTAGATTAACATGAAGTTAATCAACTTAATAGTGTTAAGAAAGAGAGTGACAATAAGTTTAGTAACAAAACATTTTCTCAAGTCATACAGTTCTTGTAGAGTCGAAAGAGTCACAACAGAACAGAGGAGAGCACAAAATGCAGTTCGACAAAAAGATCTTAACAGAGTTACAAGAGAAGTCAATAAAGTTCTATCAGCTGACAAAAGAGCAGATAGTACAGTGGTCAACTAAAGAAGCAGGTAGCTGGATTGCACATCCTGAAACAGTAGTTGCTGCTTATGCTGCTGAGAGAAATAATGTTGACTTCATCGTTATTGCACAGTTCGATGATAATGCTTTCATGGTCTTCACTGAAGGTGTCAACATTCAAGAAGAACTCTGTTATGAAGAGTACGATGAGTTAGTTGCACTGAATCAGTGGTACGTAGTAGTTAATGAGTACTTTCTCAGTAACTAAGTAACTGTAGAGCAGAGTTAAGAAGAGTACAGAGTTGAGCAATCGATTCTGTACTCTCTTTATGTCTGTTACTAATTGCCATCGAGCGATAGATTCGTGAGCTGGTTCCAGCGAGAAATTATCTTGACAATTGAAAAGATGTTAATCGATATTGAAAGATTGAAACTCTAGTAGCTGTAGAGGTTGTTGGTGACAATTGCCAAGCAACCTGTGGGACTGATAACTCTGATCCTGGTTCCAGCGACGGAAGTTCTTTAGGACTCGGAATCGTGCTGATTCAAAAAGTGGTTCCAGCGCAGGGTGTCTGAGTTGACTTGATTTCGATGGTAATCGAACTAGATATCTAGATAGATTGAGACCAGCGATGATCGACTGGTCCCAATGAGTATAATAGTACTAGCTGATCTTGGCTGGTTGGCAACCTGTGGGACAATAAACTATGGAGCTGGTTCCAGTGATGATAAAGAAGTTGTTGAGATGATTATGAGGGTGGTTCCAGTGATGAGTGAAATAGTGTTAATAGAGATGTTAGTGATTGTGAGGGTGGTTCCAGAGGGTATTGTGATGTTGCGCGTCGTCGAAAAAACAACAAAAAACAATAACTAGCTAAACCCGACCAAACAAAAACCTAAAATAAAATAAAAGAATATAAAAAATGTGAAAAATCTTTGATCGGATTACTTCGAGGATACTTTGAGTAACTGGATTACTTCGAGGATACTTCGAGTAACTGGATTACTTCGAGGATACTTCGAGTAACTGGATTACTTCGAGGATACTTCGAGTAACTGGATTACTTCGAGGATACTTCGAGTAACTGGATTACTTCGAGGATACTTCAAGTAATTGGGTTACTTGTAAAACTCCCTATTGACAATTTTTTTGATTGGGTATATAATGATCGTGTCGGCCAGGATAGCAAAAAAAGATTGGGGTGAAAAAAATATAATAGACCGTAAAGCAATTAAAAAAGCGTATATGGCGCACAAAAACCGTGTCTAAACAGTAAAAGAAGGGATAAAATGTCAGCAAACATCAAGAAGGCGTTGGAAAATGCTAAATCAACGCAATCTAGCACAGCAAAAACGCCTGCGGTTGACGTAACAAGGTTTGTTACCATCAAACAAGCATCGGTATTACTTGACAGAAGTATATATCGGACAAGGCAATTATATTGGGACGGACATTTCCCATCATCAGTAAAGCCAGAAAAAGAAGTCTATTTATTAAAAATAGAAGTCTTGGCCTGGAAAAAGATAATGGACGGTCGAGCGGTCAAAAACGACACGCTCGATGATAGCAGGATGGGCAAGCGAGTAGTATTTGCTTGCGAAACGGTAAATTTGTTGGTAACACAAGATACATCGCTAGGCAAGGAACTCCAAAACATAATAGCGAGTATTTTGGTAGGATATATAAAAGAAGGTCAAAGTATGATAAAAGAAAAGTAATAACAATAAATAAATAGAGCTAGGTCGGCAGGATTACGCCTAGCTCTCATAATATAGAGTCAAAGATAATAGAATATGGGAGAAGGATAATGTACACGTTAAAAGAGGCCTCAGAAGTAACTGGTATCAGTATCTATCGGATTAGAGCAATGGTATTGTCAGGAACGATAACAGGCGCAGTAAAAGTAGGTAATACCATAATGCTTACGGAAAAGACGGTCAGATACATATACAACGTACAAAAAGCGGTTCGGATATACAATCAAGTAATATCCGATGGTAAGCAAGGGAGAAACCAATGAATATCGCAACATATACCCAAACCTATAGAAATAATAGGAATGGATGGGTAGGAACGGAATTAGACCGTATAGAGCTTTGGAGTAACTTGATGCAATATGTAGAAAAAGCAGCCAAACGTGGAGTATGCTATACGGTAGGTATGCAATGGCACGTACACACGGGAGAAGGTACATATAGACCTATAACCTATAATTATGTAGAATTGTTGGCAATGTGGGGTGAAGGTGTAGTAAACCGTATTATACTACGCTGTTACATATATATTATAGGTGATATAGTAGTAAAATGGAGTAGAATATATAGATAATATAGAATAGATAGATAAACAGAGCGTAGTATAATCAGCGATACTACGCTCTCATAGAATAGGTTGATGTAGTAATCAGTAGTAATAAACAAGGAGAAAAGTGAAAGTTGTAAAAGAGAACTCAAAGCGTCATAACGGATGGGATGCGGATGTAGAATATGGGAAAGAACTTGTATGTAAACTCATATTATACATAGATAGAGCAAAAAACAGGGGTTATACCTACTCTATTATAAGCAAATGGCATACACACGTGAAACGTCAAGTACGTGGAATAGAGTATAGAGGAATTTGGCATTATACTACTAGTGTTGACAAAGAGGTAATTATCTATAACAGAGTAGAATTAGTTGACAGGTGTACAAAAAAACACGTTAAACTGTTTTTCTATACAGGCGGTAGCAATAATACAGGTAATATGACAGGCAGATGGAAAAGACAATAAAATAATAATAAATAGGTAAACAAATAGAGCGTAGTATAATCAGCGATACTACGCTCTCATATTATCTAACAATAATAGAATAAGATACAAAACCGCAGTTAAAATGACGGCCGTCGTCTATAAAAAGATAATTAAATATAATTAAATATAATTAAAATATAAATAAGAAAAAAGAAAGCAGAAAAAGTGTTGGGTTGGGGAAAAACAAACATCAAAGATAGTGGGAGTATGCACATTATCTTTTCAATGCTACCAATCACATCAGACTACCGAACTTTTACACAACTTTACCATACTATCCATCTACATGCAACCCTCACCCTGGAATACGGCCCACCATATCTACGTTACCTAATTTTCCAGCAATGTTTAGGTCGTGTACGACGCTAGTACCATTCTAGGAGTGGGCCCATACGAGTTTGAAATTGTCTGAAATTGCTGAGAAAACAGGATAGAAGAAACGTGCGTCCCCCCGGAATTTGGCTTTTCTTTTGTGTTGGTTTGATGTACGGTATCAGTGTAAATATACTAAAACGTGCCGAGATTTAGGAGGTCGTCTGTGCCTACTCGTATCCATCGAACCAAGCTTGCCTAATGCTAGACATCGCCACACTTAGGCAGCGTCAGAGCTTACCTTTGGAAGCAAAGGTCATGATGTCTCTACACAAGATCAGGGAATGGTACGACCGCTGGCGTGGTCAAGTGTACGTTGCGTACAGCGGCGGTAAGGACAGCACAGTACTACTTCACCTAGTACGACAGTTTTACCCAGAAGTTCCTGCAGTGTTCAACAATACGGGCCTAGAGTACCCAGAAATCTTGGAACAGGTACGTGGCACAGAAAGCGTTGTATGGCTAAGGCCGAAGTACTCATTTAAGGAGTGTTGCACCCGATGGGGTTTTCCAGCAGTAAGCAAAGAGGTATCTGACAAGGTACAACGTATCAGGAACACGAAGGACGAGCAGCTAAGGCAGCTATGGATGTACGGCAGGAATGACCAGGGAAGAACGACGATATTACGATTAAGCGATAAATGGCATTTTCTATTGCAGGCCCCGTTTAAGATAAGTCCTAATTGCTGTATACATCTAAAGAAGAATCCAGCTAAGCATTATGAGGGAGAAACCGGCTTGTGGCCGATGTTAGGTACACTAGCAGAGGAAAGCCTAGGACGCACAACGGAATACCTCCGCTTTGGTTGTAATAATTATACTAATAGCCGACCTAAAAGCACTCCGTTAGGCTTCTGGACAGAGCAGGATATACTACAATATATTACACGGGAAGGGCTAAAGATTGCAGCAGTTTATGGCGACATAGTAGAGACCGATGGCCGTCTTCGTTGCATAGGCGAAGACAGAACTGGATGTATAGCGTGTCCCTTTGGTTGCCACGCTGGAGTACAAAACAGTTTTCAACGAATGGCCATAACTAAGCCGAAGTTACTTAACTGGATACTCGATGACCTAAGTATGCGACAAGTTCTTGACTTTACTGGAATTCCCTACACGGCACAGGATGTAGGATCTGAAGCTACATACTAGAGGTAACGTGTTATTATGTCATTCATCAACACCCGCACACAGTGGATCGTATTAGACGAGACGCAGTTCCAGCAGCTGCTGGGAGGGAGCGTTATAATGCCTGCATTTAATACGCGACAGCAACAAGTAGTTCTAGATAGTATCCAATTCACGCAGCTACAGGCGGTTCTAGCGTCCACGGCGGCCGCAGTTATAGCTGCGGCTGCACCCAAGCTACTAAGCGTCGAGACCGGAATCATAGCCAGTCCTATACAGTCGCAGGCAGGGGCAACGCAGTTAAATGATTATTCTACAGTACATGAAATATCGGTGTGTGCAACTGTTGGTGATGCCGTTAGACTCCCTCCTGCAGTTGCCGGTAAAATGGTCATTATCTGCAACAAAGGCGTAGAACAAGCGCAGGTTTGGCCTGCGATCGGAGACCAGCTTGACCCTAACAGTCCAAACGTGGCATCTAATTTTGTGCAATTTATTGCCGTAGACGATACACAGTGGTATTCGAGCAAATAATTTGCCGTTAGTAATACGCTATGGAATTATATATACGATACGGTTACATTAGTCGTATCAGAATAATAGTGTTTAGATAGGTGATAAGATGGAATGGTCCCTAATGCAACGCAAGTACCAACTCTGGCTAGCGGTTCCTAGCAAGAACCGCCCACGCAACCTTCGAAACCGCGAAGAGGTCGCCAAGGCTCTCGGCGTCGACGTCGACACCTTGCTGGTTTGGGAGGCTAGCGCTGGCTTCTGGGACGACACGTTCTCAATCGCTCGTGCCCTTATCGGCCACCGTCTAGCCGACATTCTCGAAGCTAACGCACGCGAAGCAGTACGTGGCAGTGTTACTGCCATGAAGCTCGCTTATCAGGTGTTGGGCGTAGCAAGTGAGAAGATTGAGCACAAACTGTCTATGGAAGACGATCAGCTAGTGATTGTCATGCGTAACGCACCAGATAGTGCCCTCACCAAGCCACCTGCCCAGGCTTCTGGCACTGCACCTGTGCAGCCGAACACCGACGCTGCGGTAGCCGCAGCGATCGCGTCCGGCCTGATCACAGGTCTAGTCGGCTCTACTATACCCAAGTCCACATCAGAGTCGGACGTGGAGACAGAATAGATGACAAGCTGGGGCGATCCAGGTAGCTTGCCTTATACGGCCTACACGAAGGCCCCTATGATCGCCTCTGGGCCCAAGCTGGCCCATAACGCGCCCCGCTTCCTAATCACGCCAACCTATGAAGGCTCAGGCCAGGCTGCACACCCCGATGTCCTATATGACTCTCAAGAGCAGTGGTACTGGATGGCTATGACGCCCCTACCGCAGGAACAACCGACATTCGAGAACCCTTCGATACTGGTAAGCACTGACGGCAACAATTGGTTGCCACCTGTGGGTCTTGAAAACCCGATCGACGAGCCCACAGCAGCGACCTGGACCGGTGCACCTGTGGGGCACAACTCTGATCCAGACCTGGTCCTGATTCCCAGCCCACGAGAGTTCGTCTGCTTCTGGAGATGGACCGACCAAGTCGAGCGCGAGATAATCTACTACTCCTGCTCCTCTGACGGTATCAAGTGGTCCCATAAGGTACCTCTCTTCCGCTCTCAACGCCTCAAGCGATCGATGCTATCACCTTCTGTCGTATATAGATTTGGCCGCTGGGAGATGTGGTATGTAAGTGCGGTCACTAGTTGCCACCAATTATATCATCGATACTCCCACAACCTTGCTAGAGGATGGTCTGATGCACAGGCGTGTACGCTACCAAGGCCAGACTGGCTTGAGCCTTGGCACGCAGACGTAATCTACGACTCGAAGGACGAGGTATACGTAGCACTACTTCAGAATCGGCGAGGCTTGTTCCTCGCTAAGAGCCGTAATGGCACCCTGTGGAACCTACCAAGCTCAGTCCCTGTGCTAGAGCCTTCTGAGCGTGGGTGGGATGCCTCCCTGATTTATCGGTCTACACTGCTCAGGCGTCGGGATGATTATGATTGTTGGTACTCGGCTCGCGGCCTTGACGGCTCTTTTCATATTGGCAGGACCTCAATTCCGCTGATAGCGTAGACGCGTATGCCTAAAGTATTCATAGCGAATCCTACACAAGAGCCTTTTCTCCTAAGCGATGCACGCTTTTTGGGCTTCTTCGGTGGAATTGGCAGTGGTAAGACCGCAGCAGGGGCGATAAAAGCAATACAAAAGTTACGAGACGGCGACGGAATTATCGTAGGTCCGGACTACCCTCACTTTTGTAAATCGACCTGGGTGGAGGTTGCGAAATGGCTTCCATGGTCCCGGGTAACGAACAGAAATCTTCAGCATCCGCACACCAGTGAGAAGGTACTGAAGATTCAGACGGCACAGGGTGAGCGTAGGATCTATTACGGAGGGATGGACGACGCCGCGGCCTGGGCTGGTCCTAGCGTCAATTTTGTTTGGGCCGATGAGTTTCGACGCAAGCCCACTCGCCAACATTTCGATGTGCTCGCTGGACGTATTCGCGTCGGGCATAACCCACAGTTATGGTTAACAACTACACCGAAAGCCACGTTACGTGGGCAACAGCACTGGCTGCACGAGGTTTTTGTCCAGAAGAAGTTCGATCCGGAAGTTCTAAAGGCTTTTGCAGGTGCCAATCAGAAGTTAGTTGAATACTTTACGGCTCCTACTAGCGAGAATGCTGAACACCTAGACTCATTGTACTTGGCGAGCCTGAAAGGTCTATACTCAGGGAAGTACGCAGACCAGGAGCTCGGGGGCGAATTTATTGACTTCGAAGGTCTAGTCTTTGCCAACTTCGACGAGGATAATGGGAACGTCAGCGTAGCTGCAGACTACACACCTGGAGTGGCTATCGAATGGGCGGTCGATAATGGTTTTACGGAGGGCCATCCTCTAGTAATCCTGTTAGCCCAAACGATTCCACCGTTCGTTAACATATTCGCAGAGTACGTAGCAGTACGTGAACAACAGGAAGTGTGTATCGCTAAGGCTCTCCAGATGGGTTATCCACTCCCATCTGTAGCAAGAGTGGACTCGTCAGCACCAGATTTGATTCAACGCCTGTGGGATCGAGGTATTGAGACCGCACAGGGCTCGCACGACGTAGATGCAGGTATCTCTCATTTGCGATCGTTTATTCGGGATGGTAAGGACCAGGTCCATATTCGCTTTCATCCGCGTTGCACGTTCTCGATTGCAGAGATCCAAGCGTATTCGTACCCGGATGCCGTGGAATCAGGAATTTCGATATCGTCGGACAAGGCTGCGAGGCCGATGAAGGAATCGGACAATGCAGCAGATGCACTTCGTTACTTGGTTTGGCCTAAGCAACTGGCGACGTTAGAGGCTTCGGCCGCCAGAGGCGATGTAATTCGTATACAAACTGGGAGGCCTAGTACACAGGGCCAGCAGCAACAAGTCCCGGCGCGTGGGTCTGTACCCTCGTTAACGCCGGTGACGTTGCAGGAGCAGGGCAGACCTGCGGCCACAGGGACGCAACCTGATCCTACTCCTACAGAACCACTGCGAGCACCTGTGGAACGACGTACCGGCTGGTCAATTTTCGGCGGACCACGGAAGCCGAAGCCTCAGCGGATCAAACGCGACGCAAGTCGTCTTCCGCCCGGATGGTAAAGGGAGATAGAAGGAGGGAACATGAGTCTCGAAATTCTTGTCGACATATTGGCTATAATCGTGATTGCTATGAAGGTTGTGGACGCTCTCTTCAAGCCGTTGTTCCTCAAGTTGAAGATCGACTTCTGGTGGCTACTCTACGTGGGTATAGCGGTAGGCGCCTTGATCGGATGGGGTTCTGGGCTAAACGCTTTTCCTGCGATAAAGGCGTACCCTTGGGTAGGCCAATTATTGACAATCTGTCTTTGTGGTGTGGGCCCATCGGTTCTTTACGATCGCCTGGATAGAGGCGACATCGCTCGGCTACCACGTAACCCATAAACGGAGACGAGTAAATGCCTGTAGTCGATCCCAAAGACCTAACTAGTCTGAGCGTCCAAGAGCGAGCATTGGAGGAATTCCGTACCAATGCCCCCATAACGTGGCGTATTGCCTCCATGGCAGACGATATGCCTGCTTACGGCTCTCCTGAACGCGATATCGCCTTGGATAAGTTCTGGAAAACTGAGCCGATCCTAGCTGGGGCCATTTACTCTATGGCAGCCAAGATCGCAGCACTGGACTTCAGGCTGAAGGGTCCACGCCGTCTTGTGAAGAAGTACAAGCAGCTCCTCATGGCTGCCGATTTTGGTATCGGCAATGGATGGGTCAATTTTGTGTTCAAAGTGGCCCAAGACATGCTCACGCAGGATAATGGAGCTTTCATCGAGCTACTTCGTAACGACGGGGCAAGTCCATACACTGCTGTCCAGGGTGTAGCTCATATAGACTCCCAGAGATGCACCCGCACTGGGAACCCTATGGTACCTGTGCAGTACCAGCCCTACACTAAGCCCGTTCGTCAGCTACAGTGGTACGAAGTTATCGCGATGTCGGATATGCCATCTCCTCGTGAAGAGATGTACAACAGAGGTCTATGTGCCGTTAGCCGCGTGTTACGAGCTGCCCAAACGATGCGCGACATCTCGGTGTACAATCGACAAAAGCTAGCTGGTAAGCGTACACCAGCGATAGCGTGGGTTAACGGAATCTCACGAGACTACGTTAAGGCTTGCATTGACAAGGCCATAGAGGATCAGCTTAGCCAAGGCGATACACTCTATTCGGGACCTATTATCATCGCTTCGATGGACGCCTCTGTACCTGTGCATGCTGAGCTTATGGAGCTTGCCGGGTTACCGGATAACTACAGCGAGGACACCGCGCTAAAATGGTATATTGCGACTTTGGCTTTGGACTTTGGCACGGACTATACGGAATTCAGCCCTTTACCCGGCGGTAACTTAGGGTCAGCTACTCAAGCCACTGAGATGGCTGCAAGGGCTCGTGGCAAGGGTCCTGGAGCGATGCTACAGCAGTTTGAGTTTGCTTTCAATTACTGGGTCTTGCCAGAGAGCTGCGAGTTTCAATTTGCTAGTACGGATGCTACAGCAGAGCAGCAACGTATTACTCAGAGGAGGGAGCGTGCACAAGAGCGAGCTATACGTATCCAGTCAACAGAGATTACACCTTTACAAGCTCTTGAGCTTGCTGTGGCTGATGGAGACGCTCCCGACAGCTTCTTAGCACCAGGAGAGGATACAGTCGACAGTCGCATTGATGCGGTATTAAAAGAGCTAGGTGGCGTGCATAGTAAGCTTGCTAACGTACAAGACCGACTATCGTCCCAGGTGGAGGAGTAATGGCCAATCCTAGTTACACTTACGCTGGTGCTGCTGGCGCTGGCTTGCAAGTTGTTTTTAAGGCGATCGTCCCCCGATCGTGGTCGCTAAAGCACGTGATACCGGAGATGCTAGCAGAGCTTGATCATATTGCTTTCCAGACGTTCCAGAAGTTTCGCGATGTGACAGCCACGTGGACCGAGGTTGTACTATTCACGTTCGCACGAAGAGTGTATCCTGGAGCACAGACCGCATCGATCAAGATTACGACGGACAACCTGATCTTTGGCCTTGTGAACGGTGGAGTAGAGGCCCACTCTATTGAGCCTAGGGAGTCAATGAGTAAGCGTAATCCTGCTTATCCTAGCGCTCTATCCGCTCGAGCACAAGGGTCGTATCGAGCTAAGACATCTCCTGGACGTCTGTCTTCTGGTCCAGGAGGCCCTTCAGGGCCTATAATCTATAGGCCAGGGGTGTGGCATCCGGGCTACCCAGGAAGAAACTTCGTTGAACAGATCGCAGAATGGTCAGAAGGACAAATGGACCTGAAGCTACCCCAGGCTATTGAGCGTGGAGTAGATAAAGGGATGATACAGTAGTTTAGTTATGGTATGGAGGCCAACATGCCCTATACAGTAAGACACGACGGCACGGGCGATAAGTCTTGGTGTGTTTATAAGAAGGACGGAGGCGAGAGTAAAGGCTGTAGCGCTACTCGAGCTCAGGCCTATGCACACGTAAGAGCTATGTACGCCGGAGAGCACTCAAAGGCCGACGAAGAGAGCCTTCAGGAGCGTCTCAACAAGATTCGCGCCGCCTTTGAGGAGGCAACTAAGCCTCCACCGAGTATATCCAATCCGGATGCGCCAACCTACACGTCCCTGTGGATCGTAGACACGTTCGAGACTTACTTGGTAGTCAAGTGCTGGGCGTCGGACACCTACTGGAAGGCAGGTTATACTATTAAGGACGACGTGGTCGAGATTCAGTCAGAGGACGAGTGGATCGAACTCGAGATGAAGTACGTTCCTGTAACTAGCTCGGAAGAGAAGGCTATTGAGCCCGTAGTTGAACCTGTGGTACTCGAACCGCCGATGGACCAGTTCTATACGAAGGCGCAGGCTGATGGAAGGAAGCGGTGGGTAGCAGTATCCTCGACGGCTTTCCTAGACGGCCACAAGGAAATTGTGTCGCGCGAGGGAGTCGATAAGGGTATTGAGAGAGCAAAGAGCACAGGAGCAGGCCCACTGGTCTTCTGGCACGACGGTAGAATTCCCCTTGCGGACTGTGACTTTCAGATGCGCGTTGACGCCTGCTTAGTAGAGTCGGGCCTGTGGGACGACACTCCTCAGGGCATTGCAGCGGCGAAGTCGAACGAGGAGCATCCTGAGAACTGGGCTATGAGTATCAAGTTTCTAGGCTACAAGGCTGAGCCTGCAATTATCAATGGTACGAGTGTACGCGCCGTATGGAAGGATATCGGGTTTGTCGAGAGATCCATCCTACCGGCGAATAAGCCAGCTACGAGGTTCTCGTTTATTCAGACAAAAGCAGAAGGAGATGGAGGTGCAGCTATGAAGGACGAACAAGCAAAGGCCTTGACTGATCTTCTAGGAGAAGACTTGGCCAAGCAAGTGATCGCGAAGGTGGACGCTACTAATACCGCAGCTGCGGCTACTGGGGCCGTAACTAAGGAGATTGGAGCTCCAGCACTAAGCGACGTACTGAAGAGTGTTACGGATTCTTTGGTTACCCCGACCACGCCTATAGCGTCAGTCCCTGTGGATTCAAACGCTCCAGTGCAGGAGCAGATCGCGAAGGCAGTGGCGGCAGTCGTAGGTGTCACTACACCTGTGGTAGAGAAGGCTGCGGCAGGCAACTACGTGTGCCCCGAGTGCGGCAAGAAAGCGAAGCTAGCAGAAGATGGTCCTGCTCCTAAGTGTGCAGCCTGCGACAAGACCATGAAGCTTGCCCCTGTGGCGAAGGAAGCAGACGTCGACGTGGTCATGATACTTAAGGAGCTTCAGACCACTGTGCGAGGTCTTGCGGATGAGGTACAGGCACTTAAGAACGGCGAAGTGCCCCGCGTTGTTAAGGCCGGGCCCCCGGATTCTACGACACCGGCAGCTATTGTACCTACTCAGCCAGAAACACCAGCTGTGATCAAGAGTATGGCGGCACAAATCTTTAAGGTGGCGTAACACGCTCGATGTTCGATGTGCGACGAGTTGTAGATATACTGTTCAATTAAGGAGAGAAATGAAGCAATCAGTTAATGATCTGGTCCTTCAGCTGCAAGGGCTGTTGCAGCAGAAAGACGCCACAGGTGTACCGAATGCACAGATGTTGCACGGGCCAGGCGGTCTTTTTAGTACGTTCGGGATCGACAACGTGGTCGTTAATGCACACATGACGCCACGAGGCATCGAGGGTATGCTTCCTGTGCTGCCTTCCGTGTATCTTAATCCCCTCTTTACCTTTCTCACGGGCTTCGAAAGCGACGGCGGTAGCGAACCTAGCGGCCCTTGTGATACCTGCCCTGGCGGGGTGATCGAAACCTGTCACCAAACAGCTACTTTCGGCCGCGTCTGCCGTAGCAGCCAGGAGATCGAAGTTAACGAGATCGTCAACATGATCAACCGTGGTGAGACGACCCCGTTGCGGCTCTTAGGTGAGGTACTAGGTCCTGGTGGTCTAGCCCCTAAAGACAACCTAGACGTTACCGGTTGGATTAACATGGTTCTCCAGGCACAGATGGTGCTGATCTCGATCTTGTTCCAGCGTGCTCTGCTCCCGATGGTCTGGACTGGTAATCCGGCGAACAACACCCTCGGTGGCTACGCTGAGTTCCCAGGACTGGACATGCTGATCGGTACTGGTAAGATCGACGCTATCACAGGTGTAGCCTGCGGCGCCTTGGATAGCGACGTGAAGGACTTCGGCTATAATCCGATGTACGGCGCCGACCCGGATATCGTGCGGTACTTGAGCACGATGGAATGGTACCTGCGTAACAACGCACGGGGTATGGGTCTGGAGCCAGTTGACTGGGTGATCGCGATGAGGCCTGAGGCGTGGTTCGAATTGACCGAGATCTGGCCGATTCGATACAACACGGGTCTTGTCTCTCTAGCTATGCCGAACCAATCGTTTATCATGGTTAACGGACGCGACAATACGGCCGAGCGGGATCGTATGCGCGAGCAAATGCGTATACCGATCAACGGTAACTGGTATCCAGTGATCGTCGACGACGGTATTGACGAGCAGACCCAAGCCGACAACGCTCTTATCCCACAGGGCGAGTTCGCTTCGAGCATCTACTTTATCCCGTTACGTGCCCGCGGAATGACCACGGTCTATTGGGAGACCAAGGACTATCGTGGTATTCCAGGACAGCTCTCTGTTCTACAGCAAACGAACCCCTACTGGATCAGTGATGGTGGAAGGTACCTCTGGACTTTAGAAAAGCTCACATGGTGCTTTTTCTTGATGGGCAAGATTGAGCCCCGAATTATCTTACGTACACCTCAACTTGCAGGTCGCATCCAGAACGTACGCTACTCACCGTTACAACACCTAAGGTCACCTTTCCAGGACTCTGGATACTTCAAGAAGGGCGGCAACGAGAGCTACGACGCGCCGACCTATTACTCGGAGTGGAATGCCAGGAGCCCCAGCGAGCATAACTAGTCTAGTGTAACAAAGGAGGGCTCAAACCTTATGACTGAAATAACATGGCCTACAGTAGTAATACTAATAGTGACCTACGATAGGCCACAAGAAATCCGAGCAACGATCCTGGGACTGATACACCATCTGTCTTACAGAGGTCAGCTCCTGTACGCAGTCTGTGACGACGGATCACCTGAAGGATATTTACAAGGTATCCACGAAGCCTTTCCGGACTTACAGATTGCGTTCTCGACGACGAAGAGACAGGGTTGGGGCGCCAATGTCAACGTAGGTATACGGACTCTAGTTCATAAGAATTATTGCTTCCTTACTGAAGACGATCAAGTAGCACTCACGAAGATTGACCTTACTAGTGGTGTGGCTCTACTAGAAGCGCTTCCAGATCTTGGCGCGATCAGATATGATGGAGTTGCAGGTCATGCACTAAACCTCGAGTTACGAGAGGCCGAGACCGCTATAGGTAGAATGAACTACCTGAGGATTCTCAAGTCCTCGCCGCACCTGAACGTGTACTCAAATCGACCTCACCTGGCAGCTCCGCGCTTCCATGAGGTATACGGTACCTATTTAGTCGGAAAGACGTTAGGCCAAACAGAAGAAAGCTTTGCCCATAAAGTGAGGGACCAAGAGGGACCTGACATAGGCTGCTTAACCGATGGTATTGCACTAGCCTTCGACCATATCGGGAAGAGCCGGCAAAACACCACGGAGGACGTACACCATGACTGACGTCGTACCTTGGGACGAGGGAAATGTTGCGAAGGCTATTGACACGTACTGGCTTACAAGCCCAATGGAAATAGAGTGGCGACGCCTTCTTATCGAGGATATGAAGCAAACGGTATTTACAGAACCAAGACCTTATCCAATCCTAGAGGTAGGTTGTGGTAGTGGTCTAATCTACGAGGCGATGGAGCTAGCAGGCTTAACGACTCCAGAGCTGTACGTGGGTGGAGATGTCAGTAAGTCAATGTTGGAGCTTGCTCGGTCTAGGTACGATGCTACCTTTCAAGAGCTCGACGGGCTTAAGCTACCATTCGAGGACCGCTCACAGGAGAACGTGATTTGTGTTAGCGTACTACAGCACCTACCAGACTACCAACAGGCGTTACTTGAGCTATTAAGGGTTACGCGTAAGCGTCTGTACATAGCCCTGTGGATGCGTGACAGCGCTGGGGATGATATCCAGTTCGGTGGAAAGTTCTTTAACAACACATATTCGCTACGGCTTTTTAGTAAGCTAACGCAGAGTAAGCAGCCTACCATACGACACCTATACCTCTCGAACTATTCTGTGCTCTTTGTACAGAAGGAGCGAAAGTGAACTACGCGGTGGGTGGGAGAGTGCGATTACGACCAGTAGAGATTAAAGACGATGAGTACATCGTGCGGTGGCGGAATACCGACCGCTTAGCTTTTTTCGATCAGACTGTAGTCACACCTGACACCCACCGTCTTTTCGTGGAGAATCGCAAGTCTCACGATCTCGTATGGATGGTCGAAGCAGGTTCGTGGACTGTGGGAATGGTTAGTCTGACAGTCGACGTAGTCAATGCTACCGCCGAGTTTGGTAGACTGTACATCGCTCAGGGCTTTCGTAGGCAGCGACTGGGTACAGAGGCTTCTTACACCGCTCTCGCCTATGGCTTCGAGCTACTACGTCTACAATCGATCTGGCTGCTAGCCCGTTCGGACAACAAGGAGGTTCGGCGGATGTACGATAACATGGGATGGTGTGCTGAGCTAGCAAAGCTCGACGTGATTCGTATGACGTACAAGAATACGTACTGGGCTCTAGAGGGTCGTAATCGTTTTATGAGGGACTTTGGAGTAAACCTTGATCCGCATCTTGACACTATTTAATAAAGCTCAGCTCGTACTAGAGGCCATAGCTAGCGTGGAGGCACAGACTCGACGCGATTATATCCACTTTGCAAGACCAGATACTTATCGTGCGCGCGATGGCAGATATCCACCGGCAGTCTATTATAATGAGATGGCAAGAATAGCTCCGATGGAAGATTACATTAGTTGGTTATCGGATGATGATCTTTTGTTCCCTAATTACGTAGCTGATCTAGCAGGACATCTAGACGCGCATCCTGAGATCGATTGTGTATATGGTGGTAGCAAGCACGTTCTACACGAGCCACCACAGGAGGATAGACTGATACGAAACCTTCCGCAGCAGTGGCCGTTTCCATTGTTCAACGCCGAGCTTTCACCCTTTTGTCAGATCGACGGTGGACAGTTTATGATTCGACGGTCGGGCCTGGAGAAGATTCCGTATCCGTGGTATCCTGAGGACGCTGCAAGTGCGAGTGGATGTGATGCAATCTTTATGCGTAAGATCTCGCAGTACTTTCCGATGTATCCGATACCGGTCTTCGTTATGACTAATCGGGCGACTTCTGCTAGTTGCCACACTGTGGCAGTTCGTGGACATCTAGAGAAGGGCGTTGGATGGAAACCTTATGGGTGATGTAACGGCTGTAATAGTCAATCTGAATACGGTTGAGCTTACAAAGATAGCAGTAGAGAGCTTAGTTCGAGCCTATCCAGATATAGCTCTTATCTTGATAGACAACGGCTCAGTAGATGGCACGACGCAGTACCTACAAGAGCATTGCTCAGATAGAGAGAAGTCTAGAGCACTTTTCTTGCATCACAACATTGGACATGGACCTGCCTTGCATCTAGCTACGAACATGATTGGTACACCGTATTTCTTTACGATGGATTCTGACTGTGAGGTTCGTGCACCTGGCTTTCTAGAGTCTATGATACAGTACTTCGATGACGGGTCAGTGTACGCTGTAGGGGACCTACTATACGTTCGATCAGAGGATGCAGAGGATCCTTCGAGAGAGTTTAGAAGCTGGCCTACGTACGTTCCATACATATCACCCCACGCTGGTTTATATCGAATGAGCTTTTACAGGACAACCTATCCGTTCATGCACCATGGAGCTCCACTACTGTGGAACATGATAGGAGCACGATCACGCGGCTGGATGTGTATAAGCTTTCCGATACAGGAGTACGTAGCTCACCTAAGAGCCGGTACACGTAAATTATACGACGCTAGCCAACGAGAGTGGAATATTGTAGCTGGACGACTTCCGGTAGGATGGTAATAATGTTCAATCACGATGCAGTCTTTCACTCAACTTATCGAGGAGTACCGATAGTTAAGCTTCCGCTAGACCTGTGGGTCTACCAGGAACTAATGTCGAGACTAGGAAATGTTCGCTGCGTCGTGGAGATTGGAACCTTTCAAGGCGGTAGTGCACTAGCTCTATACGATATGATGTGTGCGATCAATCAGTGCGAGGATAATCTAGTTGTTACGATTGACGTTAAGGCAGATGTCCATAGTGATCTTGTCCTACACAACCCACACATTATTCGCTTAGTAGGTAATGCTGCCTACCCCAGCACAGTAGTGAAGACATTCGAAGAGTGCGCAGCTTACGCCGACGAGGTTATGGTTATAGATGATGGTAGTCATTTACGCGACGAGGTACTAGCCGCCTTATGCCAGTATCGTGTATTAGTAGCTGTGGGTGGATACTATATCGTCGAGGATACGATCTGTCATCATGGTATGGAGGTAGGACCTATTCCTGGTCCCTACGAGGCAGTTCAAGAGTTTCTACGTACCAACGACGACTTTGTAGTCGACGCCACCTGTGAGAAGTTTGGACTGACCTATAATCCGTCAGGGTTCCTGAGGAGGGTTCGATGATTCCACTGCTCCGACCGTCTTGTACCGATGCTGAGATTGAGGCAGTTACGAAGGTAATGCGCTCTGGTTGGTGGGGTATGGGAAAGGTCTGCGAAGAGGTTGAGGCTTTCCTAAGTAACTACTACGACTACGCGCACTGTGTAACGACCAATAGTGCCACAGCGGCGTTACATTTAGCCTTACTGTCACACAACATAGGTCCAGGAGACGAGGTTATCGTTCCGGCCTTAACCTTTATCAGTACTGCTCTAGCTGTAAGCTACGTTGGAGCCACACCGGTGTTCGCAGATATTGATCCTAGGACCTTATGTATTGATATGGCTGATGTCGAGCGTAGAATAACTCGACATACCAAGGCCATTATTGCGGTGGACTATGCAGGATATCCAGCGCTGGTCGAGAGACCAGAATATCCATTTCCGACTATTCAGGACGCGGCACACTCCTGTGGAGGAGTAGGTTACGGTGATGATATTTGCTTGAGCTTTCATCCAGTTAAGAACATAGCTACCGGTGATGGTGGAGCGATTATAACTAACGGCGAAGTGCGAGCTAATCGACTTCGAGCTTTACGTTGGTGCGGCATCGATAAAAGTACTTGGGAACGTACTACTACTCGGTACGGTTGGGATTATGATATCAACGAGATGGGATTTAAGTGTCACTGGAATGACATACAGGCGGCCATTGGGCTGGTTCAGCTACACAGAATGCCAGAGCTTCTAGCTCGTCGGCGAGCAATTGCTAAGATGTACGATGAGGGTTTGTTGGGTCTTTGTCAGTTACCGTTAGACCATCCGAAGCATACGTATCATTTGTATCCGATCAGGGTAGACGCAAGAAAGAGGAATCGAACTATTCAGCACCTTCTGTCGAAGGGGATCAGCGCTGGAGTGCATTATAAGGCTCTTACGGAATATCCGATGTACCACCAAGCCACCCCACCCGTTACGGATTATACGTGGCATCGACTAATAAGCTTACCGATCTTCTTCGATATGACGGACGAGCAGGTTAATCTAGTTATCACGACTCTAAGGGAGGTCCTTGATGGCTGACATAGATACCCTGAGGGAACGTATTCCTTGGCTATTTGGGCTTGGAGGCGAGCTTCTACTCATCGCCGATAAGCCTGGACGTAACTCCCTAACCGCTTCCTTAGCGAAAGAGGGCTATCGAGTTACACTTCTGGAGCCGAGACGTAACTTTGCTCGGGGAGCGGAGCGTAGTAAGGCGTTTACTAGGATTCTACAGGGGCTTCCTTACGATATTGCCGCTATAGCATCTATGCAAGGCCTGCAGTGGGATATAGTATTATGGTACCATCGAATGGATGTAGTCTCGTATGAGGAGTTTGTGCGTAGCCTATCGCAGCTCCAGCTCGTTACTAGAAAGGTAGTCGTGGTAGGAGATCCACACCATACACGTTTCGCTAAAGATCTAGGATTGCACGACTTTCATCTCGTAGGTGATCTAGGTATATGGTATGGAGGACAGTGGCCTTTACCAAGGCCGGCTGGGGTGGTGTCTGAGGTGGTACCTGAGGTAGCACCTGTGGTACAAACTCCCGAGCTTGTTCCATCCCTTGCAGAACTAGGTCAGGTTACGGCGATTGTGGTTGGCTTTAACACGAAGGCTTTGACCAGGAACGCAGTAGCCACGCTGAGGCAGGCCTATCCTAAGTTGTCTGTAATTCTGTTGGATAACGCGTCGTCTGACGGATCTACACCAGATGTGGCACGACTAGCTACAAGTTATAACGTACAACCTGTACTAAACGGCACGAATATCGGCCACGGGCCCGCATTAGACCAGGGTATTCGGATGTGCAATACGCCCTACATTCTACTTTTGGACTCTGATTGTGTCGTGCATAAAGCAGGCTTTATCGAGGCTATGCTAGCTCGATTCGCGGAGGATTCTAAGTTGTATGCGGTGGGCTGGTTGCGCACTGTAGATCGCTATTCCGGGGTACCTTTGGAGTGGCACGTAGTACAACCGTCTTCAGCTCAATTCTGCCAATACGTGCACCCCAGCTGTGCCCTAATTGACCGAGCGAAGTACTTAGGTCTCCCATCGGCCTTTCATCACGGAGCTCCTATGCTACAGAATATGCGAGGAGCGGTGGATGCGGGCTATACCTTGGAAGACTTTCCTGTTGGCGAGTTCGTTGAACATCTAGTCGCAGGTACGCGAAGGATCTATCAGGGAAAATGGAACCCCCTAACGAACGAGGCTCGTGGTACGTGGCGAGCTACTGATAAGCTACCGATCTAGATCTTCTGGAGGGCTGCTCAAAACTGGAGAAGAGGAGGATTTATGAGTTTGAAGGTCTTTATGCATCCTGAGCCAGATACGAAGCCTGAGGCCATAGGTAACGGAATACAAATGGTCGTCCAGGCGATGTATAAGCATTTACCTACTATGGACATTGAGCTGGTGTCGTCACTAGACCATGCCGACCTTTTCGCGTCACACGTAGACTCGCCCTTTAGAGTGCCAGACGTACTACACACACATGGACTCTATCCCACAGGTGAGATGGAGATGGGCGGGTGGGCTTTTGAAGTTAATGCCAGGGTTATCACGAACGCTAGACAGGCTCTGGCCGTAACGGCGCCTTCAACGTTCGTGGCGGATATTTTTGCTCGTAATCTAGGCTTTAGACCAAAGGTAATAGGTCACGGAATCGAGCCAGGCGAATGGCCTGAGCCTTCTCGACGTAACGAGCTGACAGTTCTATTCAATAAGAACCGCGCAGGGGACGTATGCTCAGCTGAACCTGTTGAGCGTCTAGCACAGCTACGCCCGAACGTAAAGTTCATGTCGACGTTCGGTACTAAGCGTCGTAACCTTGAAATCACAGGTGCAATGCCACATCCTGCAATGAAAGAGTTGTTATACAAGTGCGGGATATATTATGCGCCAACCAAGGAGACCTACGGTATCGGCATTCTAGAGGCCATGGCTGCGGGAATGCCTGTACTAACGTGGGACTGGGGCAACAATCCTGAGTTAGTACGACATATGGTCGATGGATACATCGTCGAGCCCTACGACTATACTGGTACCGCTAAAGGCCTTGACTGGTGTATTGAGCACTTCAGCGAGCTTACGGGGCATGCTCGAGTACAAGCCTTAACACACTCTTGGGAGGGACCGATAGCTTCATACGCTGCCCTTTATCGACAAGCGTATGCTCGCAAGCTTGCTAAGGGCCCGTTAGTATCAGTTGTGATTCCTTGTTACAATTATGGTAAGTACGTAGCCGAAGCCATACAGTCCGTGAAAGATCAGACCCTTACAGATTGGGAGTGCATCGTAGTAGACGATGGCTCAACTGACGACTCTTTTGAAGTAGCCAAGAAGGCCACGCAGGACGATCCTAGGTTCACAGTAATAACGCAGTTGAATGCAAAGGTAGCAAATACACGCAATCGTGGGGCCACTCGTGCTCAAGGTAAGTACCTGTGCTTCCTGGACGCCGACGACTATATGCTACCAAGGTGCTTAGAGATCCTAACAGCCGCCTTACTTAAGGACCGAACCGCTGGTATTGCCTATGGTAGGCTCAAGGAGCTCACAGATAAGGGACTAGAGGCTGGCGTCTCAAGCTGGCCTAACGACTTTAACATGACGCAGCAGCTCGCTCAACGGAATCAAGTACCGTCGTGCTGCTTGATTGAGACTAGAGCGTTCTTTCGAGCTGGTGGCTTTCGTTCTCACACTATACCAGCAGAGGATGCCGAGCTGTGGACTAGAATTCCTCTTCTAGGCTTTAACGTGATCAAGGCTACTGACGAGGCTACGTATGTTTATCGAAAGCATGGTACAAACGCTACACTAGTTCATCCAGGGATGCCTCCATGGACGGCTTGGCTTCCTGCAGCTCATAAGGGAGTTCAGCCTATTGCTAGTGTGGCTCCAGCTGCGAAGCAATCGCACCCCGTGTTCAACTACGACAGACCTTTAGTAAGCTTCGTCACACCTGTGGGACCTGGACACGAGGCTCTTGTAGGTGATGCAATTGAGTCGGTTTGCGCACAGATAGACCCTAGGTGGGAGCATATCATTATCGACGACACAGAGGGAGGTAGTCTACAGGAGTATGGCGTTATTCCATATGCTATGAGATATCCTCACCTTAAGTGGCTACGTAGTTCAAAGCTTCACAATGTTAGTGCGGCACGTAACGCTGGTGCTAGGATGGCTAGAGGTAGGTTCCTGTGCTTCCTAGACGCTGACGACATGTTATTCAAGGAGTTCGTACGCGATACTCTACCAATGACTATGGAGCGAGCTAAGCCTCTAGTTTACACCGACTGGATTGAGCTTCCTGAGGGTACAGTACACCAGGCGGAGAACTGGGATCCAAAGGCGCTTCAGCAACGATCTATAATGGCTGTAACCTTTCTGCACGAGAAGAGCGCCTTTACGCTCGTAGGTGGGTTCGACGAGTCCTTGGACATGTGGGAGGACTGGGATTACACAGTACGGCTTTCCTTCCTAGGCTATCAAGGTATACACGTACCCAAGCCTTTGTTCAGCTATAGCTACAATACTGGGAAGAGGCGAGAGGAAAGTCTGGAGAAGGCCAAGCAAGTAGTTAAGAGCGACGCTCGAACACCTGTGGAGACTCAGGTACCAGCACAAGTTATAGCACCACCGCCTGTGGAGGATCCTCGATTCGCTATACATAAGGCGATACGACCACCTGCGGTTCCTCGGGCACAGGTGCAAGAGAACATGACGATTATCCAGCCTAGGTTGACTCGGCCTGGGCAAGCTAATAACGTAGGAGTACGGTATATTGGAACAGTAGCAGACACTAGGCTCTATCGAGCTCCGAGTGGGAGGAGATATCGATTCGGTTCCGGTGTACACCAGGTACAGATGGTAATGGCCGAGGATGTTGCGCATTTTAAGGCTATGTCTGGCCTATTCGAACTTGTATCATAGGAGGGCGCTATGCCGTGTCGCAATTGCCGTCAGAAGGCACAAGCTAAGTTCTATGCAGGAGTGAAAATCAAACGGCTCGTCAACGAGCCTAACACGGATCCCGCTTCCGAGGATGAGTTCGTTGTGGAGTTTCTTGGATCTGGAACCAACGAAGTGAAGTACCGTGGACCAACTGGTAAAGCATATCGCTTTGCTGCTGGTTCGAGCGCTGTGCAGAAGATATGTGAGACCGATGCGCTCTTCTTTAATCAGCTGTCCATGTTTAGGGTGCATGCGGCATAACAGGAGTTCGAAATGGGAATCGCAAGCACTGAAACTCTGTTGAGTCTGGACCAGTACGCGGAAATAATGGGCATCCCGCCCTCACATTTTAACCAAGCTGTCTGCGTCGATTATCCTGATGTCGACAGCTGCCATAGCATATGGTACCAGTATAGTTGGATGAGCCCGGGCAAAGCTTCAAGGGAGGAGCTAGCTCGAGCAATTGCACAGGCTGAGACCATGATTGCTCAGCTAATGGGTGTGTGGCCTGCACCTAAGTGGCTTACAGAGGACACGCAGCCCTATCCACGGCAGCGAATGCACCAGAATAGCTTCGTAGAGTACTATCCTGCAATGTCCACAGGGCGACGTAAGACTGTTGGAACACGATGGACTCATTTCATCGCAGGCGGACGTCGAGCAGTGGCTTCTATCGCAGCAGGTGTGACTGTAACTTATCCAGCTGCACCACATCTAGGTAGCGGTACGGCCTCGATATCAGTCGCTTATGTAGGTACTGCAACGGCTAACGAGATTGCAGTCTTTTCCTCTACGAACACGTCGCCTAATAAGCAGATCAGGCATCTTGAGGTCACTATAGCTAGTGGAGTACTTACGATTCGTGGACGATCAGCACAGTTTCTCTTGCCAACTCTGTGGGAGGATGAAGCTCTTATCGACGGTGACGACCTTACACAGTACCTAACGACCGTGAACATCTATAGGGTGTACAACAGTGCAATCGATAACGCTGAAGCTCCTGTCGAGTTTGGCTGGCAAGCAGCCGACGCCATCGACTTACTCAAGGGCTATGGTACCTTGCAGGTCTGGGATGCTCGAGTAGGTATCGTATCACCTATACCTGCAGTGTGGAACGCTACTACGCTCGAGTGGGATGCAAAAGTGTTCTGTCCTGGAGATGAGCCGCATACAATGCAGCTGTTTTACAAAGCTGGTTGGACTCTTGATCCTCAAGGCCGAATGTCGGAGCCTGTGGCGCGAGCAGTTGCAGCGTTAGCCACAGCACTCTTATCGGCTCCGGTGTGCGGATGTAGTCAGGCCGAGAAAATGTCCATATGGTGGCAAAGTTATCCCAGTAAGGACGAGCCGACGAGTTATCGGCAGATAGAGTGTCCGTGGGGTGCCCGACGTGGTGCTTACGAGGCTTATAGAGTACTAAGCACGTTTTGGGGAAGTGCGGGAAGTATTGGTCTTTAGTTAAGTTGGTTCTTAGTTAAGAAGGAGCAATTGAAATGGATCAACAGACGGGCTTCGGGCGCGTTTTTATACAGGAAAACGGCGCAAATCCAGGTAACCCCTATTCCTATCAAGGATGCGGGAAGCTTGGAGGCTTTACTGAACCTCAGGGAGGGATCACAGCAATTAAATGTCCTTCCGCAAGTCAGTACGATGAGTTTGAAGTTGTAGGCAGTGTAAGAGGCGAAGCGGGTCTACCTACCACCTCGCTGATTATTCGCCTTCAACCTCGACTCCGCATGTTACGTATGAAGTGTGCATTTGACATTCAGGCCCACTACGGCGAATGCACCAGTCCATCAGATTTCCACAAGTGGACTCAGATCGTCGCTTTTGAGCAAGCACGATTTACTCAGAAGAGTAGTGGCGAGCTGACAGCTATGGAAGAGACGGAACGCGCCACTGTCCTAGTCACAGGGGACATCACGGCCCAGAGGATCTGGTACGTCGAAACCATGACTCTGGCCGAGGTTGCACCGACAGAAGTAACCGACGAGGTCGTTGGTGTAGCCATGGATCCCCGTGTGATGTGCGGCACCTGTGGTGTTCCATCCGATGGGACACAACGGATGTTCGCAGTTGTGAAATCTCCGACAGCGACGTCCCCGGGTCTACCAGCAGAACTACTGGTATCTGAGGACGGCGGAGGTACTTGGACTCAGTACGTTATCAATACGCTTGGTCCTAGCGATGACCCATCGGGTATCGCGATCGTGGGTAACAACGTGGTGATCGTCTCGAACGACACAGGTAGTCTCCACTACGCCGATATGGATGATCTATCGACCTGGACTGAAGTGACCGTAGGATTCGACGTCCTAGGGCCTCCGAATGCAATTTTCGCCTTGAATACCACGGCAGTGTGGATCGTAGGCGACAGCGGCTTTGTCTACTTCACCGAAGACATTACGTCAGGTGTGACAGTGCAAAGCACTGGTGGTGCGGCTGGTAATCAGGACTTATACGATGTACACGCAATGAGTGTGAACGTGGTCATTGCCTGTGGCGCCGCTAGTACGGTGATCTATTCAACCAATGGTGGAACTACTTGGGCCGCTGTTGGTGGAACCGGCTTACCGGTGGCTGTATCCTTTAGAGCTTGCTGGGCCCGCACGACTGTCTGCTGGCTAGTAGGTGGTGCTAATGGACGCCTCTACTATACTAAGGACGCTGGACTGACGTGGACTGAGAGTAGCTTCCCAGGAAGCGGTGCAGGAGCGGTATACGACATCGTGTTCTGCTTGCATCCTTCAAGCCCATTTGGATTTATGGCTCATACACCGGTTGCAGGACGAGGTAGGATCTTGCGCACTTTGGACGGTGGTAATACTTGGCACCTGCTTCCTGATGGTGGCGGTCTTACTCCCGACAACGATCGTATCGTGTGCCTGGCAGCGTGTGGAGATCCTAACATAGTCTTAGCCGGAGGCCTTGGCGCTAACGGTGTGGACGGGATTCTCATAGTCGGGTCCTGACCTGAAATTGAATAGGAGATCGTGAAGCGTTGATTTAACATACTAGGTAGCCTGGTCGGTCCAGAATGAGCCCTCCTCCGACTGGGCTACCTAAACCTACTGGAAGGAAGGAGAAGGGCATGACAGACAATATCGATTCGATGGTAGAGAAGGTCCTTAGTGAGACCTCTGGTCCTGAGGAAGATTTCCGGATATTGCATCTAAGTAATGGAGCCACCGTCAAGCTGACTCCCCCACCTACGATGGCCATTCAGTCATTTAGACAAGCGCATACCAAGCCACGGCCGCCTATGGTTACAATTACACAGGATGGCCGAACTTGGGATGAAGCAAATCCAAATGACCCGTCGTACAAAGAGTCCGTAGACGACTACAATCTCGAGTCAGGCGAGGCTATGATTCGACTAATGTTATGGTCGTCTTGTGAAATCCAGCAACTACCTCGAGGAGTTAAGCTCTACGAAGAGGACCTTGACTGGGCTGATGAGATCTCGGAGCTTTTGGGAGTCGAAGTACCAACTAGTCCTAGACTACGTAAGGTCGCCTGGTTACGCTATCGAATCTTTGCAGCTCCTAAAGATTTCGAGAAGATGCAAGACGTCTTAGCTCAGCTATCGGGTACGCCGGAGGAGGCTATTAAGGCAGCCCAGGCTACCTTTCGCCGCTGAGCTAGACGAGATACCTGTTCGTGAGTGGATTGGGACTTCTGGAGGGTTATCCTACAGCTCGGACTTTGAGGCGAGAGAGGCTGCTAGGTTCGTGGGTAGACCGTACGCTCATGCCGATGTAGCTTTTGTAGACCTTCCCTTAGTCGAGCGTGCAAGTATCATAGCACACTATAGAACTCATAACGACATTGAGTCGGCTGTGGTTAAGAGGGCGGAGAAAAAGTAGGCAGCGATGGCTAAGCAATTCATGCAGATTGGCGTCGATCTTAGCGTACGTAACTTTGCGCAGGCTCAGTCACAGTTCAGTCGAGCTGAGAGCATGGTTAAGGCGCTAGGTGACACCACAGGCACTATAGCCACTGAGTCCCAGCGAATGACTCGTGCTCTAGGTGCTGCAGGTATCGCCTTGGGCATCGTTGGGGCGGCTGCTCTTGGGGCCGTAATACCTATGGACCAGCTAGCAGACACGCTGGAGCGCACCACGTTTATGGGTAATCGCGTTGCTGCCTCCATGGGTATAACTACTGATGCTATGGCGATTGAACGAGAGGAGCTTAATAAGCTAGATGTCGCTCGAGGCATTAGCTATGGCGTCATGAACAGCATGATCCTTCAGGGCGTCGACTACGCTAGAGCTAGTGATCTAGTCACAACTGCTATGGACCTAGCCGCGTTCAGTGGTATAAAAGTCACACAGGTCATCAACGATCTTACTACAGCTGTAGACAACGCGAGTACAAGAACGCTGCGACAGTACAGAATTACAGCCAGTGCTGAAGTAGTCTTTGCATCCTATGCACGCGCTCATGGACTAGTAGCAACCGCACTAACTGAGGTTGAAAAGCGCCAGGCCGTCTTAAACTACATCCTAACAGTTGGTACGAGAGTTGCTGGAGACTACAACGCTTCTCTACGGACCTCGGATGGCATTACAATGCGTCTAGGTCTACGGTTGCAGCGTCTAGGCGAAATTATAGGTGCGAGCGTTAGCCCGATTATCGATAGCGTCATTAAGGCGCTTACTAAGCTCGTAGAGACCTTTATAGCTCTACCTCCAGCTATTCAGGATACCATAGGAAAGATGCTTCTCCTCGTAGGCGTGATTGGCGTGGTATCTATGGCTTTTACGTTCATGCTACCTGCTCTGAAAGTTGTTATAACCGCTTTTGGTGCTCTACCCGCTCTAATATCTAATACAACTGTAGCTATGGCGGCGGCTACAACTGCTGGTGCGAAGTGGGGCGTCTTTATAGCCGGTATGGGTACTCAGCTAGCCAGGCTAAAAGCATTGCTTATAGCTGTTGGTCCTTGGATAATAGCTATTGGTTCAGTTGTCCTTGGAGTCGCTGCAATTGTTAGCATGTATACTACCTCCGCTAAAGCAACCGACGCGTTCAACGCTGCCTTGGATAGGTCTGACAAGCTTACTAAGACTTTCACAAAGGATCTAGGAGCTGCGGCGGACGCTGCAGAGACCGATCTAAAGCGCGCCTTGGAGGGAGTAACCGACGCTCTGTTCGAGCTCGACAACCAGTTGCACGCTCTAGATGCAGCCCTGTGGCCCTTCGAGGACGCTCTGACCCGAATTAAGGCACAGTCAGACCTTATCATTATTCCCCTTGAGCGTCAACAACGAGTTCTTGAGCGTCAGCTTGATGCGGTCAACAAGATGGCGGATGCTCTAGATAGGGCCTTGCAGCCTTATGAGGACGCTCTTACTCGGGTGGAAGCTAAAGCAAATCTTATTACTATTCCCCTTCTTCGTCAGCAGCGAATCCTTCAGCAGCTGGTCGACACAATAACTAGACAGCTTAGCGAGCTGGATAAAGCCCTGTGGCCCTTCGAAGACGAGCTTACTCGAGTTCGGGCAGCAGCGGATCTCATTACTATTCCTCTGCAGCGACAGGAGCGAATTCTTCAGCGGCAGGTTGACGCGATTAGAAGGGTGGAAGAGGCTGAGCAGCGACGAGCTGAAGCTGCTATTAAGGCTCTACAAGACCAAGCAGACCTTATGCAGCTGATCATCGACGCCGACAGGGAGCGGCTCGAAGTTATTGATCATGAGATCTTCATGGAGAAGATACGTAACCAGATTTTGGGTCGAGTTGCCTCAGCTAAACTTATTACAATGAAGTCCTCGTCGAGAGTCCTTACGGATCAAGTCGATCAAGAGGAGTTAGCTCTTAAGAAGACCCAGGACCTCGTGACAGCTGAACAAAAGCGCTGGGACGAGCGGCAAGCGGCACTTGAGGCTCAGCAGCAAGTTATTCAAGATCAAATCGACCAGCTACGAGAGATGATACAGCTAGAGCTCGATAAGGTCACTTATGCACAAGAAGAACTAACTCTACGACAAGCCATACAAGTAGAAGCTCGGCTAGCTCTTCTTGAACAACAGCGACTCCTTCAGTACCAGATAGATCAGCTACAGGTAATAATACAGCTGGAAGCCGATAAGGTCACCTACGCCCAAGAGGAGCTAGCTCTACAACAAGCGATGCAGGTGGAGGCTCGACTAGCTGTCCTTGCTCAACAGCAGCTTCTTCAAGACCAGATCGACCGGTTAAAAGAGACGATCCAGCTGCAGAAAGATAAGATAACTTACGTAGAAGAGGAGCTGGCGCTACGACAGGCCGCACAGGTCGAGGAGCGACTAGCTATCCTGGCACAGCGACGTTACTGGGAAGAAGAGCAGCGACAGCTCAAGCACGCTCTTGAGCTCGTTGAGCGAGTTAAGGCAGCTGCAGCCGAGACTGCGGCTATAGCAGCCGAGATTACACCGGCGCTCGAGCTACCCGAGCCACCCATTAGCGAGGCTGGTACAATTAAGCTACCCTGGTACGCGGAAACCCTAGCTCAAATCGTAAGCTGGACGAAGTTTGCCATATATGATATCAAGCAGCTCTTTCAGGGCAAAGGGCTTATCAAGGACTGGCTTGTACAGGCTAGTCAGGATATCATTGACTGGGTAGTGACGAGCTCGCAGGACATCCGAAACTGGGGCTACAAGGTCCACGTTCTCATTAGCGACGCGACGTGGAAGGTCATTGACGCCATCAAGAACTGGACTACGCAGGCTGGCACAGATATCAAGAACTGGGTTACTCAAGCTGGCATAGATATTAAGAACTGGGGTATCCAGGCTGGTATCGACATCAAGAACTGGACTGTGCAGGCAGGTAAGGATATTGCTAGCTGGGCTACTACAGCCGCGGCAGACATCAGTAACTTCTGTAGCGTCGTTCTTACTACCCTCACCACCTGGATCTCCGAGACCGCTACTACAGTGTGGAACGATGCTAAGAGTATTGGATCGAGCATAATCAACGGGATTCGTAAGGGTATTGAGGACGCTTGGACTGCTATCACAATTGGAGTAGGAAAACTACCAGGGTTACTTATCGACAAGATTAAGAAAGCCATTGGCTGGGGATCCCCTGCAAGGAAGTTCGTCCCAATTGGCGCTTCGATAGCTGATGGAATTGCTCTAGGGTTCCAGAACAGGCTGCTAGCGTGGACGCGTAAGATGGGTCCGCAGATGCAAATGGTAGTGTCAGGATTTGATCGACAAGTAAATGCTACTATACCTGTGGGAGGCTCGAACGTCTACAACTACTATGGTAACACCGACTCGGGGCCACGTATTAACGTTGAGGCACAGTACTCTAGGCCGCAATCCACAGCAACTATTAGAGACGACATCGGCCTCTTAATGGCTGTAACGCGTCCGTAGGAGGCAAGTTGATCACCGAACGTTTCCAAATTGTCACCGCTGGCGGTCGTACGTTGAACCTCCTATATCCGACTGCGCTACAGTCCATAAGTGGCATTAGCTTACCAGGTACTCGGGACCGTGTGGCCCGTAGCCCGTTCCAGGATGGCGATACTTACCTCGGAGCTCTGGTCGAGCCTAGAGTACTAAACATTGCTATTGCTATTAAAGGCTGTACGCGTGGAGATCTTGGCGTTCTACGACGTCAGCTATCAACCACGCTTAACCCTCGCTCAGCCCCTTTACAGCTGCGGGCCTTCTTAGAAGACGACACTAGGTTCAGGCTGAAGGGTCTATCTTGTCAAGGACCTATCGAGGGAAATATAGTTTATTCGGGTGATGCTCTAGCACAGACTATAGGAGTTCGGCTAGTTGCGCACGATGCGATCTGGTATAGCGACGCAGTGCATGCCTCGATACTCACTTCGACAATAAAGTTAGCTTTAGTGTTTCCTGTGACCTTTGGAACCGGTGGTGACGTTATCTTTGGGGCGGCTTTCGTGTCGTCGCTACCTGTGGATGCACAGACGTTAGGGGATTGGGACGCAGCGCCCATTATTACTCTTCCCGGTCCTATGGCTAGTGTGAGAATTACGAATACTACGACCAATGAAGAGATCAAGCTTAACTACAATATCGCTGTAGGCGAGGTAGTTTACATAGACACAACGCCGGGGGCTAAAGATATCTACAACAATTCAGGTACCAAACTAGTTCAGTATCTTGCCGATGGAGACTTCACGTCGTTTCACTTGGAGCCCGATTCTAATATTGCTCCAGGCGGGCACAACTGGATTACCATACGAGGTACCACCACAGGTGCAGCACCAATTGTAACGATTAGTTGGTATGACCGCTACACAGGGATCTAGGAGGCTATAATGACTGAAATGTCGTACCCGTGGGATGGAGTGGACTTGGGTGACGCAGCCACTTATGCACCTTACTTTGCTGAGGATTGGCACCAAATGTATTCAGACATGCTCGCGATGGACGGCTCTTATGGCGTTTTTATGCGTGCGGGCAACGCCCTTGAAGCTACCCTCACTGTGAATGACACTCCTTGCATCGTCGACACGGGCTCGGCGCTTGTTGCCGGCCAGTTCTATCGTAACACAGCGGCTGTGTCTCTCACGATCCTACGAGAAGTGGCACTTACAAGGTACGACCGCGTCGTAGTACGGCGTACGTGGGCAACGAAGCTTTCTAGGCTAACGTTAGTAGCAGGTGTTCCAGGTGCTGGTGTACCTGTGGCCTTGGAAACGACACTCAACGTACTGTATGACATTCCTATAGCTATCATCCAGGTCCCCGCAGCTGGTAATATGATTATCACCGATGACCGTGTGTATCGAGGCTTCCCCGATGTATCCGATCGTCAAGGTGGTAGTGCCACAGCCTGGAACACTGCTGGTACTACGACACGAAAGACCGGTGCAGTTCGTATACAGTGTGGAGAGATAACATGCGCTGCAGGTGGCTCTTTCGGCGTGACGTTTCCTGTGCCGTTCGCACAGATTCCTTTAGTGTTTCTGACCACAGATGGAAACGTCTGGAATACCGCATGGATTGGTAGCTGTACTGTGAACGGCTGTACTGGTGGTATCCTTGAGCACACCCTAGCAGGATTTTTCCACGCTAGCGCGAATGCCAAGACCGTAGCCTGGCTTGCAATAGGTCAGGAATAGGAGGGAGGCATAATGACAGAGCGATCATGGCCTTGGGACGACACCTTTGCAGGCGACGCTCTTGCTATGGCTCCATATCTGGCCGACGACTGGACCATAATGCTCGATGATATACTAGGCCGTGGAGGCTCCTATGGAGTATTCCTAGGTGCAGGTAACGGTCTAGTTGTTACGACTAGTCCTGGAAATACCTCTCCGTGTATCATCGACACAGGTGCGGCATTCGTAGCAGGCCAGTACTATCGTAATACAGCTCCTGTGAGTATTGCAATTCCCTACGCGTATACCGCCATAAGATACGATCGCATCGTGGTACGACGTACCTGGAGTACTAAGCAGGCTCGTCTAACTCGACTTCCTGGAATAGAGGGAGCGGGGGTTCCTGCTTTAGTACAAGATTGGGGTAACATATACGACGTGCCAGTAGCTATTATAACGGCTATGAATCTTTATCTCGGGGGAGGTGTTAACTCCACGTACGCTACAGATGATAGAAAAGATCGAGGCTGGCCTGATCTCATACATCGGCAAGGAGGCGATCCAACTGATTGGAACGTAGCCGGGACGACTAACTATAGAGTGCTCAAGACTCGTATCCAGTGCGGGAACAAAATATGCGTTTGGGCTAACGGTCTGTTCACTGTGACCTTTCCTACGCCTTTCTCAGCTGTACCACTGGTATTCCTAACTACAGACTGCGGTACGAGTATAACAGCTTACATCGACACCTGTACCGCTAACGGCTTTACTGGCGGGTTTGTGTGGCACTTTTCAAACCCCGTGACTCCGCACGCTATAGGAGCAGGCTATAATACGACTAGTTGGCTTGCTATAGGACCAGAGTAAAATGGTACTAGGACCGCTTCAAGCTGCATACCAAGTGTGGCTTCTCGATCATTCAGGCAACAGGATACAGCTGCTCGAGAATTTCGAGAAACTTGAGTTCATTCTTGCTGTAAATAGCGAGGGTGCACCAGGCTGGGGCAGCTATCGAATAGAAGGGGAGGTTACTAAGCTACCTTATGCCGACTTTCTATTAGATCGGATTGTAAGTATTCAACGCAAAGCTCCAGGTATGGCCTGGCGTACCGAATTCGAAGGTCTCCACAGACGGCCTGAATTCTGGTACGACGAAAAGGATACCGAGTGGTACAGATCTTCAGGCACTGATCTGAAGGCCCTGATGAAGCGTCGCATCGTTATACCGGCTACAGGCCAAGCCTTCTTGACTTACACAGGACCGTTCACTGACGCCATGCGAAATCTTGTACGTACCCAAGCGAGCTTGTTGGCACCTGTGGCACGCCGACAGTGGCACGTGATGGTCGAGAACGACACTGGAGAGGGAGCTATCGTTACCTACAGTGTTCGAGACGATCAACTGTCGACTGACCTAGAGGAGTTAACAGGTCTAGGAGCCTCGTTCGACGTTGAGCGCGTAGATGACTACTACTGGTTCAGAGTGTACTACCCTAGAAAGGGAAAGGATCGTAGAGTTGATAATCCTGACGGCAACGTACCTGTGGTCTTCTCGATCGTTAACGGGAACATGCAGGAACCCTCCTTTGTCGACGATCGTCTAGGCGAGGTCAACGTTGTGTACGTGGCAGGAGAAGGTGCTGGTGCCCTAAGGGAGATTGTTGAGCGTAGCAGCCTGTGGGTGGCCGAACTTGACTCGCCGTGGAATAGAATCGAGGGCTTTCTCGATCAAAGCTCGCAGACTAATACGGCGGTCTTAAACGCCTTAGGTGATGCCTACTTGATCGAGAATCGGGAGCAGATTACTTTTAGCTGTAAGGCTGTACCAACTGTTCTATGCCTATATGGAAGGGACTGGGATGCCGGCGATCTCGTAACAGGGATTTACAGAGGCGTCTCATACGATCTTGGTATTGACCAAGTGCAGGTCACTCTCGACGTTCCCCAAGGCGAGGTTATTATTCCGACATTTCGATGGATACCAGGAGTACTACTCCCATGACGCCGAATACTAGTGAGACTCTCCTTCAAGTACTTAAAGCCGATAGAGCACGTATTAGAGCTCTAGAGTCTCGTAATACGTCACTAGCTCTTCTACTGAACGACTCGGGTGTGGCACTAGTACATGGAGATATTGTCATTCTGAGCGACACTGTAAATGAGGCTGTGGAGATCTGTGTTGGACCGATTCCCTGGATTATTGGAGGAGGAGGAGGAGGAGGCGTAGGCTATACGGCAGGACCTGATATCGATATTACTGGCGTAACTATATCTCGCGAAGGTACAGATGTACTGTTATTCTCAGGTTCCGCTGCTCTGTTACTAGATTATCCAGCCTTATTAGTTGGTCTACTCGCGGCGGCTGGCGCGTCTATAGCGGGCGATGTTATCGAGATGCCAGCCGGAACGATTGTTGGAGATTTCGCAGTGCCAGCCGGGGTGATGCTGCGGGGGAGAGGCTGGCAGAGCATCCTGGACGGCAGATTAACGCTTGGAGTGGGTGCAGGCGCTGAGCACCTAAAAGTATTTCAGGATGTAGACACCGCCGACGATATCATCGGTATAATTGGTCCGGCCACAGGAGAGGCTACGATTCGAGACGTTCAGGTATCACTTAACCAGGCCGGGGCGGGCAAAGCGCTGGGGCTACTCTCCAACGGGGGAACATTGCGCGCCTACGAGTGCGAGGTATGGGTTAGCGGCGCAACGGGTAGCGTCTGGGGCATTGCGGCTGTAACAGGGGGGATTGTCGAGATGAATCAAGGACAAGTAAGGGCGTGGTGGATATAGATGGGTTGGCCTAGCAAGATTTACTGCGCTACCAAGACGCTGGGCGTGTACTATACGGGCACGTTTAATGGCACCGACCAGCCCACCTGGGTGGCAGTGAATGGCGGCCTGCCAGCGACCGATGTGAGACAGTTCGCATTAGACCCGTTTACGCCAGAAACCAAGCAGTATTGTCTTTTGGAGGCATCGAGGGATTTGTACCGGCGCGACAACGGCGGCAACTGGGCGAGCGTTCTCACGAGTGCAGCGGCAATAATTTTATGTGGGGTGGAAAGAGGTTGGCTAGAACTGTTCTGCACCGACCCATCGGTGCCTGGTAGATTGTGGACGAGTTTAAATCACACATCTGCCGCCGGTGGTCACTGCGCCCTATTCGCCTTATGGTCTGATGATTATGGCGCTAACTGGTCGGCTACGGTGCAGATATATTATGAAGGATGGTACGATGTATTTGCTGGCATATCCGGCCCCCAGTCCTATGGCGATTTTGTGTGCATTGGTCACCAGATTCAGTCTGGCGCGGACGCAATTGAGGTTAGCACGGATAAAGGCGCGACATGGACGCTAGTAGGCGTACATTCATTATCGGGCAGGTTTCAGCCTCTCTCGCTCAATGCCTTGCAACCAGACCGAGTATATCATATGGATGGCTATGTAGATAACACTTGTACGGATTATCATTTAGCTAATCTCGATGTTTTTAATCGACCGGACGCTATCTGGTTTTCGGCAATAGCCGCAGGGCATCATCGCGCAATCGGGCATGGCGGCGAAATTGATGCTACGGTAGATAGTTGGGCAAATAAAACTTCGGGCGGTGCGGTCGCGCCAGTACCAGTCAGCTTTGCTCCCTGGGCAGGTGCAGATGAAGATCAGATGATTGTCGGGCTATTAATCCATGACGACCCAGGGCAACCCGATGACAACCCACACGTTATTGGCTGCCTGTATGGTGAAGCAGACGTTACGGCAACAGGGATTGCTGGTACCAATTGTGAGACAACCCCGTTTACCGATAGCATCCCAGATACGTGCGGCGGCGTAAGTATTTGGGGTGTTCAGGGAGTATTACAAGCGGCGAGCGAGGAACCTGTACCTGATGACGACGAGGTAATTGATGACCCTCCGATAACGCTTGATGGCATTGCCTACGTGCAGGCCGTAACGATGCCAGGATATACGGGCGATAACCGAGGTGAGCCGTTGCCAGGGGATCGTAGTGCCTGGAAGACCGACACTGAGCCACACGGCCAGTTACATGCTCAGGATATAACCCATGAAGAGGCAAAGTACCACCTACCCTACTGGGATGCGGCTAACGGCGAAGCGCCGATATTCAATAGTACTACAGGATTCTGGGAACCTGCCGACGTGCTCACGCCCGCTGAACACACAGCCATTGGCGACGGGGCGCCTCATCACGCGGAGGTGACGTTGGCGGCCAGTGCAGCAGTGTTGATGGATTTGGCGGGGCAAGCCATATCACTGGATGTTCAAGATGCTAAAAAGGCGTTGATGGGGCCTGTATCTGGAGCGGCGGCAGCGCCTACATTCAGGGTGTTGGCAAATACCGACCTGCCAGACCCGTTGGGCTTTGCATTGGCAGCAACACCACTCACCATCGCGGCGGGAGCAGTAACGGTTACTCGCAGTCTACATACTCTCACCAGTCAAGCTGGATTGGCCGATGACCTGGATACCATCACTGCGGCGGGTGATAGGACGTTACTTTTATTGCAGGCTACAGCAACCCATACCATCACCATCAAACACGGCACGGGGAACATATCGCTCAACGGCGCGGCGGACTTTGTATTGTCGGGGGAGAAGACATTATTATTGTTTTGGAATGGTACGAAGTGGGTTGACGTAGGAGCGGGTGGCGGAGCGCTAGCGGACCACGACCACTCAGGACATGCAGGGGATGGCGGAACATTTGACGCGGCCAATCTTACGAGTGGGGCGTCAACTGATGGACAGGTACTGACTTCGGATGGCGCAGGCGGCGCGGCATGGGAGACTCCCCCAACAGTCACGACCTATTGGGAACCCACGATTGCAGTTGTGGCTGCGGGCGACCCGCACCTTATATTCACAGGTGACGATGATATTGTTATGGTCGAGGTGCCGATATGACGCTGCCTAATTACAACTTTGTCAGTCATAGCATAACCAATCTAGGGCATAAGGCTGTACGAGTAGAAGTGCTATCGTACATCGCCACGCTGACTGATGAGGTGATTGTTGCAAACAAAGCCACGGCCATGTCTGTGACGCTTCCGGCTGCTACTGGCAGCGGCAAGCCGTTTACGATTGCCAGCATCAATATCGGGCCGGTAACGCTGGCTTGTAACGGTGCAGAGACAGTTAACGGAGATGCAACGCAGACGCTTTACCAGTGGGAGTCTATGCAGGTGGTTGATTACGCGGCTGGCGTTTGGGTTGTGGTATAGG
>Ga0315284_10000238_pt1 | contig 75615 bp, 73 predicted proteins | sample YL17G09_16_MG_FD_203696 | JGI IMG/M metagenome (GOLD analysis project Ga0315284, IMG submission 203696) | Sediment microbial communities from Yellowstone Lake, YNP, Wyoming, USA - YL17G09_16 | ecosystem: Environmental > Aquatic > Freshwater > Lake > Sediment | place: USA: Wyoming | collected...
TTTTGATATCATAAAGAAGAATGAAAAAAATAGCCAAGGTAAAATTTGAAAAGAATTTGAAAGAGTCAATTTTAAAAGCGGCTGATTTAATCGGCGGTTTTAGTCAATTTGTGAAAAAAGGAGAGGTGGTGTTATTGAAAGCTAATTTTAACACTGCTGACCCTTTTCCTGCTTCTTCTGAACCTAATTTCATAAAAGCGGTCGTTGAATTGGTTTATGATTGCGGAGCAAAAATCGTGATGATTGGGGATTCTGCCACCATGAGCCTGAACACGAGGAGAGTAATGGAAAAATTGAAGATTTTTGATTTGGAGAAAATGGAACAGCCTCCTCGGATTTATGTTTTTGAAGAAAGAGAGTGGACGAAAAAAGAAATTCCCGAAGCCAAGTATTTAAAGAAGGTTCTGGTTACTGAATTTTTAGAGCGGGCCGATAGATTAATTTTACTGCCTTGTTTAAAGACTCATTCTTTAGCTAAATTTACAGGCAGTTTAAAACTTTCAGTAGGCTTTATGAAACCCATCCAAAGGGTTGATTTACACCTATCCAGGCTTCAAGAAAAGCTGGCTGAGTTAAACAAAATCATTAATCCTGATTTGATTATTATGGACGCCAGAAAATGCTTCATTAATAAAGGGCCGGATAGGGGGGAGATTCGCGAGCCAAATTTAATTTTAGCTTCAGCCGACAGAATCGCCATTGACGTTGAAGGGATAAAAATAATTCAGAGCTTCAAGGGAAACTCATTAAAAGATATTAATCCTTGGGATTTGCCGCAAATTAAAAGAGCGGTTGAGTTAGATATCGGAGTAAAAAACGAAAAAGAATACCAGATAGTTGGATAATGATCAAAAATAATTTTGAAAAATTATACTCGGAATTAAAAAGAAAACACGGCCGGCCGCAGGGTCAGTGGAAATTGTGGTGCAAAAAGCCAAAAACGGAAAAAGAAAGAGAAGAAGTGATTTTGGGCGCGATTTTGACCCAAAGGACCAATTGGAAAAATGTTGAGAGAGCAATCGCTAATTTAAAAAAAGGAAAAATATGCTCTTTGAGGAAGATTCATAGGTTGACGGCTAGGAGATTGGGTCTACTTATTAAGCCTTGTGGATTTTATAAAACAAAAAGCCGATATCTTTTTTCTTTAATTAAATTTATTTTTAAAAAATACGGCAGTTTGGCGAAAATGAAAGGGCAAGATGTTGAAGAATTAAGAGAAAAATTATTGAAAATAAAAGGAATTGGCCCGGAAACAGCTGATTCTATTTTGCTTTACGCTTTAGACAAACCAGTATTTGTTATTGATGAATATACCCTACGTTTAGTAAAAAAAAGAAAGCTGGCGCAAAATTTATCCTACGACTTTTTACAAAAATTATTTGAGAAAAATTTAAAAAGAGACTTTAGATTATATCAGGATTTCCACGCTTTAATCGTCATTGACGGCAAAAATGAAAAATAGTTCTGAACATTATGTTTTTGAAATTACCAAAAAACGAAGAAAGAATTTTTTGGACAAAGCACTCTAAAAGGAAAATGCGTCAATACCAGCTCTCAGAGAAGAGGGTCTTGCGGCTTTTGCGACGGCCTTACAGAAGAGAAGAGGGAATTATGCCGGGAGCAATTGCCCATATGCAAATTACCGGGACCAAAAAACATCCGACCGAGGCCTGGCTAATGTATCTGCTCTTAAAAAAACCGAAGGGCATTAAAATTATCAGTGCCTGGAGATACCCGGGGAGAACTCCAGAAGATCAAAAACCGCTCATACCTGAGGACATCCTCCAAGACTTATTAAAAGAAGGTATAATTTGAGCAAAGCGAGAATTATCTATAGGGGTATAATTTAACATATGTCATTTATAGCCGATTTTCATATCCACAGCAAATATTCTCGTGCCACCAGCAGGGACATGGATTTGGAAAGCCTTGATAAGTGGGCAAAAATTAAGGGCATCAAGGTTTTAGGGACGGGTGACTTTACTCATCCCGAATGGCTGAAAAATTTAAAGGAGAAATTGGAGCCGGCAGAACCCGGGCTTTTTAAGTTGAAAAAAAATGCCAGTGAAACCAGATTTATTTTAACTACCGAAATCAGTTGCATTTATTCTAAAACCCGAGCCGCAGCGAAGGGTGGAAAAGAGGATTTATCCTCTTTGACTAATGGGAAGGTGAGGAAAATTCATATTTTAATTTTTGCTCCTTCCTTTGAGGTGGTTGAGAAAATTAACGTTCAGTTGGGCTGGATTGGGAATTTAAAAGCTGACGGCAGACCGATTTTGGGATTGGACGCCAAAGAATTAACCAAGATTGTTTTGAATATTTCAGTGGATTGTTTGGTGATTCCCGGTCATGCTTGGACGCCTTGGTTCTCTATTTTTGGTTCCAAGTCCGGTTTTGATTCAATAGAGGAGTGCTTTGAAGAATATTCAAAATATATTTATGCAATTGAAACGGGGTTAAGCTCTGACCCGGCCATGAATTGGCGGTTGTCGGCACTGGACAAAATTACTTTAATAAGCAATTCAGACGCTCACAGCCCGGCCAAGCTGGGCAGGGAGGCTAATGTTTTTGATACAGAAATTTCTTACCCGGCAATTACCGAAGCGATAAAAACAAAAAATCCCCAGAAATTTCTTTACACTATTGAGTTTTTTCCGGAAGAAGGAAAATACCACTACGACGGTCACAGACTATGTCAGATTAGTTTATCGCCAGAAGAATCAAAAAAATATAATAATATTTGCCCCAATTGCGGTAAACCTTTAACCATTGGAGTTTTAAACAGGGTTAATTCTTTGGCTGACAGACCGGAAGGCTTTAAACCCGAAGGAGCCATACCTTTCAAAAGCTTGGTGCCTCTGTCAGAGATAATTGCCGATGTCTTTGGCGTGCTGTCGGGAGCAAAGCAAGTAGAAAAAGAGTATAAAAATCTGATTGAGAAATTTGGCAATGAATTTGAAATTTTGCTTAAAATCTCCCGCCAAAATTTAGAAATTGCCACTCTGCCTGAAGTCGCCGAGGGAATTGAAAGAGTAAGGGAGGGAAAGATTTATATTGAGCCAGGTTACGATGGCGTTTACGGAAAAATCAAAATTTTTTCCCAGAAAGAAAAAAAGAATTCGTCAAGGCAAGGAATTTTATTTTAGTTCTCTTTCTTTTTGAAATTGTCTTTGCTTTAACCTGAGTTCATAATAATACTGGAATATTTTCTTGGGGGTTACTTTTAAGCTGTTTTCTATTCTTTCCAAGAAACTGAGAGTCTCGCCTTTAATTTGGCCTGCTTTATTTTTTATCTGCTCAATCACTTCTTTTTCTGAAAGACTATTTTGAGGAATTTCCAGATATGCCCGGCCAATGAACTTTGCTCGATGAGCATCAGAACCTGCGGTGAAGACTAAATTATATTTTTTAGAAAAAGTGAGCGCTTTTTTATTAATAAAGCGAAACATATCGGCGTTGAGAACTTCTATAGCGTCAGCCGATAAAAGAGCTTCCCTGTTATTTTTTAAGTTACTTAAGGGCCAAAAGGGATGAGGAATAACAGCCATGCCTCCTTGTTTTTTTATTTCTTGGATTGTTTCTTCTGGAGCAAGAAAGTCCGGAATGATTTTTTTAACATTAATGCCTAAGATATCGCCTTCCAGAGACAGGATTTCAATGCCGGGAATAACCAAGATGTTTTTATCAAAGCCGTATTCCATGGCTTCTGTTGCTCCTTTAATTTCTCCATGGTCGGTAATACAAATACAATCAATCTCTTTTTCAATGGCCGCATCTACCACCTCTTTTGGCGAAGAAAAACCATCCCAGGAAAAATTTGTGTGAATATGTAAATCAATTTTCATAAGCAGATTTTAGATTATTTATTTTTCTTTTTCAAGGACTGCAACAATGCGAACTTTGAATATTAAAAAAATAGACCACCAACCTCGGGTGTTGGTAATTTAAAAAATGATTGTGGATAACCCACCTATTTTATTGACAACTTTTTTGTTAAAATAAGATAATGTTCAGAAATTTAAACAAACAATTTCTTCTCTATTTAATTATCGTTGTTATCACTTCTTTTTTAGCCATTGGTTTGATTTGGTATTTTTCTAAAATACCGGAAATAAAAGAAGTATTTATACCTGAAAAACCAGAAAGAGAGAAAATAACTGAACAGCAATTAGATGAATTGGAACAATTGAGAAAAGAAACCCCTTCTTTGACCGAAGAGGAAGCTAAAACTCAACTTAAAGAATTAGAAAAGCTTCGCCAAAAAACCAACCCCCTATCTCAAGAAGAAATCCAGAAACAATTAGAGGACTTAAACAAATTAAGGCAACAATAAAATGATATGTTAAAGGTGAAACCCAACTCTTAAAGAAAAAATGACATTTAATATTTGACATTTTAATAACATTTTGATTAATTTTACCTTAAATTTTCTCAGTTAAAGAAATTAACTGAGGGAAGAGAAAGGGGGGAAGAAAAAATATGTCCCAAAAAATTAAAACTATTTTGACTCAAATACTGCCTGCAATTATTCTTGCCACTTTCTTTACCGTCTTTATCGTTTATGCTTGGACAGAACCTTCAACTTCTCCTCCAGGAGGCAATGTAGCTGCTCCGATTAATGTCAGCGGAAATGCCCAGATTAAAGCCGGACCACTTCAAGTGAATGGTTTTCGTAACATTGGAAATACTATTCTTGATGGCAACGTCGGCATCGGGACGGCGGCGCCAGGTTCAATGCTCAATATCAAAGGTGCTAATACGGCTCCTTCCAATGCAGTTCTAACAATACAATCAGGTAATACAGCGGTTGTTGCAGACGAGGTGCTTGGAAAACTTGAATTTGGCTCAAGTGACCCAAGTCAATTTGGTACTGGAATAGGAGCTGATATAAGAGCTATTGCAAATACTGCATTTACTGGTGGCGGTAGACCAACTGATTTAGCTTTTTATACTCAAGTTATTGGCAACCCAGATACTTATCCTCTTGCGGAGCGGATGAGAATAACAAGCACCGGCAACGTCGGCATCGGGACGGCGGCGCCGGGGACTAAACTTGAAGTAGCAGGTCAAATAAAAATCACAGGAGGCACCCCAGGCGCTGGCAAGGTTTTAACTTCAGACGCAGCAGGTTTAGCTTCTTGGCAGGCAATAACCGGTACTCTTCCTTCGGGAACAAGCGGACAAACCCTCCGCCACGATGGGACAAACTGGATGGCAAACAGCGTATTATCAAATGATGGAACAAGGGTTATCATCAACGGCACGGTTGATAATCTTTTGACATTATCTCGTTCCGGAGCAACCTATTCAACGGTCTTTAAGGTAGGAGCTGACTCTGCTTTAATTGTCAATTCTGGTGGAAGCGATGTTATGACCTTAAAAGGCGGCAACGTCGGCATCGGGACGGCGGCACCAGGGTATAAATTAGAAGTGAACGGCACTTTCCGCGCTTCCGGCAACTGGTCATTGGGTGGTTCAGCATTAACTAATCTGGCAATGAACAATTATAATATTACCGGAGTGAACAAGCTCACCGTTACCACCATAGACCCGCTATATGAAATTAATGGCAAAAAATATGCCACCTATGTCTCTTCAATCGCCGGCGGAGTGAAAGAAGAATACGTCGGAAAAGGCAGATTGATAATGACTAATGACTATAGCTATGACGGGTCATCGTCGCTATATTCTTACGCCATTGATTTCAGTAAAGTGGAAAACGGTTCGGACCTGTGGTTGTGGTACCGCGCCGTTGATTTTTCCCGCGACAATGTTGAAGTTTTCGCAACGCCCTACGGCGTTGCCCTGCCTATTGCTTATGAAATTGACGGAGAAAAAATTGTTTTCCGCGCCCAATTACCAATTATTAATTACCAATTACAACCAAACGACATTGAATTTTCCTACCGGCTCGTTGGGAAACGTTTTGACTGGCGAAATTGGCCAACCTTGGCAAAAGACCAAAACGAAAATACCACCTTCAATATTAAATAGAAATACCAATCCCTATCTTTACGAAGCAAATTTACGAAGTTAAACTTCGTAAATAGCTTCACGGCTTCGAAATAAAGTTCGCAATGCGCGCAATGAGTCGTAGACATCGGAAATTTTTTTATTGGCGGAAACAAAAGATTTTTCTGAAGCTCAGGGCTTTTTTTATTTTCCTTTTTTTATTTTTAGGTGCCCTTGCTTTGTTTTTTGGAATTAGCAAATTATCAAGAAATTACCCTAAAACCGAAATAACCAACACTCAAGAAGATAGAACATTAACATCCACCTTTGACGATAATTTCTCGGGCACCGGTTGGCTCAATAGAGAACAAACCACGATGCATCAGGATTTTAATGCCGCCGCCTTTATTTTTCCGCCGCAATTTGATTGGCGGAAAGTAGATGAAGCGGCAAGTATTGAAAGATTGAATCTTGTGAAATTTATTGAGAGAAAAAAAGACGGAAGCGCCGTAAGCTGTTTAGCCGACACCCGATGTCTTATAGAGAAAGATTTGCGGCTTTTGCTTAGAGAGCCCCGCGATGGTTCAATGCGGGAAATTGAATTGCCGGCCGAACTGCGCCGGGGAAATTTGTTTAGTCTTTCGGTTGGCGCCTTGGAAAATAAGTGGGTTTTGGGCAGTGTTTTTGAAAAAGACGGCGGCTATAGTGCGCAAGTTTTTTATTTCAATGGGTCGGATTTCGCTAAAATTGATGTGCCAATATCTTCTTCTTATGAGGGCTTTCTTGGTTTTGGCGGAAGTGATGATGACTGGCTTTTGATTTACAGCGGTTATGATGGTTTGGGATATCGGGTGCGCATTTCATCGGACGGCAAAATAAAGATAACCGACATTTCTCGTTTTCTGGGGGTTAGATTGATGGATGGCGGTTTTGAGCCGGCGATAATCAGAGCAGTGAGCAATGGTCAATCGTTGTCCGCGGATGTTCGTTGGTATATTTTCAGTTTAACCAAGGGTCTCCCCAAATTGATAAAACTTTTTGAGAATCGCAGCGGCGAGATTCAGGGAGTTGTTGATTTGCGTCAGTTTTTAACCCTGCCTGCGGGCGCCGAGACGGTTTCTTTCGCGCTGGAGAAATCCGACCTTCACCGATTGGCGACGAAAATAAAATATCGCGACGGAAGGGAAGAGTTTTGGTCATTGTCTGATTTGGGGTTTGACAAGAGTAATGCGTTAAAGATAGTTTCAACTAATCTTGATAACTATTCGCTGGTGGTGACGAAAGCAAAAATTTCCGTGCTTGATTTATTGCTCGGAGGAAATCGGGCAGATTTTTTCTTATCCAATAATGGTAAGAAATGGTACAAAACCTCTTTTGATAAGGAAGTAGTTTTCTCCGATTCTGCCGGACGCGAATTATACTGGAAAGCCGAGTTTTATCCGTCAAGTGACCCCGAAACCTCTGTTTTTCTTAATAGGCTTAGTTTATATTTCCGCCTAAATCTTGAATAATCTTTTGTTTTTACATTAGAGTTATCCACATACCCTTCTCATTATTTTGTGATATAATATAAAGTAATAATATAAATAATAACACGTCGATCAATGCAGATAGGGTCGGCTTTTGGCTGAACGTTGATAAACGTCGATAAAGCTCAACGTTAATCAGTAAAACGAGTAAAACGAAACCTATCAGCGTAAATCAGCGTGTAAGCAAATATAATATGAATAATACTCATAAGAAAATATATATAATAGTGGCGGTCGTGGTTGTCGTCATATCCGGTTTAGCGCTTTATTATCAGAAATGGGGAAAAGGATTGCCGCCGGAATCTATTAAGGTTGAAGGCCAGCCGTCCGTCGGTGAAACACCGGTGATTGTCAATGATACGGATGTTATGCGTCGAGCGATAGATACACAAGATACGTCTCTTTGTGTGAGTATTGCAAGAGAAGATGAAAGAAAAATATGCGAAATAAATGTAATTATAGCCGAAGCGGGCCTCAAACAAGATGCCGGTATTTGCGAGCAAATTCAACAAAGCGATTTTAAAGCGGCCTGCAAAGACAATACAATTATCACCAAGGCTTTAAATGCCAAAAATCCCACACTCTGCGAACAAATGGCTGATCAAACAAGAATAGAGCAATGCAAAAAAGACGTTGAGCAGCTGAAGTAATAAGAAAATTCATATAGATTTTCGATTTGCGTTCTCTAAAATTCGGCGCTGAAAATTAAAATCCAATGCGAAAAAATAAATCTATAATTATTTTTACGATAGCTGCGCTTTTATTTTCAGGCGTTTTTTTCGCCTTAGTCCAAGCGGCGGACTATATCCAATTTACTCCTATGGCAGGGCCGCCTTTTGTATGTGATGCTAACATAAGGGGCGGTTTGTATTTTGACAGTTCCACTAATAAACATATGCTTTGCAACGGTTCTGCTTGGATTGATTATCGAGGTCCAACTGGTCTGACAGGCGCCACCGGTGCAACAGGATTACAAGGTGCAACCGGACTGCAAGGAGCAACCGGACTGCAGGGTCCCATAGGCTTAACCGGAGCAACCGGAGCCACTGGGACTCAAGGTCCCATAGGTTTAACAGGTTTAACCGGTGCAACTGGACTGCAAGGTCCCATAGGCTTAACCGGAGCAACCGGAGCCACTGGGACTCAAGGTGTAACCGGACTGCAAGGTCCTATAGGCTTAACCGGAGCAACCGGAGCCACTGGGACTCAAGGTCCCATAGGTTTAACAGGTTTAACCGGTGCAACCGGACTGCAAGGTCCCATAGGCTTAACCGGAGCAACCGGAGCCACTGGTGCTACTGGCGCGAAAGGCGACAAGGGCGATCAAGGCATTCAAGGCATTCAAGGCATTATTGGTGCTACTGGCGCTACTGGTGCTACTGGCGCTACTGGCGCGAAAGGCGACAAGGGCGATCAAGGCATTCAAGGCATTCAAGGCATTATTGGTGCTACTGGCGCTACTGGTGCTACTGGCGCGAAAGGCGACAAGGGCGATCAAGGCATTCAAGGCATTCAAGGCATTCAAGGCATTATTGGTGCTACTGGCGCTACTGGTCCAGCCGGCGCTAGCCCATGGGGGCTATCTGGTTTAAATACTTATTATACACAAGGCAACGTCGGCATCGGGACGGCGAGTCCGGGATATAAGTTGCAGGTTACTCAATCCGCTGCAGACTGGACAGTTCATGCTAACGGTACAGGAGGATACGGTTTGTTGGCTACCGGATCAGCTTACGCGGGTTACTTTCAGGGCCCAGTTTATACTACGAGTAACTATGTCGGCGCTGGCACCGGTCTTACGGGAACAGCTGCCAGCCTCACTGCAGGAGCAGTGCCTTGGAGCGGAGTAACAAGCAAGCCCACAGCCATTACCCAGATAAATAATCATACTGGCACTTATACATCCCTTGATATTTCAGGCAGTAATGGTGGATACGCAGGAATCAATTTCAGTGATTATGGATACAGATTAATGGTTAGGAGTGATGGTCTATCTGGTATTTATAATGAAAGCACTGGTTGGAAATGGTATTTCGATAACAATGGATCTTTAATAACCGGTTCCGTACCTATTGCCAGAATACCTGATATAGGTAGTGCCTCGGTCAGTTACGCCAATAGCGCAGGCAGCGCTCCAGCCAACGGGGGAACGGCAACGTATGCTACGTATCTTTGGTCCACAAGCCATCCGGGTTCGTATTACATTTCCAACGCGTGGGACGGTACGTACTGGTCTCTCACCTCGAATCACGGCTCGCCGGTAAAAGTTGGGTATGCCACCGCCGCCGGTTCCCTTTCCAACATGAACATCTCCCAGTTTACCAACAACAGCGGCTATATCACATCAGGAGGAAGAGCTTACCCTAGACGCTCCGATGGAGGCGATATCAATTTTTATTGGTCTGGTCAAGGTGGACAGCCCACGTGGTTATGGGGCGGAAGCGACGGAACCAATATGTACGTGTATAATCCCAGTAATTTCAGCGTGAGCTACGCCGCGACCGCCGGCAGCGCTCCAGCCAACGGGGGAACGGCAACGTATGCTACGTATCTTTGGTCCACAAGCCATCCGGGTTCGTATTACATTTCCAACGCATGGGACGGTACGTACTGGAGTCTCACCTCGAATCACGGTGCGCCGGTAAAAGTTGGGTATGCCACCGTCGCCGGTTCCCTTTCCAACATGAACATCTCCCAGTTTACCAACAATTCCGGTTATATCACTTCCGCGACTTTGAGCTGCCCTATCTACAGTCAGGGTTTTGGTGGATATACGGGGGATGTTACGTACACATGTCCAAGTGGAGTAATGACCGGAGGTGGTTGTCTTACCAATTTGGACGCTGGAAGACTAATGAATAGTTATCCTAGCGGAAATGGTTGGACTTGTCGATATGCTGGATCTACATCGTTTAGTATCTATGTAGTCTGCTGCAGAATACAGTAAGAAAAAAGGGACGAATAGTTTTTATAAAATAAATTTTATAAAAAAATCCTCATAATATCTATTTTAACTATTTTAATAGCCAGCTTTGTTTATTTTGCTTTTAATTTTTCCCAAACAAAAACAATAAAAGCTGGCTCAGAACATAATGTTTCAGGTTATGCTTGGTCAGAGAATATCGGTTGGATTAGTTTTGCGTCAAGCGGTTCTAATATTCCGGTCCAAATTAACCTGGTTCAGCATAATAATGAAAGATATTTCCGCTATAAAATATTTTTGGAATCAGATGCGGCTCAAACTGTTAGTCCCAGGGTTGATGATGTGATAATTAGTTGGAGCCCGTAAATTATAGATTTTTTAACTTTATAATCTAAAGGTCGAAAAAATAAAAATAATAAAACTCTATGAAAGAAAAAATTCATAATTAATAATTAAATAATAAGAACTTATGACCAACAAAAATTTCATCGTTATTGTTCTAAGCGTCGCCGTAGTTTGTTTTGTTTTCGGTTTTCTCGTTTCGTCTCAATTAAATAAAATGCAAGGCAAATTAGGGCAGCTTTTGCTCGGTGGAGGCCAAAATACTTTCCAAGCCGGTTGGGAAGCAGCCAAACAAAGATTAAAAGATTCTGGTTTTGCGCCGGCGATGGTAGGCATGGAGATAAAAACCCTATTGGGCGAGGTAAAAGAAATAAAAGGGGACAGGATTAGTTTAAAAATTCGGCCCTTAGAACCGTTAGCCGACCCGGAGTTGGATAATCGCGTTGTCATAGTTGATGATAACACCAAAATTTATCAGCTTGAACCAAAAGACCAGAAGGTCTATCAAAAAGAATTAGAAGATTTTAATGAGAAAATGCGAGAACAGACTGTTCAGCCTGGGGCTTTACCACTGCCCGCGACTCCGCCGGAATATTTTACTAAAAAACAAATTAACATGGCTGATTTAAAAATTGGCCAACAGATTACTGTCGTAGCAGATAAAGATATTAAGAATGATAAGGAATTTAAGGCCATTGAAATCTCTATGCAAAGTATGCCAATGACACCAGCCGTGCCGCCTCCTGCTATTTAAAGTATTTAAAGTTTTATTCCATGTGGCAACCAAAAACGAAAATCCATAGATTTTTATTATTTTTTCTATTTTTATTTTGATAAAATGATAAAATCTAAATTAGATGATAAAAATTAAATTGATTGAATTAAAAGTTATAAAAAAAATCCTAATAATATTTATTTCAACGATTTTAGTAGTCAGTTTTGTTTATTTTCTTAATTTTTTTCAAATTGAAACTATAAAAGCTGGCTCAGAACATAATGTTTCAGGTTATGCTTGGTCAGAAAATATTGGTTGGATTAGTTTTAATAACACTTCGGGCGGAGGCTCGACAAGTTATGGCGTGAACATTGATTCTGCTACTGGCAATTTTTCCGGCTATGCCTGGTCGGAAAATGTCGGTTGGATAAGTTTTGCTCCAGCAGGACCTTATCCGGACGGATGTACTAGCAATTGCACTGCCAAATTGGATTTCGGCACTAACAAAGTTACCGGTTGGGCCAGGGCTTGCGCCGGGACTGTCAATGGCGACTGCACCGGCGCTACTCGGACCGATGGTTGGGATGGCTGGATTAAAATGAGTGGTACTGCCACTAATGGCAGTATCTATGGTGTTTCTCGCTCAGGTTGTGATTTAACAGGTTTTGCCTGGGGTTCAGATGTAGTTGGCTGGATTAGTTTTACCAGCACTAATTGTGATTCTGATAATAATGGTGTTTCCGATACCGGTAACTATGCCAATTGTCCAGTTGGCCAGGGAGTGACATCTTATGGGGTGGTCACTACTTTTTGTGAAAACCAACCCCCTTTAGCTGATAATCTTTCGGCCACCCAACTAAATTATTGTGTTTCCGGACCGACTACTATCTTTTCCTGGCAGTTTACCGACCTTGATGGCGACACCCAGTCTGCTTATCAAATTCAGGTAGATAACAACAGCAATTTCTCCTCACCAGAAGTTGATAGTTGTAAAGCAATCTCCAATTCCAATTCTTATGCCATCGGTGCTTGCGGTTCTTGTTGCGTTAATCCGCCCTGTTCCTGCTCCATCGCTTATGATAATACTTATTACTGGCGATTAATGGTCTGGGATTCAAAAGACACTCCTTCTTCTGATTGGATCGTCTACCAAAACAATGTCCCTCCCCCAGAATCATTTACCACCCCCAGCCACTCTTATCCTTCTCCTAATTTCACTCCTTCTCCTCAAAACCCAGCAATTGCAGAGATAGTAACTTTTATTGATAGTTCTAAATGTTATTTTTCCCCGGGTGATACTGAATATAGCTGTTCTGCTGGAGTGTCTATTTCATATTTATGGGATTTTGATAATGGCCAGACTTCCACAAAAAAGGGTAATGCTACCACTACCTATACTGCTATTGGCCCCAAAACAGTTAGACTAACCATAACTGATAATAGTCTTACTCCGGCTGGCAGTTGTGAAACCACTAGGCCGGTTAATACGTCTCTCCCTCTTCCTGAATGGATAGAAATAGCGCCATTTTAAAAGGAGAGAAAAATTTCGAAGATTACAAATTTTTGGGAAAACCAAAGCCGGCTTAAAAAAGCCGGCTTTTTGAGTCAGTTGAGAAACGCAGCAGAAAATTCTAAAGTTTTAAATACCTCGTCTTCTAAAAGTATGCTAAAATTAATCTAAAAGAAAATTTTATTTATGCCAAACCAAATTATTGAAATTGACGGCACTTTTGGATCAGGCGGCGGTCAGATTTTGAGGACAGCTTGTAGTCTTTCGGTAATTACTAAAAAACCTTGCCGGATTTTTAATATCAGGAAAAATCGGCCAAAACCAGGTTTGGCAACACAGCATCTTTTAGGAATTCAGTCCTTAGCTCAGTTTTGTAATGGCAGATTAGAAGGAGACGAGATTGATTCAGAAGAAATAAAATTTTACCCTGGCGAGATTAAGCAAAAAGAGCTTTCTGTAAAAATTGAAACAGCCGGCAGCATCGCTCTGGTTTTACAAAGCCTTATTTTACCAGGTTTATTCTCCCCTTTTGAAACAAAAATTAATTTTAACGGCGGAGCAACTGATACTTTTTTTTCACCGACCATTGACCATTTTCGTTATGTCTTTTTGAAAAATTTGGAAAAAATGAACGGCAAGACAGAAATTAATATCTTAAGGCGCGGCTATTATCCCGAAGGCGGAGCCGAAGCTAAAGTGATTATTTTTCCAACCAAACCTGCCCCGTACCGAAACGGAGTTTCTGGTGCGGGGTTAAAAGGTATTAGTCTTATTGAAAGAGGTCAACTTAAGAAGATTTTGGTGATTTCTGGGGCATCAGAGACGTTAAAAGACAAAAAAGTGGCTGAACGTCAAATTGCCGGGGTAAGAGAAGTTTTAGGGAAATTAAAATTACCAACCGAAGAAAAAGTTGAATATTACGATACCCGTTGTCCGGGGAGTCAAATTTGCTTAATTGCCGAATTTGAGAAGACTATCATTGGAACTGATAATTTAGGAAAATTAGGAAAAAGAGCTGAAGATGTTGGCAAAGAAGCAGCTCTGGAATTATTAAAAGAAGAAAGGTCCGGAGCCTGTTTGGATAAGCATTCGGCGGATCAAATTCTTCCTTATTTGGCTTTAGCAGAAAAAAAGAGCGAGGTGACAGCAAGCGAAATTACCGAGCATTGTAAAACCAACATCTGGGTGATTGAAAAATTTATAAATGGAAAATTTGAAATTAAAAACCAACGAATCAGTTGGTTGCCCAAAAGTTGATAATTTTTATGGGTTTTTCCAACAAAAAGCCGCGATAAATCGCGGCTTTTTGGTTTATTCCAACCAGATACTAGAATCTTCTTCTTGGGCTTTGTTCTCGGAATTTTCTCATACAATCCTGGCAGCGAATTGAATCTAATCTGGCAGGGTCAGGATTGAAAGGTAACTGAGTGATTGGTGTTCCGCAATCACGACATTTAATATTCATTCCAGAGACATCGAACATCTGGCGTTGAAAACCTCCTTCACGAGGTTCTTCATCAAATTTTTTGAAAGCCATAATGATTTTTTCATTCTTATTGAATTAAAAAACGACCTTTTGACCCTTGGTCGCCCTACTTAATTTTGGCTTTCGATTTTATTTCTAAAAACGAAAAACTTTACTTACCCTGTTAGATAATTTTCATATCTATCCGGGCTTAAGATACCTCGACTTATGGTCTGGCTCAATGATAGCACAACCATATCAGCAAGTCAAATGGAATAGCCCTATCACTCTTCTTTGCTCTCCTTCTTCCTCTGCTGATTCATCATTTATGATATTGAAAGTTTTGGTTGCTTGTTCTGTTCGGTCAATTATTAACTGAATTCCTTTTGATTCTACCTCCTGTTTTAACCTGTCAGACACCTTGGCGATTCCTGATAGACCTGTACCGATAATAATTGTTTCCGGACTTTGCTCCAGAGCTCTTTTAATATCGTCAAGGTCAACAATATGGCTTTCTTTTCTCAACCATTTAAGAATTTCGCCCGTCCAACGAACCTCTACATCATAATTGTATTCTTTTCCTTCAATTTTTATTGAGCCAAATTTATATTCCTCAATCATATAAATTATTATACAGATTGTTTAAAAATTTTAAAAGAGCTTGACAAAAAGTTTGCTTTTGTTAAAATTGTTTAAGGTTAAAGAGCTGAAGAAGAAATTGTCCGTTGGAAAACGGACATTATTTTTAAATAATAACGCAAATAGCAAATAATAACGTAAATAACTTCCCACATCGGAAAGGGGTCGGGGAAACCATCCGGTTTCCCCGTGTAGGAAAACAGGGAGCGAAGCGACCGTTAGAAACCGAGGGTTTCTAAAGAGCGAGCCAGAAGCCCAAGGGGCGCCAGCCGAAGGCTGGAAGAGGGCGAGCGACTTCGCTTGGCGTTACCAATATGGATATAAAAAATTTCACGTCAGCCATTGCCCAGATTGCAGAAGAGAGAGGTATTTTACCTGAAAAAGTGATAGAGACCATTGAGATGGCAATCGCGGCTGCCTACAAAAAAGAATATGGAAAAAAAGGGCAAATGATTAAATGCAAGATTGACTCGGAATCGGGAGAAGCTGAATTTTGGTTGGTAAAATTAGTGGTTGATGAATCAATGATTTATTCTGAAGAAGAATTAGAAAAGCTAAAGGAGAAAAAAGAGGAAGAAGGACCCGCTTTCGCTAAGTCTGTCTCCTTCGCCCTTCGGGCTCAGGCTTGCAAGCAGGCGGGCAAAGAAAAGATCCGTTTTAATCCCGAAAAACACTTGATGCTTGAGGAAGCCAAAAAAATAAAGCCAAAAATTAAAGTCGGGGAAGAATTGGAAGTATCTTTAAAATCTGAGAAGGATTACGGCCGTATTGCGGCTCAAACAGCAAAACAAGTAATTTTACAAAAGATTAAAGAAACCGAAAGAGAAACAATTTTTGAAGAATACAAAGCTAAAGAAGGAGAAATAGTTTCAGGCATTATTCAAAGGATTGAAGGCAGAAATGTGTTTTTAGACATCGGGAGAGCTATTGGCATTTTAACAAAAGAAGAACAAGTGCCCGGTGAATTTTACCGGCCCGGTCAGCGGTTAAAAGTTTACATCGTGAAGGTTGACCAAACTTCAAAAGGTCCGGTTATCTTTCTATCTCGCGCCTATCCAAAACTAATCTCTAAGCTTTTTGAATTAGAAGCGCCGGAAATTTCAGCCGGAACCGTAGTCATCCGTTCCATCGCCCGAGAGGCCGGTTTCCGAACTAAAATTGCAGTGGAGTCAAAAATGGAAGGCGTAGATCCAATTGGCTCATCTGTTGGCCAACGAGGGACCAGGGTTCAGGCCGTGATTAATGAATTGGGCGGGGAAAAAATTGACATTATTGAGTATTCAGATGATCCGGAAAAATATATTGCCAATTCTCTTTCTCCGGCCAAGGTATTAGAGGTGAAGCGTCTGCCAAAAAATAAAGCCCTGGTAATTGTGCCGGAAGATCAGCTGTCTCTGGCAATTGGTAAAGAGGGGCAAAATGTCAGATTAGCTGCAAAGTTAACAGGATGGAAAATTGATGTGAAAGGCGCTAGGGCTGGAGAAACGGAAAGCCAAACAGAAGGAGAAAAGGAAAAGGCGAAGATGGTTTTACCCTCTTCTTCACCTTCGCTTTCGCTACGCGAAAGCTCGGTAGCAAAAGAAGAAAAAGATTTAAAAGTCGATGAAGCTGGCGCTTCATCTTCACCCTTCGCTAACGCTCGGGTAAAAGAAGCAGGCAGAAAAAAGTCGAAAAAAGTCTTAATTTAAAACCGAGCCCCCCCCCTTGAAGGAAGGGGCGGAGGTGAAGAAGAGGACGAAGGACTCTTCGCCTACTAAAAGTTTAAAATTAATATGTTAATTGTTCCTATTATCGCTTTGCTCTCTTTAGTTTTTGCTTTTTTTCTAATCCAGACGATAAAGCGCGCTCCTTCCGGCTCCGGGAAAATGATTGAAATTTCCCATGCTATTCGAGAGGGGGCGATGGCTTTTTTAAAGAGGCAGTATAAAGCCGTTGGTTTGGTCGCGGTAATTATATTTTTGATTCTTTTATTCTCTTTCGGCATAAAAACTGCCGCAGGTTTTGTGGTTGGTGCCATTGCTTCGGCAATTTCTGGCATTATCGGAATGCTTGTTTCTACTCAAGCGAATGTCAGAGTGGCTGAAGCCGCAAAAAAGGGTTTAAAATCTGCTTTCTCAATTTCTTTTAAAGGAGGTTCAGTTACAGGATTTTTGGTAGTCGGTTTGGGGTTGCTTTCGGTCTCCGGCTTTTATCTTTTGACTCATGATTTGAAAGCTTTGATAGCCCTGGGATTTGGAGGAAGTTTAATTTCAATTTTTGCGAGATTGGGCGGAGGAATTTATACAAAAGCAGCCGATGTCGGCGCTGACTTGGTTGGTAAGGTAGAAAAAGGAATTCCAGAGGACGACCCTCGTAATCCGGCCGTAATTGCGGATTTGGTTGGCGACAATGTTGGCGACTGCGCAGGTATGGCGGCTGACCTTTTTGAAACTTATGCCGTTACTGCCATTGCCGCCATGATTTTGGGTTCTCTAATTTCCGTTAATTCTCAATTAATTGTACTTCCTTTGGTTTTGGGAGCTATTTCTATTTTGGCCTCTATTATCGGCACTTTTTTTGTCAATCTCGGTAAATCTCAAAATATAATGGGAGCTCTTTATAAAGGGTTGATGGTTTCGGCGGTTTTGGCTGCCATAGGATTTTATTTTGTTATTAAAGAATTTAATCTGCTGGGTTCTCAATTTTCAACGCTAAAACTCTATCTTTCTTCTTTGGTTGGCATTTTGATTGCAGTCGGCATGATGGCAATTACCGAATACTTCACTTCTAAAAAATACCGTCCGGTAAAGAGCATCGCGGAGGCTTCTCAATCAGGCCATGCCACAAATATAATCACCGGTTTGGCTATCGGCATGAAATCAACCGCTTTACCAATTTTATTGATTGTTTTGGGGATTTTGGTCAGCCATTGGCTTGCCGGACTTTATGGAATTGCGATTGCGGCCATGGCCATGCTTTCTTTGGCCGGCATCATAGTCGCGATTGATTCTTACGGTCCAATTACTGACAATGCGGGCGGGATTGCAGAAATGTCGGGATTACCAGAGGAACTAAGAAAAGTAACCGATGATTTGGATGCCGTGGGCAACACCACCAAAGCAGTAACTAAGGGTTATGCTATTGCTTCAGCGGGTTTGGCGGCTTTAGTTCTTTTTGCTTCCTATACTCAAGAATTGGCTGAGTTGGGCGGCGGATATGAATTTCGGTTAGACGACCCAAGACTTGTGGCCGGTCTTTTGATTGGCGGGTTGTTACCCTATCTTTTTAGTTCGTATGCTATGTCAGCTGTTGCAAGAGCAGCCTCGGCCGTGGTTGTTGAAGTAAGGAGGCAGTTCAGAGAAATTAAAGGGCTAATTTCAGGCACCGCAAAACCAGAATACGGCAAATGCGTTGATATCGTAACCAAAGCCGCGATTAAAGAAATGATATTGCCGGCATTAATTCCGGTCATATCTCCCGTTTTAGTCGGAATAATTTTGGGAGCAGAAGCTTTGGGAGGATTATTAATCGGTTCAATTATCAGCGGTATATTTTTAGCTATTTCTATGACCTCAGGTGGCGCGGCTTGGGACAATGCCAAAAAATACATTGAAGAAGGAAATTTTGGGGGAAAAGGCAGTTTCGCTCATCAGGCAGCAGTCACCGGGGACACAGTCGGGGATCCCTATAAAGATACGGCGGGACCTGCGATTAACCCAATGATAAAGATTTTGAATATAGTGGCATTACTAATTGTCAGTTTTTTGGTGTAAAACGATTCAATTACCCGAGCCGCAGTAAAGGGTGGAGAAGAACAAATGTTCTTCGAGTTAAAAACTAATTTTTACTTTTTAAATATTATTTTTCATTTTTAAATTTTGGATGAAGGTTGAAATCGTCAAGCTTTCAAAGTCCGAAATTGAGCTTAAAATTGAAGTGCCTGTCCAAGAATGGCAGGAGTTTTTAGATGAGGCGGCAAAAGAATTGTCAAAAGAGCTAAAAATTGAGGGATTTAGGCCAGGATACGCGCCGTTGAAATTGGTTGAAGAAAAAATCGGCACAGCTAAAATCTTGGAAGAGGCGGCTGAACATTGCATTCAGAAATGTTATGTCAAAGCAATTTTGGAAAATAACATTGAAGCAATTAGCCAGCCGGAAGTTTCGGTTTTGAAACTGACAAAAAACGACCCTTTTGAGTTTAAAGCCAAAGTGGCGGTGATGCCGGAAATAAAACTGCCAGATTACAAAAAAATTGCCGCCAAAGTTGAAAGAAAAAAGATTACAGTTGAAGAAAAAGAGGTAACAGAGGCTTTATCTTTTATCCAAAAATCCCGGGCAAAATTGACTTTAAAACTTGGCCCCTGTGAGATCGGCGATTGGGTGGAAATTGAATATTCTTCTCCTCAAATTGAAAATAATAAAAAAATAGAAGACGCCTTTGTTTTGGGTGAAGGGAAAATGTTGCCTGGGTTTGAGGAAAATTTGGAAGGATTGGCGGAAAACGAAGAAAAAAAATTCTTTCTGGCTTTTCCCAAAGATCATTTTTCAAAAGAACTGGTCGGCAAGGAAGTTGAGTTTCAAGTAAAATTAAAATCGGTCAAAAAATTAGAATTGCCGGAAATCACTGATGAATTTGCCAAAGGCGTGGGCAATTTTTCAGATTTGGCTGGTTTGGAAAAAAGCTTGCGTGAAGGAATTAGCCTGGAAAAAGAAAATGAAGAGTCGCAAAGAGTGCGGAATCTGATTTTAGAGAAAATAGCTCAAAATTCAGAGATTCAGATTCCAGGTGTTTTAATTGCCAAAGAGCAAAACCGAATGTGGCAGGATTTGAAACAAAACCTTTCCCAGAAATTCGGCACAACCATGGAAGGCTATTTGACAAGAATCAAAAAAACAGAAAAAGAAGTAATGGACTCTTTTTTAACGGAGGCGGCCAAAAGAATCAAAAATTCCCTGGTTTTGAAAGAGGTTTCAAAAAAAGAAGATATTAAAGTTTCAGAAGAAGAAGTAAAAACTGAGATGCAAAAAATTTTGATAAAATATACAGATTTGAAAAAACTTGACCCCGAGCAGCTAAAAAGCTATACTGAAGAGGTGCTGAAAAACGAAAAAACATTTAAATTATTAGAATCTTTTGCTAACCCCGACAGTAGAGCGTAGCTCACTACGGGGCAAGAAAATCATGAATTTAATCCCTACAGTAATTGAAAAGAGCCAATATGGCGAGAGAGCGTATGATATTTATTCAAGGCTTTTAAAAGAAAGAATCATTTTTTTGGTGGGTCCCATTACAGACGTGGTGGCTAACTCAGTAATTGCCCAGCTTCTTTTTTTAACGAACCAAAATCCTAATAAAGATATTCAACTTTATATCAACAGTCCGGGAGGCTCGGTGACGGCCGGTATGGCAATTTACGATACCATGCAGTATGTCAAAGCCGATATTTCAACTGTTTGCGTCGGTTTAGCAGGTTCTATGGCGGCGGTCATTTTGGCTTCGGGCTCCAAAGGAAAAAGGTTTGCTTTGCCCAATGCCGAAATTTTACTTCATCAGGTAATGGGCGGCGTGACGGGGGAGGCAGTAGAAATTGAGATTACGGCAAAACAAATTATTAAAATCAAAGATAAATTAAACAAAATCATCGCCAAACACACTGACCAGCCCCTGGAAAAAGTAGAAAAAGATACTGACCGGGATTTTTATCTCTCAGCTGAAGATGCCAAAAACTACGGAATAATTGATGACGTAATAAAGAGAAGGGAATAAATAGCAGATCAAAAAAGATTTTTAAAAATAAGCCCGCCTTCGGCGGGCTTTGACGTTTCAAAAAATTTTTGTTATGATTATTTTAGTAAAAACAAAATCTTGGATTTTGATATTTTTAGCATTAAACCTTTGACTTAGATGTTAAAGAGCCAAATTCCATTTACGCAATATGAGTCAATTTATTCTTTTTCTGGCAGGGATTTTTCTCCTTGCCTTAGGATCGGTTTTGGGTTATTACACTCGTCAATCAATTGCCAAAAAAAGAGCCGGCACCATAGAAGCGAAACTCCAAAAGAAGATTTTACAAGCCAAAGCCCAAACGGAAGAAATACTAAAGGAGGCCAAACAGAAAGCCTCACGAATTTTAGAGACAGCCAAGAAAGAAGAAGATGAGCGGCGTCAGGATCTTTTACAGACCGAAAGACTTTTGTTGAAAAGAGAAAACGTCTTAGATGACAAAATATCTAATCTTGAAAGAAAAGAAGCAGAATTTCAGGATAAAGTAGAAAAACTCAGAAAAATAAAAGAAGGTTTAGAAAGTTTACAGCAGGAAGCCCTGAGAAACTTAGAAAGAGTTTCCAATCTTTCCCGAGAAGAAGGAAAAAAAGAGCTCCTGAACAATTTAGAGAAAGAATATCAAAAAGAAATTTTAGAAAAGATTAAAAATTTAGAATCAGAAGGTTGGCAAAGATTTGAAAAAAAGGCTAAAGAATTGGTTGCTTTGGCAATTCAAAAAGTGGCGGTTTCTCAAGCTCAGGAACTAACGACGACCACGGTTGCTCTGCCCAACGAAGAAATTAAAGGCAGAATTATTGGAAAAGAAGGCAGGAATATCCGAACCTTGGAAAGATTAACCGGCGTGGAAATAGTAGTAGATGAAAGTCCGGAAGCAGTCATGATTTCAGGCTTTGATCCGATAAGAAGACAAATTGCCAAAACCGCGCTTGAGAAATTAATCCAGGACGGCAGAATCCAGCCGGCCAGGATTGAAGAGATGGTGGAAAAGGCCCGGTCCGAAATCAATTCGCAAATAAAGGAAGCAGGCGAAGCAGCCGTTTACGATGTGGGATTAGTCGGTCTTGACCCCAGATTAGTTCAGTTATTGGGAAGATTACGATTTAGAACCAGTTATGGCCAGAATGTTCTGCTTCATTCAATTGAGGTATCACACTTAGCTGCTGCCCTATCTGCTGAGATTGGAGCTGATGTAGGAGTTGCCAAAAAAGCCGGGTTATTTCATGATATCGGCAAGGCAGTTGACCATCAGGTGGAAGGTTCTCACACTGATATTGGGATAAAGATTCTGGAAAAATTTGGTCAAGACCAAGAAGTGATTACCGCTTTAAAATCTCATCACGAAGAATATCCTTATGAAAGTTTGGAAGCTATAATCGTTCAGACGGCCGATGCGATTTCGGGAGCCAGGCCGGGAGCGAGAAAAGATACTTTGGAAAATTATTTAAAGAGATTGGGCGATTTGGAAAATATTGCTACTTCATTTTCCGGAGTGGAAAAAGCTTATGCGATTCAGGCTGGCAGAGAAATAAGAGTCTTTGTTAAACCGGAAGAAGTTGATGATTTGGGTGCGAGAAAATTAGCTAAGGAAATTGCTGAGCGCATCCAGGAAGAATTAAGATATCCGGGAGAAATTAAGGTTAATGTGATTCGGGAGTCTAGAGTGATTGAGTACGCCAAATAATTGGAAATTGAAAATTGAAAAAAGCGCCGACGAAGGCGCTTTTCAGTTTTGTTAGAAATTATTTGTTTAGCTTTCTTGGATATAGCCAGACCAATATTGCAATATAAACAAACCCAACAGCTCCTTCAATAATAGTTTGAATTTCTTTGGCTGGCGTTCCTAAACTTGTAAAATCTACTTTCCATATAATTGCTATGCTAAAAATACTAGCCAATGCCTCACCGATTATCACAATTTTTAATGTGTCTATATTTTTGATTGGATTCTTAGCTATAGCAAGCAAAAAGAAAGCAAATATTACAGCAGCCAAGGCGATGATAGAATCTTGGTAGGGAATATATAATTTGGCATCAAAGAAAGGGAAAAGAGTTAAACCAAAAAAATGTACAAGACCACCGATTAAATAATACAAAGCACCTAAAATTAAAACTATCCGAAGTAGATTGAGTTTATTTATCATAGATTTCAATTAAGCGGGTGAGGGGAGTTGAACCCCTCTCATCAGCTTGGAAAGCTGAGGTAATACCGATATACGACACCCGCAGTCGGGGTACTCGGATTTGAACCGAGACTAAATCCTCCCAAAGGACTCGTGCTGCCGTTACACTATACCCCGTTCTTATATTTTATATTATTACTATTTCTTTTTTTATGGTGCAGTATTTTATGACAGTTCGCACAGATAACAATACACTTATACACTTCTTTTTTGATACGCTCAAAGCTATAATGATCATGATGAAAGGCATGTGATATACTGAATTCTTTATCATAGGGATGGTGAAATTCAAGCACTCTATAATCAGCAATCCCGCACTTGCTACATTTATGCTTTTTCTTATAATCCACTAACCACTGCTGGCCTTTCTTCTTAAGCTTTTGCTTTGTAGCTCGATAGCAAGATTTACATTTAAGCCGGCGGTAAATTTTTTTCTTGGTTGTCAAGGCGACATGAAACTCTGATTCTGGATAATATTTGTTACAATACTTACATAACTTCATTCAAACATATTAACATTTTCGAACTCTGATTTCAAGGTTCAAAAGTTCAAAACAAATAAAAATGTAAGTATATTAACCATTACATCACCCCCCGTACTTTAAAATATATCACTTTATTTCTTTTTGCTCAATATGTGTTATGATATAATTAAGATGGTGGCTTTCAAAAAAATTCTTAACCAAATAAATATCCCGGCTGAATGCCGGCGCTATGGGCTTTCTCTTTGGCAGTGTCCGTCTTTTTTATTTTTAATTATGGGGTTGGTAATTATCGTTTCCGCCTTGATTGCTTATGGATTTGGAACTCGTTTTATCGAGGATCCGGAAACTGTGGCTTTAATTGTTTTAATATTAACGGCCGTATTGTTTGTTGTTGCCTTTACCATCACCCGAAGTTTTGAAAGATTGGCAGAAGCCAACCGAATGAAATCTGAGTTCGTTAAAATTGTGTCTCATCAGTTGCGCTCCCCCATTACTAATTTGAGCTGGGTAATTGACATTTTAATGTCGGGAGAATTGGGCAAGGTTGAAGAAAAACAGGCTGAATATTTTAAAATCTTAAAAGAAAACAGCAGCCGAATGATAAATCTGGTAAGAGATTTACTTACCGTTTCAAGAATTGAAGAAGGTTCCTTAATGATTAAAAGAGAAAAAATTTCGATAGAGCCAATTATAAAAAAATCAATCTCAAGATTTGAACCCTTTATCTCGGCCTCAAATATTGAGATAAAGTTTGAAGCCGGTGAAAACTTGCCTCAGGTTTTTATTGATGCTCATCAAATTGAAATTGTAATTGAGAATCTTTTTGATAATGCGATTCGTTATATAAAAGGAGGAGGAGAAATCAAAATCAAACTTGAGCAGAGAAATAAGACCTTATATTTTGAAATAAAAGATACCGGGGTGGGAATTCCAAAAGATGACCAAAAATTTATTTTCCAGAAATTCTTCCGTTCTGAAAACGCCATCAGGCAACAAACCCAAGGGTCAGGTCTTGGTCTTTTTATTGCCAAATCAATTATTGAACGATTTGACGGACAAATCGGTTTTGAATCAGAAGAGAACAAAGGTTCAACATTTTGGTTCACTTTACCAATAAATAAATAATACAACTAACATAAACAAATTTGGGCGCAGATTACACTAATTGCTAAATTTGTGTAATTTATGGTCAAATTGGTGTAAATTCGCTATATGGCAAAAACAATACTTTTTATAGAAGATGAATCGGCTCTTCAAAAAACCTTTGGAGATATTTTAGGGAAAGAAAGTTATGATATGATTAGCGCCTTAGATGGAGAAACAGGATTAAAGCTGGCCAAAAGCAAAAAGCCTGATTTGATTTTGCTTGATCTGGTTTTGCCGAAAGTTCACGGCTTTGAAGTTTTAAAGGAATTAAAATCTGATCCTGGGACAAAAGACATTCCGATTATTGTTTTGACTAATTTAGAGGCGATAGAGGACGTCAATAAAGCCATTGAGTTGGGGGCCAAAACTTATTTGGTCAAAACGCAATATAGCTTAGAAGAAGTGGTAGAGAAAGTCAAAAAAGCCTTAGGGGATGATTAACGCATAATATTAAGCATGATGAACGCACGATATCTTGTGTTCATCGCGTCTTCAATCTCGTGTATATCATAATATGAAAGTCTATCCCGAACAATTGAAAGCTTTTTTGCTTGATGCGGGTTTAATCAAAGAGGCTCAATTTGATACCGCCCAAAAGAAAGCCGAGAGTACTCACCAGAAAGTGGGCGATGTTTTGGTTTCCGAAGGTTTAATTCCTGAAGGAGAGCTAATAAAGCTTGAAGCTTATATTTTAGGAGTTCCTTTCGTTAATTTAGAAAAAGAAACAATTTTACCTGATGTTTTGAAAATTGTTCCGGAGCCGATTGCCAGGTCTCATAATATCATTGCTTTTAGAAAAAAAGGCAATAATCTTGAAGTGGCGATGCTTGATCCTGAAGACTTGAGAACAATTGAGTTTATCAAGAAAAAAGAGCCGGGATTGAAAATTCTGCCAAGATTAACGACGTCAGATTCCATTAAAAATGTCTTACGACAATACCAGAAAACTTTAGAAGTTGAATTCGGAGAGATTATTAAAAAAGAAGTTGGTGAGATTCGCTCAATCAAGGAAGAAGAAAAGACTGAAGAAAAAGAGGAACTTCTGAAGGTGGCCAAGGAATTACCCGTAATTAAAATCGTTGATACCTTAATGAAGCACGCCATTTTGCAGAGAGCGTCAGATATTCATATTGAGCCCCAAGAGAAAGAAGTCATTGTTCGTTACAGGATAGATGGCATATTGCACGATGCTATGACCTTGCCAAAAGCCGTTTCTTCCGGCATTGTAGCCAGAATTAAGGTTCTTTCCAATTTGAAGCTTGATGAACACCGTTTGCCTCAGGATGGCCGTTTCAAAATCGAAACAGAAGATTACAAATACTCGGTCAGGGTTTCGGCTTTGCCGGTTTTTGACGGAGAAAAAATCGTGATGCGGTTGTTGTCAGAAACAACCAAAGCTCTGACCTTAGAGGCTTTGGGGCTGATGGGGGAATCGTTAGAAAGAGCGCAGGAAAGCTTAAGAAAGCCGGTCGGCATGATTTTGGTTGCAGGCCCCACCGGTTCCGGAAAAACCACAAGTTTATACGCAATGGTTGAAATTCTAAATACGCCCGGCGTAAATATCTCAACGATTGAAGACCCGGTTGAATACAGAATGCCCAGAGTCAATCAGACTCAGGTTAATTCAAAAATTGGTTTGACTTTTGCGTCAGGACTTAGAACTTTAGTCAGGCAGGACCCGGATATTTTGATGGTCGGAGAAATCAGAGACGAAGAAACCGTCAATTTGGCAATCAATGCTGCCCTAACCGGTCATTTGGTTTTATCTACCCTGCACACCAATGATGCCGCAGGCACCCTTCCCCGGTTGATTGATATGAAAGCAGAGCCATTTTTAATTGCTTCTACCTTAGACGTAGTCATTGCTCAAAGGTTGGTAAGAAAGCTCTGCAAGGAAAAAGAAAAACACACCTTAAAGGATGCTGAAATAAAGGACTTAAGAAAATATTGCGATTTGGATAGTATTTTGAAAATTTTGAAAGAGGAAAAAATTGTTAAACCAAAAACCCTGTTTAAAGACGTGGTATTCTATCGGCCTAAACTGACCAAAGAATGTTTGGAAGGGTATACGGGCAGAATAGGAATCTTTGAGGTCCTGCCTGTTACGGAAACGATTAAAGAATTAATTGTCAAAAAAGCCACCTCTGACCAGATTATGGTCCAAGCCCAGAAAGAAGGGATGAGAACGATGATTGAAGACGGCTTTGTGAAAGCGGCTCAAGGCATTACTTCAATTGAAGAGGTTTTAAGAGTGATAATTGAATAAAAAATGTTGAGTTGTCGACGAAAAATTTCCCCTGTTAGAAATCTTATTTTTAATGGGGTTTATGAAAAAAGCCCTTGAATGGGCTTTTTTCATTTTTAAAAAACAATGTTTGTGATAAAATAAAGGAATATAAAAGAGTGTATGCCAAAATATTTTTATACTGCCAGGTCTCTGAAAGGAGAACCAAAATCAGGAACCATTGAAGTAAAAGATACTCACGAATTAGCCAGAATTCTTCACGAAGAAGGCTATATTTTGGTTTCCGCTAATTTAGAAAAGGAAAGCAAGAGAAGTGCGTTTGAAATTTCCATTCCTTTTTTTGACAGGGTAAGCCTGAAAGAAAAAATGTTTTTTACCAGAAATTTAAGGATAATGATTGCATCAGGTTTGCCTTTGCCGCGGGCGCTGAAAACTCTGGCCGAACAGTCAAAAAGCAAAAAGTTCAGAAAAGCGATTTTCAATATCAGAGAAGAAATAATCAAGGGAAAAAATTTTTCTGAAGGATTATCTCTTCATTCCAATATTTTTTCTGAGCTTTATCAAAACATGGTTAAAGTCGGAGAGGAAGCAGGAACCTTAGAAGAGGTCTTGAAGGTTTTGACCAACCAAATGGAAAGAGAAAACGAATTAAAATCTAAAATAATGGGAGCGATGATTTACCCGGCCGTCGTTGTTTGCGCAATGATTGGAATTGGAATTTTAATGTTAATCATGGTGGTGCCGCAATTGGCCGAAACCTTCAAAGAGTTGAACATTGAGCTTCCGCCGACTACCAGATTGGTGATTTTTCTCGGCACTTTTATGGCTGAGAAATGGTATTTGATGATTTTGGTAGTTCTGGGAATTTTGCTTTTATTGAGGGTGGCTTCAAGAACGAAAACCGGCAGAATATTAATAGATAATATCACTTTAAAAATTCCGATTATTTCAGGAATTGTCAAAAAAACCAATTCGGCCCAGACGACGCGAACCCTTGGTTCTTTAATTACGGCTGGCGTGCCGATTGTCAGGAGTTTAGAAATTGTTTCAGGAGCTTTGAGCAATATTTATTTCAAAACAGCCGTAGCGGAAGCCGCAGAAAAAGTAAAAAAAGGAGAAAAACTTTTTGTTGCCTTAAGTCCTTATCAGGATATTTTTCCCTCGGTAGTCTTACAGATGATTGAAGTGGGAGAAGAGACCGGTGAAACTTCGTCAATTTTAGCCAAACTGGCTGATTTTTTTGAAGAAGAAGTCGGCAATGCCACCAAGAATTTATCAGCTGTAATTGAACCGGTATTGATGCTTATTATTGGCGGCATAGTTGGTTTTTTTGCCATTTCCATGGTTCAACCCATGTATTCAATGTTGGGATCCATAAAATGAAAGACGTTCGATTTCAAAAAGAAAACTATCTTAATGCTCAGTCTCCAACGGGGTTTACCCTAATAGAATTCTTGATAACCATTGGTATTATTATAATTTTGGTCGCGATTGGTATTCCTGCTTTCAAAACTTACCAGCTTGACCTCCAATTGAGCGGGACCGTCCGAAATTTAGTTTCGGACCTTCGTTACGCCCAACAAATGGCAGTTACCGAACAAGTTGAATACGGAATTTATTTTTTCCCTCTCGATAAAAAATATGAAATAATAAGATGCGGCTTGGTGACCACAACTATTAAGACGGTATCTCTCCCCGAAGAGATAAAAACCTTCATTATTGACCAAAATTTTGTGCGCAATAATAACACCGTAAAGTATAATCCTTACGGAGCAGTGGATGTGGCCGGTGAAATAGACTTAGAAAATACCAAAAATACTACCTCCACTATTGAAGTTAAACCTTCCGGCTTTGTGGAGATAGTCGATTAAAAATTTTTTATGAATTTCAAAAAACCCGGAACCTATGGGTTTACCTTAATTGAATTATCTTTGGCTATTTTTATTTTGACCATTGGAATTGTGGGAATAGTATCTATGTTTCCATTAGGCATTCGGATAGGCAAAACTTCGGAAATGTCTACCATAGCGGCTCAACTCGCTCAAGCAAAAATAGAGGAAATAGTTTCAAAATCATATACCGATATCCCAACCGGAATCATTGAACCGGAAGCTGAATTGTCCAGTCCTTTTAATGGTTATTTTCGGGAAACAGAGGTGAATTATTATGACCCGGTGAACTCAACCACCACTGACACAGTTTCGGGAATAAAGAAAATTAGAGTAACTGTCAGTTGGAAGTTAAATTTAGGGATTTCCGATAAAAGCATTGATATTTTTACTTTGGTTACTAACCGATAAATTATGCCAAAACTTTTTAATCAATTAGGATTCACTCTGACTGAAGTCCTGATTGTTATTTCTATTACGGTTTTGATTATCGTCGTAATTTGTTCAGCTTTTGTTTTTAATCAGCGTGCCTATCGGGACGGTGAAATGGCAGCAGAGATTTTGCAAAATGGCAGAGTGGTTTCAGAAAGGATGGTTAGAGAAATTCGTCAGGCCAAAGAAATAGTTACGGTTTTACCGGAAGAAAAAATTGACCCTGCTCAGGAAGTTCTATTCCAAGACGGCCACCTTCCTTTAATTTCAGAAACTGATTTAGCCCAGGAGGGCAACACAAGCACAATAACTCTCTCTTTATCTTCTTCTGATATCAACGATTATTACAAAGACATATTTATTAAAATCACCGGAGGCACAGGTGCGGGACAAATTAGAAAAATCAATAGTTATAACGGTCAAACTAAAGTAGCTCAATTAGAAGGCAGTTGGGAAATTATTCCGGTTTCAGGTTCTACCTATAAAATAGACAGCTCCTATTATTATATTCATTATTACAGAGACGAAAGCAATAATATTTGGCGAAGAATTATTGCTTATTATTTTTTCGGCGACTCAAATACCTTTGTTCCTTGGAATGCTATTCCGCCTCAAGACCAGACAATCCAAACACAAATTTTGGAAAACCCCCGAGTGATTGGAGAATATGTAACAAATTTGGAATTCTGGGGCATAAGACTTATTAATATCTCTCTGACCTTAGAGAAACAAGAAAAGCAGGTAGATTTTTCCACTAAAGTTTTCGGGAGAAACCTATGAGAAAAAATTTTTTGGAAAAAGGTCAAACCGTCATCATTGCTTTTTTAACCTTAGTAACGTTGTTGATTTTAGGCTCTTATTTTTTAACTTTTACCTTGACCGAATCAAAAATTTCCCAAAGTCAGGTGGTGGGGACAAAAATTTATTACCTGGCTGAGGCAGGTATAAACGAAGCCATCTGGAAATTAAAAAACGATGACACGACTTCAGATGGCGACCCGGCCTGGAAAAGCGACTTTATTGATCCAAATAAAAATCCTTATCCCGACGGCACTTATTGGTCTGCCACTTTTTCAAAAACCAATGTTTTGGGCGGTTCTTATACGATGGCTGTTCAAAATACCGCCCGGGGTCAGGGCAAAATAACTGCCATTGCCACAACCACTTTTAGCGGTGAGAAAGTTGCTCAAAGGGTAGTAAAAACAACTGTCTTTAGGGGTTTGGCCGGCCCCACCCAAGATGGAGCAGTTTTTTCCGGCGGGAACAGCGAAAATATCGATATTAACTTCACCTACCTGAAAGTTGATAAAGGAAATCTTTTTTGTAATAACAATTTAAATATTTCTGGGGGAAGTATCGTCAATGTTTATGACGATCCCGGGAGCCCCGAGACATTAGAAGGTCAAGTCTTGATAGTTCAAAATCTGGCAATAAAAGACACTAGTCAGATAGCCACCTCGACGGCAATTTGCGCCAAAAACGAATGTACGGAAAGGTGCCAGGGTTATGTGCCTGGTTCAGAGAGTTGCCGGCCGGCTTCGATTTCTGTGCCCTTGGTTGATTTTGATTCCGAAAGCCCAAATTCTTTCAAAAGCCGGGCTCAAGCGGCTCAAGATGCCGGTCAATGCCAGGTTTTATGTCAAAAATCCGAGCAATCTCAATATCAATGTTCAAACAAATGTGTTTTTACCGCTACCGAATTTAACGACCGTTTATGGGAAGTAGGGCAGGAAGGAAATTTAACTTTAAATAATGCCATTACTTATGTTACCGGCTCAATTGAACTAAAAGGGGGACGGCACCTTATTGTTAATGGGGCCATGGTGGCTGATGATAATATTTTAATTGGGGAAAGTTATTCTTGGACTAACCAAGGCGAAAAACAGGAAGGCTTTTCTCAAATAACAATTAATCAGCCGACGCCAACCGCCCCCTCCGGCCTTTTAGCAAAAAGAAAAATAAATTTTGGCTTATATTCTTCTTTTCAGGATATAAATATTGTTGGCGTAATTTACGCTAACGACGAAACGAAACTAATAAGCGTGCAGAAATCTTTTAATGTTTTAGGAGGTATTATTGCCAGAAAGTTGTCTTTTACCAGTCTCTGGCAATGGTTAAATATTACTCTGGATAATGAAAAAATATTATATGGGTTAGGTTACAAAATAGATGATACTCCCATAAATCCGGTCTACTCACCGGTCATTATGGTTGAACACTGGGAGGAAAGTTATTAATTCTGATATAATAAATAATAATGGATTTTTTAACCTTAAAACCAGATGCTTTCGGATTAGACATTTCCGACCTATCTTTAAAAATCATTAAACTTAAAAAAAGGAGAGGTTTTTTGGTTTTGTCCTCTTTTTTGGAAGAAGATATCGGTCAGGGCATTATTAAGGAAGGAGAGATCAAAGATGAAGAAGGTTTGGTAAAAATTATAAAAGAGTCTTTGCCAAAAATAAAAGGAGAAAAATTAAAAACAAAACATGTGGTCGTTTCTTTGCCTGAAGAAAAGGCTTTTTTACAGGTAATTCAGCTTCCGAGAATGCCGGAAGAAGATTTAAAATCAGCGGTTATTTATGAAGCTGAAAATTATATACCCTTACCAATTGAAGAAGTTTATTTGGATTCTCAAATTGTCCCTCCTTTATACAACCATTTGGACCATTTTGACGTTTTAATCGCTGCCCTGCCGAAAAAAATAGTTGACCCTTACCTCTCTTGTCTAAAAAAAGCCGGTCTTTATCCTAAAGCCTTAGAAATTGAATCTTTGGCCATTGCCAGAGCTTTAATAAAAAAAGAAATCAGCCCCTTTCCGGCGCTTTTAATAGATTTTGGAGCAACCAGAACCAGTTTTATTATTTTTTCAGGTTATTCTGTAAGATTTACTAACTCTATTCCGGTTTCTTCTCATGGGTTCACCGAAGTTATTTCTAAGACCATAGATGTTGATTTTAAAAAAGCAGAGGAGCTGAAAATAAAATACGGTTTGGATATTATTGAAAAGATTATTTTCAGTAAAAAAAACAAAGATTCTCAATTTGAAAAAGAAATCATTGGGGATAAAAAAATTTTTGAAGCATTAATTCCTGCTTTGACTGATTTAACTGAGCAAATTAAAAAATGTTTAGACTTTTATCGGACTCATACTTCTCATGAACATCTTTTACCTGAAATGAAAGATGTTAAAAAAATTTTTATATCTGGAGGAGGAGCTAATCTTAAAGGTTTAGCAGATTTTCTTTCTTCAGGGCTTGGAATTCCGGTCGTGCTTGGCAATCCCTGGATAAATATTTTGCCGGAACCTCTCAAAGAGGTGCCGGAGTTGCCTTTTGAAGAATCGTTAAAATACACCACCGCGCTTGGGCTGGCCTTAAGAGGCATAAAAGTATAGGCGATGAAGGCTGTCGCCTTCATCTTCACCTTCATTTTCCCGAGCGATAGCGAAGGGAGAAGAAGAAAGTTTAATTTCTTCGCCTTCGCTTCGCAAAAACTCGGTCTATGATTAATTTATTACCGCTACGCTACCAACAAGAGTTGAGACAAGAAGAAAACCGGAGGCTAATTTTAATTTTGGGAACGCTTTTGTTAATTTTTTTAATTTCTGTGACCTTGATTTTGTTTTCGGTTAAACTTTATATTCAGGGACAGTTAGAATCAGTTAAGGTGTTGGTAGATTTAGAAGAAAAAACTTTACAAACATCAGAGATTCAAAACCTTAGAGAGAGAATTAATTCGGTTAATCAAAATCTTTCAAAATTAAATGCCTTTTATGAAAAACAAATTAGTTCAATCAGTATTTTAGAAAAGGTTTTCAAAACTCTGCCGCCAGAAATATATTTAAGTGCTTTTTCCTGGCAAAAAAATACCTCTCAGGTTACTGTTTCTGGTTTTTCTCCCAATCGGGAAGTTTTATTCCTTTTCCAAAAGAATTTGGAGGAAGCTAAAGAATTTGGTGAAATTCGGTTCCCAACGCAAAATTGGATAAAACCTGCAGATATTGATTTTTACGTAACTTTTAAGATTAGTCGATGAAGTTTGCCCCTTCGGGTTTGCCTTCATCTCCACCCTTCGCTAACACTCGGGTATAAAATGATTCCAATTAAAAAAAATTATTTATCAATAGCAGTGTTCGGGATTATAAGTACATTATTTGCTGTTTTTGTCATTTTACCCCTTTTTAAAGAAATTAAAGCAATTTCACAAAATCTCTTTTTGAAAAAAAATAAAATAGTTTATCTGAGCGAAGAAAGAGAAAACCTCCAAAAGATAGAAAATCTTTATAAAACTTATCAATCGGATTTAGAGAGAATTGAAAATTTATTTGTTGATCCGGAAGTGCCAATTGAATTCATTGGTTTTTTAGAAAAGACTGCCGTCAGTTCTCAAATTAAATTGGAAATTTCTTCAATGACAAAAAAAACAGAAAAAGAAGAGCCTTGGCAAAGCTTATCTGTCCAGCTTTTAATTACCGGTTCTTTTTCTAATTTTTCAAAATTTTTATATAAACTGGAAAACGGGCCTTATTTAATTGAAATCGTTGATTTAAATACGAGGAGATTGGCTGAAAAAGACATACAAACGAAAGAGCTTGAGAATATTCCCGGAGCCGATACAGCGACAGTTTTGTCAATAAAAGTTTTCGCGAAATAACTTAACACTTTTATGTTTAAAATTAAAAAGAAACAATTTAAAAAAATAAAAAATTTCTTGAAGAGAGTGCCGCGAATTATAGGGGAACATGCTTTTTTAACTTCTTTGATGCTCTTTTTTATCGCCGCGATTTTAGGAGGATTGGTATTTTATAAATATAGTATTTTAGTTGAACAGAGGAAATCAGAATTTTCAGAAAACCTGCTTTATTTTGACGAAAAAAGCTTTGAAGCCGTTCTTAAGATTTGGCAGGAACGCCAAAAAAACTTTGAACAAGCTGATTTTAAAGAATACTCTAATCCATTTAGAGTTGACTAAATAGAAATTTTTAGATAAAATATTTAGGTAAAAAAGCCCTCGCAGTTCAACGGACAGAACACGCCCCGCCCTTTACGCCCCTGTAGCTCAACGGATAGAGTACCTCCCTTCTAAGAAGGTGATGGAGGTTCGATTCCTCCCAGGGGCACCAATGGTGGCTATGGTGTAACAGCAGCATTAGAGTTTGTGGAACTCTCGGAGGCGGTGCGAATCCGCTTAGCCACCCCAAAAGAAAAACAGCTTTTTAAGCTGTTTTTCAATTATCAAGCTTCCGTAGGGTCAAAGAGGTAAGCCTCTTTTCCATCTTCGTTTTCGCTATGCGAAAACTTGATAAACGAAGATGAAGAAGAGAACATAGTTCTCTTCGCCTGTTACCAATTGTTTCGCCTATCGTTTTTCCTCTAGCTTCAATTTTACTATAACCTCTTTTCCCTGCCTTAAAACCTTTAAAGAAATTTCTTCGCCGATTTTGTATTTTTGCAAAAGATTAGCCAAAGGGTCTTTTTCGGTAATTTTTTGTCCATTTAATTCCAAAATTATGTCATATTCTGTTAAACCGGCCCTGCCAGCCGCCGATTCCCTGACCACGGCGTCCTCTCCTAATCTCTCTCTGACGATCAAAGCGCCGTGCTCGGCCGGCAACTTATGAAGTTTGGCCAACTCCTTATTTATCACAATATATCTTACTCCTAAAAAGGGCCTTCTGATTTTTCCGTATTTGACCACTTCCTCTAAATCTCTTTTGGCATAATTTATTGGGATGGCAAAACCAATGTTCTGGGCGCCCATGACCATGGCGGTATTGATGCCAATCACTTTACCTTCCATATTAACTAAAGGACCGCCAGAATTTCCCGGGTTAATAGCAGCATCGGTTTGAATCAATCCCCGAAGTTGGGCTGATTGAGAGTTTAAACCAGAAAAGGCGGTAATTGCCCGGCTCATTCCGGAAATAATGCCGGCTGAAAGAGTATCATGAAATTCTCCCAAGGCATTGCCCACCGCCACCACTTCTTCGCCCAATTCAATTTTATCTGAATCTCCTAATTCCAAATAAGGCAAATTCTTGGCGCTGATTTTTAAAATGGCAATGTCTGAGATAGGGTCGCGAGAGATAACCTTGGCCGGAAATTTTTTCTCTGGTCCCAAAATTACTGTGTAATCTGCTTCCATGTCAGCTACCACATGCTGACTGGTTAAAGTGTAGCCATCAGCAGAGATAATAAAACCCGAACCGCCGCCGATTTTTGTTTTTTCTTTTCCTTTATCAAATTTTGGCACGACAAATTCCCTGCCGCCAAAAGGAAAAAAATAAAAACCCTCCACCTTAGGGAGGTCTTTAGAGATGACTATAGTTACCACTGCTGGACAAACTTTTTTTGCTATTTCAACAATTGGTGATTTTTCCATAATTTTAATAATTTAAGAATAATTTCAACTATTCTAATTTTATCATAAACCATTATTGTCGGCAACAAGAAAATATGATAAGCTGATTTTGAATTAATCAATTTTCTTTGCCCTCGTAGTTCAATGGATAGAACTCCTCACTCCTAAGGAGGAAATGGAAGTTCGATTCTTCCCGAGGGCACCAGTAAGAAAAAAATTCAGCCTTTAATCTAATCTAAAATTAATAAAAAGAAAACAAAGCTCTTTAAAATAAAAAATAAATTCCAGAAAGGGGGTAAGAATATGGACTCAAGAATAGCCTTTTTGTTTCCGGGACAAGGCTCACAAACTGTAGGAATGGGAAAATCCTTTATTGAAAACTCACAAAACGCTAAAGCGAGATTTGGGGAAGCTAGTGAAATTCTTAAGCTTGATTTGGTTAGATTATGCCTTGAAGGTCCAAAAGAAGCACTTGCACAGACAGAAAACGCCCAGGTGGCTTTATTTGTTCTTAGCGTAGCAATCTGCCAAGAAATTTTGGACAAGGGCATTCAGCCAATTTGTCTGGCTGGTCATAGTTTAGGCGAATACCCGGCTTTATGGACTGGCGGTGCTTATGATTTTGAGCAGGGCGTTAAATTAGTGCGTTTTCGGGGCGAGCGAATGGCTGAAGCCGGTAGAAAAAACCCTGGGATAATGGTCGCCATAATTGGTTTGAGTTGGGAAATCGTGAAACAACTTTGCCGAGATGTACAGACAGGTGTAGTGGTGCCGGCCAATTGGAATTTATCCGAGCAGATTGTCATTTCCGGGGAAACAGTACCAGTGAGATATGCGGCTCAAGAAGCAAAAAAGCTTGGTGCCAAAGTAGTAGAATTGCAAGTAAGCGGCGCCTTCCATTCGCCGCTAATGAGGTCGGCTCAAGAGGCCATGAAAGAGTATCTTGACTTAATGGAATTCCAGCCGTTGAGAGCAGATTTTATTTCTAATGTCACTGGTGAAAGAGTGAAAGATTCAGACGAGGCCAAAGCCTTGCTGGTCCGTCAGTTGGCAGAACCTGTGCTTTGGTGCAAATGTATGGAAACTATCAACCAGATGGTTGATAAAGGATTAGAACTGGGGGCAGGAAAGGTTCTTACCGGCTTAATGAAAAAGGCGTTTCCCAAGTTTGACTGTTTGGCAATCGATAGCTTTGAACAGTTAAAACTATCTGATGTATTATTTCGGATTTAAATGGCGTTGTTTTTTGCCGACGCCATTTTTATTTGAATTTTTTGTTTTTTTACGTTATATTACAATATATTACAATCAGTCAAAATAATTTTAGATTGGGCCCGTGGTATAGTGGTAACACGCCTTAAGCGTTAATTTAGAATTCCCTTGCACATTGAAGCATTTTGGAGTACAATTAAGTAATGGTAAAAGCAACCCTCCGCAAAAAGGTTCGTAAATTACGATCTAAGGGTAAAACTTATACCGAAATACGACAGTTTTTAGATGTGTCTATACCGAAGAGTACACTTTCCAATTGGTGCTATGGCGTGATCTTGCCGGATTGGTACACCGCTAAAATTCGGGACCTTAATCATAAAAGTTTTACAAAAGCACAAGTAATGGCGTGGGCTTCAATGCGGCGGAAACGTGAACTCTTCTTGGATAAGGTGCGGCGAGAAGCTACAAAAGTTCTTAAAAAATTTAATCTAGAGAACTTAAAAATAGCCCTGGCTATGCTCTATCTCGGTGAAGGTGCGAAATGGAAGAGCCATTCCGGCTTAATGCTGGGGAGTTCTGATCCTCAAATAATTCTTCTATATATTTCATTGATAGAAAAATGCTACAAGATTAAACTAAGTCAGCTTAAGTGTAGAATATCTTATCGGGCAGACCAGAACATTCGTGAGCTCGAAAAATATTGGTCGGATATTACCGGAATCCCTAAAGAAAATTTTTATAAAACTAAACCTGACCCCAGAACTAAAGGGAAAAAAACGAAAAAGAAAGATTACCAAGGAGTTTGTGTTATCTATTGCGCAGGGTCTCATATTCAGTTAGAACTAGAGGAAATCGCAAAACTTCTATTAGAAGAATTAAGGGCCCATAGCTTAGAGGGAAAGCGTTAGTATGGCATACTAAAGATCGAGGGTTCGAGTCCCTCTGGGTCCACCAGAGAAAAAATTAAAGCCTTAACTGGGCTTTTATTTTTGAGTAATGGTTCAATAAATTCACTATTAACCCTGAACTTGCTGAAGGGGTTAATCTGTGATAGAGTAAAGGAAAATTTAAACAAATTGGAGGCGTGCGAGAGCGGTTGAATCGGGCAGTTTCGAAAACTGCTATGGTCAAAAGCCATCGAAGGTTCGAATCCTTCCGCCTCCGCGAGGGATTCTAAATTAAATTTATGTTTAATTTTTTCAAAAAAACAAAAAAAGAACCGCAAAATTTGAAAGAGGTGGTAGGATATTTAGATAATTTAGAGAAGAATTTTGAGAAATTATCTGAAGAATTGAAAAACCTAAAGACAGAGGCTAATTCCGCGGTTCAGAAAGTAGGGATAGTAAGATTTAACCCTTTTTCCGAAGTGGGAAGCGACCAGAGCTTTTCGGTTGCTTTGCTTGATAAAAATGATAATGGAGTGGTGATTACCAGTTTATACACGCGAGAGGGTAATCGGGTTTATGCCAAACCAATAAAAGCAGGTCTTTCAGAATATTTATTGTCTAAGGAAGAAAAAACCGCCATAGAAAAAGCCAAATTAAAAAATGGAAAGTGAATTGGTAAAAATTAGAACGATTGACGAGAAAGAAGGACACGAGTTTTTAAAAATAAAATTATTTTCTATGACCGAACAAAACCAAAATTTAGTAACTCGGCCACCGGTAGTAGTTATTTTAGGACACATTGACCACGGCAAGACGACCTTGCTTGATTTTATCCGTCAGACCAAGGTAGCAGAAAAAGAATCGGGTGGCATTACCCAGCACATCGGAGCTTACGAGATTGAGTATCAGGGTAAAAAAATAACTTTTGTTGATACGCCGGGACATGAAGCTTTTTCCCAAATCAGGTCACGGGGAGCTAAATTAGCTGATATTGCGATTTTGGTCGTAGATGCCAAGGAAGGAGTGAAAGCTCAAACCAAAGAGGCAATTTACCATATTAAAAAATCAGGTATTCCTTTAATTGTTGCCATAAACAAGATGGACAAACCAGGCGCTGATGCCGAAAAAGTAAAAAGAGAATTGAGCAAAGAAGAAATTTTAGTTGAGAGTTCGGGCGGAAAAGTGCCGGCAGTTGCCATTTCAGCTAAAACCGGACAGGGAGTCTCTGAGCTTTTGGAATTGATTTTATTGGTAGCTGAAATGGAAAATCTAAAAGCAGATATTTTAAAGCCGGCGGAGGGTGTAATAATTGAATGCTGTCTGGATAGCAAGAGAGGATCAATGGCTACTTTAATTTTAAATCAGGGTAAATTAGCAGTAGGTCAAATCATCGGTACTTCTTCTACCTGTGGGAAAATTAGAATTTTAGAAAATTTTCAAGGAAAACAAATCCTTGAAGCTTTACCTGCTCAACCGGTTTTAATCTTAGGGTTTGAAGTAGTTCCCAAAGTAGGAGAAAGGCTTAAGGTTTTTTCCGGCATGGAGGAGGCTAAGAATAGTACGAAAGTTGAAGAAAGAATAGCTCCCGAAGTAATGGTTATTGGAGAGAAACAAAAGATTCTTAATTTAATTTTAAAGGCTGATGTATTGGGCAGTTTGGAGGCGGTTGAAGAAGTTTTAAAAAATCTTCCACAGGAAAAAATTGTTTTAAGAATTTTAAAAGGAGAAGTAGGAGAAATAACGGAATCCGATGTTAAATTGGCTAGCCAGGCCAAAGCTAAAATTTTGGGTTTTCGGGCAAAAATAAATCCGGTTGCCGAGATGTTGGCTGAGAGAGAAAAGATTAAAATAATGCAATTTGAGGTGATTTACGATTTGGTTGAATGGGTAAGGAAGTATATGGAAAAATTGCTTGAGCCGGGAGTAATGAGAGTTAATCTGGGTAAGATAAAAACCTTAATCGTTTTCCTGACGGAAAGTAACCGACAGATTGTTGGCGGCAGGATTATTGAAGGAGAAGTGAAAAAAAGCGTTTCAATTGAGGTGCAAAGAAAAGAAGAAATTGTTGGGCGGGGAAAATTAATAAATCTCCAGAGAAATAAAAAAGACATTGAGCGGGCTGGCAAAGGAGAAGAAGTAGGGTTGCTCTATGAAGGAAATGCCAAGATTGAAGAAGGGGACATTTTGATAATTTATACTGAAGAGAGAAAGAAAGGCGAACTTTAATGTCTCAACGTATACCTCGCGTTAACAAATTAATAAAAAAAGAATTAAGCCAAATCCTCTTAAAAGAGATTGAATTTCCTAAAGATGTTTTAGTGACCGTCACCAGGGTTGGAACATTAGATAATTTAAATCAGGCAAAGGCCTATATTTCAGTGATGCCGGAAGAACAAAGTGAGCGGGTTTTACAGATTTTAGAACGGAAAGTTTATTACGTGCAGCAAAAAATTAATAAACGATTAAGAATGAGGCCGGTTCCGCAAATTAGATTTTCGGAAGAAAAGGAAACCGCTGAAGCCGGCAGAATAGAAGAACTTTTAGAGAAGATTAAAAAAAATTGAAAAAATTTTAAAAATTGGTAAATTAACTTTATACGGCCTGGTAGCCAAGTAGCTAAGGCAACGGTCTGCAAAACCGTTATACGTGGGTGCAATTCCCACCCAGGCCTCCATGCCGGGGTGGTGGAATTGCTATACACGAAGGACTTAAAATCCTTTGAGCGCAAGCTCTTGCGGGTTGGAGTCCCGCCCCCGGCACAAAAATTAAGCAAACCAAAAGCCCCGCCCGAAAGGCGGGGCTTTTGGTTAAATTGTTAGCTTCCTAAAATTTCAATATATGTTATTTTGGCGCCAAAGTTTAAAGCTTCCCAATAAGAAGGAAACCAGATATCAATATGATAATTGCCTTTATTATAGTGCATTCTGTCTTCAACGATAAAAATTTGTTCTCCATAAAGCTCGGGTATCCTAATTTTTGTTCCAAAAGACAAGAGATTGTTGGCCACAATTCCTTTTTTAACCCATTTTCCTGAAGCCGTAATAAAAGGAGTGTCATCGGTTTCCCAAGGTGAGCTTGAATAGCCGGTAATCACCACTTGTAGCTCTCTCTCCACCACCGGATCAGGATTGGTCGGAGAGGAAAAAGATAAAAGACTATTTTCTTGTAAAACAGGAAGGATATTCGTTAATTCTGCCATATCTTGGTTAGATTCAGCCATTGCTAAATCAGCTTCAGCCTTTTTAACCGAAAGGAAAAGCGGCAAAAACGCGAATAAAAAGCCGGTTATTGTTGCCAAAATGAGAATATTCCGCCTTTTTAAGGCGGATTTTAGTCCGTTTAAAACCCATCTGACAGCTAAAAAATAGCATTTTAAGGGCTTGCTTTTAGCAGGAGTCGAAGAGCATTCGCTCTTCTCCACCCTTCGTTCCGCTCGAGTATTTGAAGTTTTATCCATTTTAAAACCCCCATAAAGGAGGTTTTATCATATTAGCTTATCACGGCTGCCCTGTCAAGGGTTAAGACCTGCTTTTGGTGGCTGTGGATAAAGCTCTTGCTAAATGAATTTGGCTATGCTACAAAGAGAGTGGAACCTTGTCAAAACCTAATATGTGAGGGGGAAGGCTTTCTCGAAAGAGAGAAAAGACTCAGGCACAGGATACGACGCAGTTTCGGGTAGATCTAAGTAAGAAAACGTATCGTAAGAGAACCGTTGAAGAAAGTCGCACGTGCGCGCTAAAGACCCGAATATACTGCCAATAACGTCTGTACCGACCGCCATCCGTGGCGCCATTGTCTTCTCCTCTTTACCTCTAGCCTTCTCCCTCAACTTTCCAAAAAAGCTCTTCTTTTGAAGAGTTCTTTTATTTGGAGAAGATAAATTTACCGTGGAGCGGGTGATGGGAATCGAACCCACGTGCTCTGATTGGCAACCAGATGCACTACCATTGTGCTACACCCGCAATTTTGTGCCGCGGGCCAGACTTGCACTGGCGACCTCTTCTTTTTCAGAGAAGCGCATCTACTACCTGAGCTACCGCGGCGCGGCTAATTAAATTTTAGTAAATTGGCTTATGATAATCAATTGTGGACGGTATAGGATTCGAACCTATAACCTCCGCGATGTAAACGCGATGCTCTAACCGTTGAGCTAACCGTCCAAGGGTTAGTCACTGAGCTAACCGCCCGATAAACAGCGGAGACTCTGTTAAATAGTTTTTCCCATCAAAAAGGCGTCATTCCGTTTTTGGTAATAATTTTTAGTTGTTTTTAAAATTCTAAAATCAAGAGTTTGGAAAAAAGAAACAGCGACTTGATTATCAGTTCGAACATACAGCAAAAGCTCTTTTAACCCAAATACCTTAAAATGGTTGCTTAAAAATTTAACAAGTTCCGCGCCTACACCTTTTTGACGGAAATTTGGTTTTACTGCCAAAGAAATAATTTCTCCAATTTGGTTTTTCAATTGGCCTACGGTATAACCTGTCACCTCTCCCATCTCCTCGCTAACGATAAATCCATCAGAGTAAGACTGGTAGTATTTTTCAAAACTTTTTGAATAGATTCGGTTTTTGGGAAAAGAAATCTTGGCGATTTTCACTATTTCCGATAAATCAGGAGGTTCAAATTTCCTCAATTTTGTCATAATTTAATCCCAATATTTAAAAACTTAGGAGGTTGCTGTGCGGACGGTGGGACTCGAACCCACAAGCCCTTACGGGCATAGAGCCTCAGTCTATTGCGTATACCAATTTCGCCACGTCCGCATTTTATTGTGATGTTTTCGGGGATAATTCTTCCGTCGGTTTTTCTTCAGTTGTTAAACCTCCAATTTCTTTTCTCCTTAACTTTGCCCTTTTTCCTTTGGCTTTTCTTAGATAATAAAGCTTTGCCCTTCTGGCTTTCCCTTTTTTTGAAATTTCTATTTTTTCAATAACAGGCGAATGAAGAGGAAAAATTCTTTCCACTCCTACTCCGGAAATTACTTTTCTGACGGTAATCGTTGAACCCAACTCTTTACCGTGTTTTCTGGCGATAACCAAGCCTTCAAAAATTTGAGTTCTTTCTTTGTTTCCCTCTTTGATTTTTTGATAAACCCTAACCGTATCACCGGAACGGAGATTTGGTAAATCTTTTTTTAAAAAAGGTTGTAGAAATTTTTCAGTTTTCGTGCTCATAAAAATTAAGATTTTTTAAAACATTTTTTAAACCTTGAGGCATATCTGAATGAAATTCTTTTATTTCACTGTTAGGCAATTCTATTTTTAGACATGTGGCGTGCAAAAATTGGCGAGAAAGATCTTTTGGTAAAACCTGCCTTTTAAATCCGTATAATTTATCTCCGGCGATCGGGTATCCAAGGTAGACTAAATGAGCCCTGATTTGGTGTTTTCTGCCAGTTTTCGGTGTAATCTCAATCAAATCATAATCTTTGAATCTTTGCAATACTTTGTATTCGGTAATCGCTTTTCTTTTTTTGTCAGACTCTGGTTCTTGCGGAAGATAAATTTTTTGTTTTCTCCGGTCTTTGGACGAGCGACCAATTAGGGTTTCAATTGTACCTTCCTTATTCTTAAGATTTCCAACCACCAAGGCTAAATATTTTTTAAATACTCTGCCTTCTTTGAATTGATTTTGGAAGAAACTTAAGGCTTTATTATTTTTGGCTATCAATAAAATTCCAGAAGTGTCTTTGTCTAAACGGTGAATTATACCGTATCTTGGTGTTCGCCCGACATTTTTTAAATCAGGAAATTTTTCTAAAAGATAATCAATTAAAGTATTTTCTTTAACTTGCCCTTCTGAAAAAACTACAAGTCCGGCTGGTTTATCAATAACTAAAAGATTTAGGTCTTGGTAAATAATATTAAATTCCATTGTGGGCGGTACTGGACTTGAACCAGTGACCTCATACACGTCAAGTATGCGCTCTACCAACTGAGCTAACCGCCCTTATGTGGGCGCACTTGGATTCGAACCAAGGACTTCCACTTTATAAGAGTGGCGTTCTAACCCCTGAACTATGCGCCCTTGCTAAATTATAAGAGTGGCGTTCTAACCCGTGAGATATGTGCCTTGGCGAAATTTTATACGCGCTTGATTTTTACCCTGACGGATTTTTTAACTTTAGATGGACTTTTTGGTTTTTCAGCTTTGCTGGGGTGAATTAGTTTCTCAAACTCCTCTTTCTCAATGGTTTCTTTTGCAATTAGGGTTTTTGCGATTTTATCCAAAGTTCTTTTTTCTTTTTGTAAAATCCGGCCGGCTTCTTTTTCGGCGTCCTCTATAAATTTGGAAACCTCTTTGTCAATTTTAGCCGCAATTTTTTCAGAATAATTTCTCTGTTCAGAAATTTCCCTTCCTAAGAAAACCAGCTCTTGTTTCTCTCCAAAGGAAACCGGGCCCAAAGCAGACATTCCATATTCTTTAACTAATTTTCTGGCTAATTCTGAAGCTTTCCCCAAGTCATTAGCCGCGCCTGTAGTAATTTCATTAAACTTTAATTTTTCCGCGCAATAACCTCCCAACAAGGTAGCGATTTCGGCTAAAAATTCTGTTTTGGTTATAATTCTTTTCTCTTCAACAGGCATCTTTAAGGTATAACCTGCGGCCACGCCTCTGGCAATAATGGAAATTTTTCTTACCGGTTCTGTTCCTGGCAGGGAAGCTGAAACCAAAGCATGACCGGCTTCGTGATAAGCTGCGATTTCTTTTTCTCTCTTTGATAATATGTGAGATTTTCTTTCCGGCCCCAACATAACTTTTTCAATGGATTCCAACAATTCGTTTTGAAAAACCTGAGTTTTGTTTCTTCTGGCAGCTAAAATAGCCGCCTCATTAACTAAATTCGCCAGATCAGCTCCGGAAAATCCAGGAGTTCTTTCAGCAATTTCTCTTAAATTGACGTTCAAAGCCAATGGTTTCCCCCGGCAATGGATTTTTAGAACTTCTTCACGGTCATTTATATCCGGTAAATCTAAAACCACTTTTCGGTCAAATCTCCCCGGTCGCAAAAGAGCGGGATCAAGGACATCGGGTCTATTTGTGCTACTAAGAATCACAATTTTTGTATCTTGTTCAAATCCATCCATTTCAACTAAAATCTGATTTAAAGTTTGTTCCCTTTCATCATGGCCGCCACCGATTCCGGCGCCTCTTACTCTGCCAATGGCATCTAATTCATCAATGAAAATTATACTCGGCTGATGCTTTTTTGCGGTAGCAAATAAATCTCGCGCTCTGGCTGCTCCCACGCCTACGAACAGTTCTACCAGCTCTGAACCGGCCGTGGAAAAGAAAGGAACATTAGCCTCCCCAGCTACTGCCCGGGCAAGAAGGGTTTTCCCTGTTCCCGGCATTCCTGTTAGGAGTACTCCCTTAGGGATTCTAGCTCCCATTTGGAAATATTTTTTTGGATTTTTCAAAAAATCTACCACTTCTTTTAATTCTTCCTTGGCTTCTTTTAACCCTGCCACATCTTTAAAAGTGATTTTTTCTTTGGGATGGCCTTCAGCGCCAAACAGCCTCGCACGAGCTCGTGTAAAATCAAAAGCCTGAGCTGCTCCGGTTCTCGCCTGTCTAAAAATCATCCAGAAAAAAACGCCAAATAGTAAAAGAGGAAGTAAAATTAAGATAGGACCTAACCATGTCGTAAGTCCCCCCTCTTTTTTTATGTCAATATTTACCCCGTTTAATTTTTCTTTATCTGCTCCATAGTTAATCAGGGACTGAGAAAGGGCCGTTTCTGTTTCTTTCAAAGAACGAGCCGCGGAACCGTCTTGGTATTCAATAAAAAGATCGGAACCAGAAACAGTAATCTTTTTTATTTTTGCCTGATTAATTTCCTGTACCAATTGGGTTAAAGACAATTCTTTTTGTTGCGTAGCAGGTTGAGAGAATAAGGTAAAAACTCCTGAGATTATCAGAAAAATCAACAAAATAAATATAAAATTTTTAAGTAAATTATTCATGGCGAAGTTTCCTTCTTCAGCTACCGAGCTTCCGCAGGAAGCGAGGGTGGAAAAGAGAGCGAAGCTTTCTTTGACCTCGCTTCCATAAAATGGGAACTCGGTAATGAAAGCTCGGTGTGCGAAGAGAACTTTGTTCTCTTCTTTACCTTCGCCTCCATGAATGGAGGCTCGGTCTTTAATTTTCCGAATCAGTTAATTCTTCAGTTACCCGAGCGCAGCGAAGGGTGAAGAAGAGGATTTATCCTCTTCGCCTACCCGAGCCGCAGCGAAGGGTGGAGAAGACGAATGTTCTTCGAGTAAGGCCAAAGTCATTCGGTGTTCTTCAGGTTTGATCTGTAGAATCTGAAAATTGTATTTTTTGCCAATTTTTATTTTTTCTTCCATTTTCTTTTGAGAGTTAAATTCGGAGATATGACAGAGGCCTTGAATTTTAGGAGTCACTTGCACAAAAGCGCCAAAAGGATTTAATTTAGTTACTTTTCCTTTGACAATATCTCCTTTTTTATATTTTTCCTCAATATCCTTCCAGGGATCTTGCTTTAAGGCCTTGAGGGATAAAAAAACCTTATCATCGGAGATGTTAATGATTTTTGCTTTAACGATTTGGCCAATTTTGACTATTTGAGAAGGATCTTCAATGATTGTCCAGTCTAATTCAGAAATATGAATCAATCCTTCAAGATTTTCCTTGCCAAATTTAATAAAGGCGCCAAAATCTACGATTCCAATAATTTCACTATCAATTATATCCCCCACATTATAATTTTTTAAACTTTCTTTAATTTTTTTTGTCTCTTTGAGCTTTTCAGACAGGATAAGTTTATTGGTTTTTGGGTCTAAATCAAAAATTTGAACGTCTAATTCTTTTCCAACAAATTTCTGCAGCTCTTTTAAAATTTTAGTTGTTTCTCCTCCCTCTACTTTTGGATAATTAACCGGAGACAGTTGAGAAACAGGCAAAAATCCTGAAATTCCAGAAATCTCGGCTAATAGTCCTCCTTTGTTGGCTCCTGAAATTTTAATCCGAATTATCTCTCCTTCTTCTCTCTTTTGTCTTAGTTCTCCCCATGTTAATTCTTTTCCGGCTTGACTAATTGATAATTCAAGGTAACCCTGTTCGTTTTCTAAGTCCACGATTTTGGCAAAAACATTGTCTCCGATTTTTAAATTTTTCAAAGAGTCTTTGGCTTCATAGAATTCTTTCCCGTAAATTATACCGGCGCCAATAACTCCCAAATCCAAAAACAAAGCTCCTCTTTCTTTGGCGATTACCTTGCCTTCTATAATCTCGCCAACCCTAGGAGGTTTTAATGAATTATTTTTCTCAAGCGGCTCTTTCATACCTGTTAATATATCATACATTTTTTCTCAAGGCAAGATTTGTTTTAAGGCGAAGAGAACTACGTTCTCTTCTTTATCTTCGCTTCCTACGGAAGCTTGATAAATGATGATTTTATGATAAAATAAATTATTGAATACCCGAGCGTAGCGAAGGGTGGAGAAGAACGAATGTTCTTCGAGTTAAGAATCTAAATTAATATGACCATAATTTGGCACGGACAATCTCTTTTTGAGATTACGACCAGTCGCGGAAAAAACAATCAGGTAAATATCGTAATTGACCCCTTCTCTCAAGAAGTGGGTTTGCGGCTTCCAAAATTGGAAGCCGATATTGTTTTAATTACTCACGAGCATTACGATCATAACAATGTGAAAGCAGTAAGGGGTAATTATTTTTTAATTGAGGGACCCGGCGAATACGAGATAAGAGAGATATTTATTCAGGGAATTCCGGCTTTTCATGATGATTTGCAAGGCAAAGAACGGGGGGAAATGACCATTTTTACCATTGAAGCTGAAGAGTTGCGCCTTTGTCATTTGGGAGATTTGGGTCAAAAAGAATTGACCCCTGACCAATTAGAAAAAATCGGCGAGATCGACATTTTAATGATTCCGGTAGGAGGGAATTACACTATTTCAGGGAAAGAGGCAGTGAAAATAATGTCTCAAATTGAACCAAAAATTATAATTCCTATGCACTATGCTTTACCGAAGTTAAAGGTTAAACTTGAGGGAGCGGAAAAATTCTTAAAGACAATGGGAATTAAAAAAATAGAACCTGTCAATAAATTAACAATTAAAAAGAAAGAGCTAGCGGAAGAAGAAGCGAAAATAATAGTGCTTAAGCCTTAAACCATAAATCCCCCGACCTTAGCTTCTAGACACCGAACCGCAGTGAGGTGGAAAAGAGATTTATCTCTTTGACTACCTTTGGTTTCTAACTCGGGCAAAGTTAGCTTCTTTTTCCACCAGAGGGGATTTATAAAGAATGACCTTTTTAGAAAAAATTAGACATCTGACCGAAACCAGAAAAAAAATAATTTTCTGGTCGTTAATAATTATTATTAGTTTGGGCTTATTCTTGTTTTACTTTAAAAATATCCAGAACAATATAAAAAAATTAAAGTCCATAAACTTTAAGGAAGAATTAAAAATGCCTGATTTCAGCGAGGGATTAAAAGACTTGCCGAAAATTGAAATGCCGGAAATCAGCGAAGAAGAATTGAAGAAAATAGAAGAAGAAACAACCGCAACAGAATGAAAGGTTCATGAATTTCCTTGGAGATTTTTTATTAAATCTAACGGGAGAAAAATACTATAATTTCTAACGGGATGAAGAAAAATAATTTCACCCCTCCACCAAAAATTGGCGGAGGCAAAAGAAAACCAAATACCCGAGCCATAACGAAGGGTGAAGAAGAGGATTTGTCCTCTTCGCCTACGGGAATCGGTTTGATTCGCCCCCGAGAAATAACCGAAGAAATGAAAGAAAGTTATATTGATTACGCGATGTCCGTGATTGTTTCCCGGGCCCTGCCTGACGTGAGAGATGGTTTGAAGCCGGTCCACCGTCGGATTTTGTATACGATGGGGGAGATGGGGTTGACACACGCCGCTAAATTTAGAAAATCAGCGACAGTGGTCGGTGAGACAATGGGAAAACTGCATCCCCATGGCGATGCCGCAATTTACGATGCCTTAGCAAGAATGGCTCAGGACTTTTCATTACGCTATCCGTTAATTACAGGTCAAGGAAATTTTGGAAGCATCGACGGGGACCCCCCATCCGCAATGAGATACAGCGAGGCAAAATTATCAAGAATCGGTGAAGAGATGCTCAAAGACATTGAGAAGGAAACAGTTAATTTCGTTGATAATTATGACGGGACAAGAAAAGAGCCGCAGGTTCTGCCTTCCCCAGCTCCTCAACTTTTATTAAACGGCTGTTTGGGGATTGCCGTAGGAATGGCAACCAATATCCCGCCTCATAATCTTTCTGAATTAACAGACGCGATTTCGCATTTGATTGACCGTCCCAAAGCTACGACCGAAGAGCTTTTTAAATTTATCAAAGGGCCTGATTTTCCGACCGGCGGTCAGATTTTTAACCAAAAAGAAATAATTTTAGCCTATTCACAAGGTAAAGGCCCGATTTTAGTAAGAGGAAAAGCTGAAGTGGTAGAGCAGGAAAAAACCGGCCGACAGCAGATTATTATCTCTGAAATTCCTTTTCAGGTTCAAAAGTCGGCTTTGGTTGAACAATTTGCTAATTTGGTTCAAGAGAAGAAAATTGAAGGAGTAAAAGACATCAGAGATGAATCGGACAGAGAAGGAATGAGGATAGTAATTGATTTGCAAAGAGACTCTTATCCTCAAAAAATTTTAAACCGGCTTTACAAATTTTCTGACTTGCAAAAAACTTTTCATTTAAACCTTCTGGCTTTGGTAGAGGGAATTCAGCCTAGAGTGTTAAACCTGCCGGAAACCTTAAATTATTTTATTGAACATCGGAAGGAAGTAGTTTTCCGCAGAACAAAATACGATTTAGAAAAAGCCAAAGAAAGGACTCACATTTTGGAAGGTCTGTTCAAGGCTCTTTCAAATATTGATGCCGTTATCTCTACAATCAGGAGATCAAAAGACAGAGAAGAAGCAAAAAAGAACTTAATGAAAAGATTCAAATTGACGGAAATTCAGGCTAACGCCATTTTGGAAATTAAACTTCAGCAGTTGGCTAAGTTGGAGCGCCAAAGAATTGAAGAAGAATTGAAACAAAAAAGAGCAGAGATTAAAGAATTGACCGCTATTTTAAAAAGTCCCCAAAAAATAAAAGAGATGATTAAAAAGGAGTTAAACTCCTTAAAAGAAAATTTTGGCGACGAAAGAAGAACCAAGATTCATATGGAGAAAATTGGTGAAATTGCAGAAGAAGACTTGATTCCTCAGGAAGAAACAATTATTACCTTAACCCAGGGAGGTTATATCAAAAGAATAAACCCGAAAATTTATAAGATTCAAAAAAGAGGCGGAAAAGGGATTTTAGGAATGAAAACCCTTCAAGATGACATCGTGGAACATTTTTTTACGGCCGATACTCACGATTCCTTGCTGTTTTTTACCGATTCCGGCAAGGTTTTTAAAACTCAGGTTTACGAGATTCCCGAAGGCAGCCGCGTGGCCAGAGGCAGGGGACTTTTAAATTTTTTAGAAATTTCTCCCCAGGAAAAGGTTTTATCTTTATTCTCTTTAGGCAAAGAAGACCAAGACCTGGGAATAAAATATTTAGTAATGGTCACTGAGAATGGTATAATTAAAAAAACCGCCCTTTCAGAGTTTGAAAATTTGAGAAAGTCAGGATTAATTGCCATTACCTTGAAAAAAGACGATTTGCTGAAAAAAGCTGAAAAAAGCGCGGGGGAGGACCAAATAATTTTGATGACAAAGAAAGGCCAGGCCATTAGATTTAAAGAAAAAGAAATCAGGGTTATGGGAAGGCCAGCCGCCGGGATAAAAGGGATCAGATTGAAGAAAGGAGATACAGTCATAGGAATGGACATCATAAAAGCTCAAAGCTCAAAGCTTAAAGTTCAGAGTTCAAAAAACGAAAAGGAGTACTTATTGGTTATTACGGAAAATGGGTTTGGAAAAAGAACAGATTTAAAGGAATACAGATTACAGGGGAGAGGAGGAGCAGGGATTAAGAATGCTAAGATTACTTCAAAAACTGGAGAAATAAAGGCTTCAATGATACTAAGCGGCGAGGAAGAAGACCTGATTGTTATTTCTCAAAAAGGTCAGGTAATTAGAACGAAGATTTCCCAGATTCCAAAATTGTCGCGGGCCACCCAGGGAGTAAGAATTATGAAGTTAGAGGAAGGAGACAAAGTGGCTCAGGTCGCTTGTATCTAAAATGTATGGAGGATTTTCTTAATCCATCAAAAATTTTAAAGCAATTGAACCTCAGAAAAGATATGGTGGCAGCTGATTTCGGTTCAGGTTCTGGCGGCTGGACAATAGCTCTGGCAAGGAAATTGGAAGATGGTTTGGTTTATGCTATAGATATATTAGAAGAGCCAATTTCTGCGTTAAAAGGAAAGATGACCCTGGATAAAGTTCCAAATATTAAGACCATCCGTTCTAACGTTGAGGACAAAAACGGCTCAACCCTGCCTGATTACTCGGTTGATTTGGTTCTGATAACGAATCTTTTGTTTCAGACAGAAGACAGGAAAGCAATTTTCGCTGAGGCAAAAAGAATTTTAAAAAAGGGCGGGCAGATTTTAGTGATTGATTGGAAAAAAACAGCTGCTTTGGGTCCAAAAAAAGTTAGGATTTCTGAAACCGAGGCAAAAAAAATAGCAGAAGAATTTGATTTTAAATTAGAGAAAGAGTTTGAAGCCGGACTTTACCACTGGGGATTAATTTTAGTAAAACCTCATTAGAAATTTCGACATAATTACCATTTTAAAAAGTCTTGTGTGGAAATTTCTAACGTGGTAAAATAATATAATCTATGAAAAAAATTTTTATTCTGCTCTTTCCAATCTTATTTATCAGTTTCTTTGTCGTAAATTTTGCTGAAGCGCAGACCTCTTGTCCCTCCAATGCAGTTTGTATTGAAAACCCTATTAAGGCTAAGACTTTTGAAGAATTAATAAACGCTATTATTGATTTTCTGTGGAAGTTTGGAATAGCTGTTGTTCCTATGGTAATTATCATTGCCGGTTATTTTTTCGTCACTTCGGCTGGCGACCCGGCGAAAGTCAGTCAGGCTAAAAAAATGGTTTTATACGCCTTGATTGGTTTGCTGATTATCGGTATGGCAAAGGGTATTGTTACTTTAATCCAGGAAGTTTTCAAATGATGACAGAGATTTAATAAAAACAAAGGTCGATTCACCGCTGAAAATTTGGGCGGGTAAAAAATTACAAATTAATAAAAAAATGAAAAAAATTTTCCTAACAGCAATTTTAATCAGTTTTTTAATGGTGCCGGCTGTTAATGTTTTAGCAGCAACATCAGAATCACCGCCAGCTAATTTAGACGTAATGGCTATGCTTGACAAAATAGTTGATTGGTTGTTTACAATTTTGTTAGTGATAGCGGCAATTGCCATTATTGTTGCTGCTTATTATTTTGTGACAGCTGCCGGCAATCCTGAAACAGTTTCCAAAGCAAGAAACTTTGTTCTGTATGCTTTAATTGGAGTAGCGGTCGCCGTGGCTTCAAGAGGTTTGGTGGCGCTGGTGCGAACTATCGTCGGCACATAGTATTTTTAAGCTAACCCCATTAGAAAGAGCGAGGCCTTCTAACGGGGGAAAGAAAGTAATTATTTAAAGAACGGTTATTGTAGAATTACCTTTTAGAAAGCGGCGTTTTGCCCCGTTAGAAATCTTTGATTTCTAACGGGGTTTGTTTTTAGCTAATTCTTGCGTTGATTCCCTTTTTTATGTATACTATTACTACTCTCTGCCGAGGTGGAGGAATTGGTAGACTCGCGAGATTTAGGATCTCGTACCGAGAGGTGTGAGGGTTCGAATCCCTCCCTCGGCACCAGCAAAAAACCGCAAAAGTCGCGGTTTTTTGATTAAAAATCGAGCTTCCGTAGGAAGCGAGCCGAAGAGCATTCGCTCTTCTCCACCCTTCGCTTCGCTCGGGCAGTTTAAGAAGAGGACGAAGTCCTCTTCGCCTATTGAAAATTAGGAATTTTGGTTTATTCTTTTACCGTTATCTTTCTTTTCTTTTGTCTTTCAATTTTGGGAATCCTAATGGTTAAGATTCCTTCTTTCATTTCGGCTATGGCACGGTTCGGGTCTGTTTCTTCCGGTAAAATTATTTGGCGGGAAAATGGTCCCCAGTAACATTCTTGATAGAAATAATTTTTTTCTCCTTGCTCTTCGGGCTCCTGCCGATTGCCTCTAATTAAAACCGTATCAGCTTCAATTGAAATATCCAGATTTTCTGTTTTAACTCCGGCAATGGTAGACTGAATAACCAATTCGGCGTCGGTTTGATAGACATCAACCGCCAATTGACCTTCTTGAGCGCTTAAATTTTGAAGAGTAAAACCCTGGCGGTTACTTTCTAATTTTTTTTCCTCTTTTACCCGAGCCGCAGCGAAGGGTGAAGAAGAGGATTTATCCTCTTTGCCTTGTGCAATCTTTGCAAGAGATGTCTTTTTTATTTCTTTTTTTTCTTCTATTTTTTCTTCCGGTTCTCTTGGTTCTGATTTTTTTGGTTCTTCAGCTTCGGTCTTTTCAGTTTCTGTATTGATTAAATCTGTTTCAATTTCTATTTTTTTTATTCTTTTCTTTCTTGGTGATGATTTTGCCTGCCCCGTAGGAAGTTTACTTTCCTTCGGGGGTTTTTCTTTTAATTCTTCTTCTATTTTTTCCGGTTCCTCCTCTACGATTTCAACCCCCATTCCCCTTTTTAGTTTTTCAAAAAAAGACGCCATATTGATAATACCGAATTAGGTCGCGGCACGCGCGGATTATTGAATATTGCCTTTCGGCAATCGCGCTAACGCCGCTCCTTAAAAACCGAACCGCAGTGAGGTGAAAAAGAGATTTATCTCTTTGACTGCCCTCGGTTTTTAATATTTTCCTATACGAGAGAACCGAAAGGTTCTCCCGACCCCTCTCCGATATGTGATGTTAATTATTATATTTTACAAACGCTACTTAATTTTTTTAATTTTCTAAAACCGAACGAAACAAAAATAGCCAGTCCTATAATAATGATTGTCGGAAAGAACAGTCTTAAATATCCTCCTTCCATCATTATAGAAAAATTATAAAGCCCGTGCAAGATTATGGCAAGGGAAAAGCCTGTCACTAAAAAGATGTTTCGTTTTTTGGTTTCAAAAAAACTCAGAGCTAAAAAATAACCCAAAGCTCCTGAAGACAGGGCGTGCAGAAAGGTGGCGGAGATAAATCTGAAGCCGGCCAAAATTAAGGTTTCTCCAACCCTTAAAAAATATGTTTCAGATGACAGAAAAATTAAGATATTTTCTAAAGCCACAAATCCCAAGGCAGCAATTATCATATAAAGCATTACATCCAACGGTTCGTCAAATTCTGAATTATTTAAAACCTTATTCTTGACTACCAGATATTTTAAGATTTCTTCCACCAAAGCCACCCCGATAAAAACATTTAAAAAAGAGATTAAAAAAGGAGAAAGATTTAATTTCGCTGTTTCTTGAAAAAATCCCAATTCAATAAAGATGGCGGGAACAGCCGATAACATTCCATAAAAGAAGATTTTTAAAATCATCGGATTGGATTCCGGATGAGCGTCTTTTCTCAGGTAAAATAACAGCCAAATAATGCTGGGAGAGAGGGCAAGAATAAATAAGACAAAATAAGACATAAAAAGATTAAATTTTTATTTTTTTAGGCCACTCTTCAATCATTAGACATTTCTTTTTATTCTTTATGGGCAATTTTTGATATATTTCTTCGGTAATAAAAGGCATAAAAGGGTGGAGGAGTATTAAATTTGTTTTTAGAATCTTCAAAAGTAAATACTGCGCGGTAAAAACCTCTTCTTTATAGTCTTTTTTAAGACGTAATTTTTGTTCTTCAATAATTTTATCTGCAAAAGTATGCCAGAAATAGTGATAAAGTTTTTCAGCTGCCCTGTAAAATTTAAAAGAATCTATTGATGTGGTAATTTCTTTTGCGATTTTTTGCAAATTGTTTAATATCTTTTTATCTTTTCGGGTTAATTTCGGTTTTCTATTCGGATTGAATCCTTCCAGATTGATTAATACAAAACGAGCCGCATTCCAGATTTTATTTGCAAAATTCCGATAACCGCGAATTTTTTCTTCATAAATAATAGGATCGTTGCCGGCCGTATTACCCACCACCAGAGCCATACGAAGAGCATCTGTGCCATAAATATCAATTACCCCTAAAGGGTCAATCACGTTTCCTTTGGATTTTGACATTTTCTGGCGGTCTTTATCGCGAACCAAACCATGCAAGTAAACATATCTGAAAGGCACTTTTTCCGTCACATAAAGGCCCAGCATAATCATCCTGGCCACCCAAAAAAATAAAATATCCCAGCCAGTTTCCATAACATCTGTTGGATAGAATTTATGAAAATCACCTTTTTTGGTCGTCATTAAAGTGGCAAAAGGCCATTGTCCAGAAGAGAACCAGGTGTCAAAAACGTCAGGGTCCCGCGTCCAATTTTCTCCCTGGGGCGATTTGCTGCCAATATAAATTTTTTCTCGTACAAAGTTATCTGATAATTCAATAACCCAAATTCCGTATTGTTTTATTCTTTTCGCTAAGGCGGGGCGGCTTTTCCACCACTGTTTTGTTTCTTGAGCCGATTTTCCTGGATAGTCCTGTTCTGGTCTGTAGGATTTAAGCATTTCGTCAATTGTCTTGAAGTGCCTGACTTTTGCAACTGATTTTTTGACGGCTGGGACAGATTTTAAAATTTTATCCGTTTTTTCATCAGCTAAACGAAATTCTATAATATCACCAGGACGAAAATCGCCCCAGTATTTTTCGCCCTGAATCCTAGGCCTGCCTGCTCTTATTTCAACGGTTTTTGTTCCTTTGGCAATAGCATCAAATATATCCTTGCCATAAATTTTAAGATCCCAGGTTTTTGGTTCGTTATACCAAGCTGGAATTCTTATTCCCCAGACAATTTGGCGCGAAATGTTCCAATCGCGCAAGTTTTTGACCCAATGATTAAAAATTTTTTCAAAGCGTTTGGAAACAAATTTAACCTTGCCTTTTTTGACGGCTTCAAGTGCATCTTTGGCCAAAGTCTTGCTTGACAGTCGCCCTTTTGTGTTAACAGCTATAAACCATTGTGGCAAAATTCTTGGCTCAATTATGGTGCCGCATTTGTAGCAGTGGCCGACAGTGTGAGTATAATTCTCGTCAACTTTTTCGAGCAAACCTTTTTTTGCCATATCTTGGGCTATTTTGGCGCGGGCTTCAAGAATTTTCATTCCTTTGTAGGGGCCGGTTTTTTCATTTAATCGACCAAATTTGTCTATTACTTCGCGGATTTCAAGATTATGGCGGCGACCGACTTCAAAGTCATTCGGGTCGTGGGCAGGAGTAATTTTGACAACACCTGTGCCAAATTCAGGGTCAACCGTTTCATCGGCGATCACTTTTATTTTTGCTTTGCCAAAAATTGTCTCAATCTCAATTTCTTGGCCGACAAATTTTTGGTAGCGCTTATCTTTTGGGCTGACGGCCACAGCCGTGTCGCCAAATTTAGTTTCGAGCCTTACAGTTGCTAAAGTTAAAGGTCCATACTTTATATAGTAAAGCGGGTCTTTTCGTTCTTCATACTTAACTTCCAAATCGGATAGGGAAGTTTGATGCTTGGTACACCAGTTGACTGGCCGCATGTCGCGGTAGGCGAGTCCGTCGTCATAAAGTTTTTTGAATGTTTGATAAACGATTTTTATAATTTCCTGGTCAAGGGTAAATTTTTCTCTGGACCAGTCGCAGGAGGCGCCAAGTTTTCTTAACTGACCCTCCATTACTTTTTTGCTTTGGAGAGTGAAATCAAACGTTTCTTTATATAATTGTTCTCTTGAAATCTCAAAGCGATTTCTACCTTCTTTTTCCAGTTTTTTATCAAAAACGACCTGGGTTTCAAAACCAGCGTGGTCAGCTCCCGGCAGCCAAAGCGCTTTTTCTCCTTTCATTCGGTGGTAGCGAATCATAATGTCCTCAAACGTAACAAAAACCGCGTGTCCTATGTGCAAAGAACCATTGGCATTGGGCGGCGGCATAATAACAGTAAAAGCCTTTTTTCTTTTGCCGGGCAGTTTGTCCGGATTGAAAAAACCTGACTTTTGCCAGAAACGATAAATTTTATCTTCAACTTTTTTCGGGTCGTAAACCTTTGACAATTCCATACTTTTTATATTATTATAACCTTAAATCAAAGCACATAACAAATTGTTATGTGCCTGGCCGCGCATATAAAATTTATATGCGCTGGTTGGCATTGGCTTCAATGTTTTTTGGTTTTGTTTTTTCTTCTTTTTTCCAATTAAAATACGCGGCCGCTGCTACCATGGCAGCATTATCAGTACAAAACTTAGAATCGGGAATCAGAAATAAAGAATTAGGAATTTCTTTCTTAATTTTTTGTTTGAATTGCTTTCGTAATTCTTTGTTGGCGGCGACACCGCCGCCTAAAATTATTGTTTTGACCTTGTAATCTTTGGCTGCCCGCAGAATCTTGTGAATCAAAACATCAATTACCGCCTGTTGAGTTTCGGCGCACATCGCTTGTTTATATCTTTGACCTTTGATTTTTGATTTTTGATTTTGATATAACACTGCTGTTTTTAATCCGGAAAAGCTGAAATCATAATTTTTCTGATAAATCATTGGCCGAGGCAAAATAATTTTAAATTTTAAATTTGAAATTTTAAATTTAGCGGCTTCAGCCGCTATGGCTGGTCCTCCCGGATAACCTAACCCTAAAATTCGCGCTACCTTATCAAAACACTCACCAGCCGCATCATCTCTGGTTTCGCCCAAAATTTTATAATTTCCCACATTCTTCATTAAAATCAACTGAGTATGTCCGCCGCTTACCACCAAACAAATCGCCGGAAATAAATGTTTAGAATTTAGAATTTTGGATTTTGGGCTTATTTTGGATTTCGGGAAGGCGAAGAGGACTTCGTCCTCTTCTTCACCTTCGCCCCCTCCTTCAAGGGAGGGGGCTCGGTTTCTGATTTCGGATTTCTTGCCAATGAAATTGGCGAGGATGTGTGCCTCAATGTGATTTACCGGAACAAGCGGCAAGTTTAAAGATTGAGATAGGTCTTTGGCGAAATTGACGCCTACCCACAAACAAGGCTCTAATCCAGGACCTACGGTTACAGCGATTAGGTTGATTTTTGGATTTTTAGCTTTTTTCAAAGCTTTTTTAAAAACAATTGGCAGGTTGCGTTGGTGTTCTCTTTTGGCCATAAAAGGATAAATTCCTCCATATTTTGCATGAAGCTTTACTTGCGAAGAAATAATATTTGATAAAATTTTAAAAAGAGACGTTTCCCCGTCTTTAATGTCTAAAATAGCAACGCAAGTATCATCGCAACTTGTTTCAATGGCTAAGATTCGCATAATAAAATTTCTTAGCAAAAAACCGCTTTTTTAGCGATTTTTATTTAGCGGCGCCATCGGGATTTGAACCCGAGTTACCACATTGAAAGCGTGGTGTCCTAAACCAAGCTAGACGATGGCGCCAAGACTATGACACAAAGCTATTTTAACAGAAAAGTTGGGAAAAATCAATGGCAGGAGGATAATGCTTTTGCTCTCTTGACAAAATTAAAAATAGGTGTATAATATAGGCAGAACAAGAAAAAATAAATAAGGAAGAAAGGAGAGCTAAAATGGAAAAGATAGCAAAGAGAAGAATGGTGGCAGTAGTGTTGGCAGTATTGGCGGCAATTTTAACAGCTGGTTTGGTTCAGGCGGAGTGTAAACCTCTGACTGGTTACCCAACCATCGATGCCTGGATATTGGCTGGGTGTCGGAATGAGCAGCAATACTATGGCAACGGATATGGCAATGGATACGGCAATGGATATGGCAACGGTGGCTATGGCTACAACGGCGGGTATTCGTACCAAGATGGCGGCACGACCTCTTGGGGAGGTTCCCGACGTAGAGTAATTATAACAATCCCAGTTCCACCTCCTCCACATTGGAGAAGATGAGAATTGAGAACACCCTTTTAAAGGCGACTTCGGTCGTCTTTTTTTTATGCCAATTTTGAAAAAATTAAACCCCGTTAAAAAGTGCTAGGGTTTTGAATCCAACCGTTTGAATACGAGACTTTCTAACGGGGTAAAAATAGTGTAAGATAAAAGAAAAAAGGCCGAATCTTGGATAAAATAGCTAATGATATTTATGGCACTTTTTAGCAAAGGACAGCAATCTTCTTCATTTGGCAAAGGACAAACATCTTCTCAGTTTAGCAAGAGTGTGTCGCCCAGCCGACCGGCGCCGCCGCGGATTGAGCCGAAAAAGATTTCTCCGCCGTCTCAAAAATCTTCAGTGTCTCAAAAACCTGTGCCTGCCCAAAAGCCTAAAACTCTTTTTGAAGAGAAAAAAGATTGGACGAGAAGTGATTTTCTAAGAAAGGCGACAAAAGACTCGTTTGGCAGCGGAGGGAAAATGCGTTCTTCATATGAAAGAGAAAAGATATTAAAAGAAGCACTGCCTGTCGGAAGATTCGGCACTTATATTTCTGAAGGAGAAGCCAAAACAAAATTGAGAGAATTGAGGAACAAGGAATATTACGCCAAGGGAGCGGAAAAAGCGAAACTAAAAGAAACGAGAAAAAATCTAGAAAAAGGGTCTGGACTGGCGGGGAAATACTAACCCAAAGTTGCAATTAATTGTAAACCCGGGCAAATCTATGTTCGTTCATCACAGAACATCAGGTTTTATTTTAAAAAAAGTTGACCGCGGTGAAACTGACCAATTGCTGACAATTTACACGAAAGACTTCGGGAAACTGGAAATTTTAGCTAAAGCCGTCAGGAAGATTTTTTCAAAGTTAAGAGCGGGAGCGGAAATTTTTTATTTATCAGAGATTGAATTTATTCAAGGAAAGACCCACAAAACCTTAACCGGCGCCATTTTAATTGAAAAATTTGAAAACTTAAAAAAAGATTTAAAAAGAATAAAAATTGCTTATAAAATTTCTGAATTCTTAGATAATCTGATTTCAGGCGAAGAGCCAGACGAAAAAATCTGGCGGTTACTTTTGGAAACATTTAATAAATTAAATACCCGAGCTGCAACGAAGGGTGAAGAAGAGGATTTATCCTCTTCGCCTACAGAATACAAAATAAAAGATATAAGATACAAGATTTATTATTATTTTGCTTGGAATCTTCTTTTAATCTTGGGTTATAGGCCTGAATTATATAGTTGTGTTCTGTGTCAGAAAAAATTAGTTCCGGGTAAGCTTTTTTTTAGCACGAAAGAAGGAGGAGTAATTTGCCAAAAATGTTTTAAAGAATTAAAATTAGGTAAATCCCCACACCAAATTTGGTGTGAGGATAAAGAAATTACTACCGAAACGATAAAAATTTTACGGATTATTCTTAAAAAAGATTGGACTCTTTTCTCTAAATTAAAAATCGAAAAGCCAAATTTGAAATCTTTGAATACGATTATCAACGAATATTATTTATATACCGAGTCCCGCTTGCGGGACGAAGGTGAATAATTTTGTAGGGATTATGAAAAAAATCATCATTTTTATTCTAATTTTGGGCGCTGCGGCCGGGATTTTGGGATTTTATTATTATCAAAAAAATATTTATTCAAAAGAGGTTTTGAAATTAGAAATTTTAGGACCTGAAGAGACTCAGGCTTTTGAAGAAATTGAATACTTGGTCAAATATAAAAATAACGGAAATATCACTTTGGAAGAGCCGGAGTTGATTTTTCAATTTCCGGAAAATTCATTGCCGAGCGACGGGGAAACATTAACAGTGGTAAAAGACATGGAAGACATTTATCCCGGGGAAGAAAAGACAATTTCTTTTAAGGTGCGACTTGTGGGCAAAGAAAATGAAACAAGCAAATCAGAAGCTACTTTAAGATATCGGCCCAAAAACCTTAAGGCTTTTTATGAATCAAAAACTACCTTCACGACCAAAATTAAATCTACTCCTTTAACTTTTGAATTTGATATTCCTTCCAAAGCCGAATCTGGCAGGGAAATTCAATTTTCATTAAATTATTTTTCAAACGCTGACTGGCCTCTTTCTAATCTTAGGGTGAAAATTGAATATCCGTCTGGGTTTGAATTCATCGCAAGTCAACCTCAGGCTTTAGAAAAAACCGAGTGGGATTTACCAATTTTGAATAAGGCTGAAGGAGGCAGAATTGAAATTAGAGGAAAATTGACGGGAGAAATTAAAGAACAGAAAATTTTCCGGGCGACCTTGGGTATATGGCGGGACGGCGAATTTATTTTGCTGAAAGAGACAGTTAGAGGAGTGGAGATCCTTAAATCTTCTCTTTCTATCTTTCAGCAAATAAACGGTTTTTCTCAATACATTGTCAGCCCTGGAGATTCTTTGCATTATGAAATTTTCTTTAGAAACATTGGCGAGGAGCCGTTTCAAGATTTATTCTTGGTTGTTACTCTAGAAGGTCGCGCTTTTGATTACGAAACAATTAAAACTGAATTTGGTCAGTTTAACCGGGGAGACAATTCTATGGTATGGGATTGGCGACAAATTCCAAAACTCAGGTTTTTGGGTCAAGGAGACGAAGGAAAAGTCGAATTTTGGATTAATTTAAAGAAAGACTGGGAACAGTCATCAATTCAAGACAAAAACTTCACTTTGAAGAACAAAATCATTCTTTCTCAGGTAAAAGAAGAATTTGAAACAAAAATCAATTCAAGATTAGAAATTTCTCAAAAGGGTTTCTTCCAGGATGAAATATTCGGCAATTCAGGGCCGCTTCCCCCAAAAGTTGGCGAAAGCACCACTTATACCGTAATCTGGCAAGCCAAAAATTATTACAATGATGTTAAAAATGTAAAAATAAAAGCCACGCTTTCTCCCGGGGTAAAGTTAACCGGCAGAATTTCTCCCGAAAACTCAAGACTGACTTTTGATTCGCAATCAAAAGAAATTATCTGGGAATTAGGTGATTTAGAAGCAGGTACTGGCAAGATTACACCGGCGCCCAATGTGGCATTTCAAATTTCTTTTACTCCTGACTTTTCTCAAAGAGGTCTGATACCCTTACTTGTGAGTCAGGCTAAAATTATTGGCGAAGATTATTGGACGGAGGAATTTTTGGAAGTAACAAGTCCTGCCATAGATACCGCTTTGCCCGATGACCCAACTGTTAACGAGGAAATGGGCCGGGTTCAGTAAGTACCCGAATCGCAATGAAGGCGAAGAGAACTTCGTTCGTCGAGTCGAAGACGAAACGAAAGAAGAAAAACTTTTCTTCGCACTCTTCTTCACCTTCGCTGCGGCTCGGTGGGTGAAGAAGAGATTTATCTCTTCGACTATAGCAAATAAAATATAACCTATGGAAAATTTAATGGAAAAAATTGTTTCTCTCTGTAAGCGCCGGGGATTTATTTCTCCTGGTTCAGAGATTTATGGCGGTTTGGCCAACTCTTGGGATTTCGGTCCCTTGGGAGTTGAGCTTAAGAGCAACATTAAAAATCTTTGGTGGGAGAGATTTATACACAAGAGAGACGATGTTGTCGGTCTCGATTCAACGATTATTATGAATTCGAAAGTTTGGGAAGCATCAGGGCATGTGAAAGGTTTTATTGACACGTTGACTGAATGTAAAGATTGTCATAACAGATTCCGGATTGATGAATTGCAGAATCCAAACAAGTGTCCTCAATGTAAAGGTCAGCTTATTGAGCCGCGTCAATTTAATATTATGTTTAAAACAAATCTTGGGCCGGTTGATGGAGATATTGTTTATCTGCGACCAGAAACCGCTCAAGGAATGTTCGTTGATTTTAAAAACATTATAGACACAACGTGTCAGACTTTGCCTTTTGGCATTGCCCAAGTCGGTAAAGCTTTTCGCAACGAAATTACGCCTGGCAATTTTATTTTCCGTTTGCGAGAATTTGAAATGATGGAGATTGAATATTTTGTGAGGGAAAAAGATTGGAAAAAATATTTTGAATATTGGCGGAAAGAAGTTTTGGATTGGATAAAAGAAATTGGCATTGATGTTAAAAAAATTCATGAAGCCGAAATTCCGGAAGGAGAGCGAGCGCATTATTCAAAAAGAACAATTGACTTTGAATACGAATTTCCTTTCGGCCAGAAAGAATTATATGGTTTGGCTTACCGAACAGATTTTGATTTAAAAAAACATGAGGAGGTTTCCGGTAAAAATTTAAAATACAAAGATTCAGAAACTGGCGAAGAATTCTGGCCGCATGTCATTGAACCAACTTGGGGAGTGGAGCGGTCGGTTTTGGCGATACTTTGCGAAAGCTACCACGAAGATAAAGAAAGAGTTGTGTTGCGACTGAATCCAAAATTAGCTCCTTTTAAAGCCGCTGTTTTTCCGTTGCTGGCGAATAAGCCAAAGTTGGTTGAGCTTGCCAGAAAAATTTATGAAAATTTGCGCCAGAAATTTTATGTTGCTTTTGACGACCGCGGCAATATCGGAAAAAGGTATTATTCGCAGGATGAAATTGGTACACCTTGGTGCGTGACGGTGGATTTTGAAAGTTTGGAAGATCAAACTGTGACAATTCGCGACCGCGACACTATGAAGCAGGAAAGAGCGAAAATTAAAGATTTAACCGAGGTTTTAAAAGAAAAATTAGACTACAACCCGCCCACCACATCCTCCCATTCGCTTCGCGAATGGGCCCCTAATTAAATGTTCAATGAATTAAAATTCATTTATCGAGCTTCCGTAGGAAGCGAAGATGAAGAAGAGAACGTAGTTCTCTTCGCCTCACCTCTCATAAATCTTTAGATTTATTTCGATACTCAATGAGTTTTTAACTTATTTTGATCTTCAATAAATTTTTAATTTATTTCGATGTTCAAAAAAACTGTTCTAAATAACGGCTTAAGAATCATTACTGTTCCTCAAAAAAGCACTCAGGCAGTGACAGTTTTGGTATTGGTGGGCACGGGTTCTAAATACGAGAAAAAAGAAACCAATGGCATCTCCCATTTTTTGGAGCACATGTTTTTTAAGGGGACAAAAAAACGGCCATCAACTGTTGCTATTGCTGAAACATTAGATAGGGTGGGAGGAATCTATAACGCCTTTACCGGAGAAGAATACACGGGATATTTCGCCAAAGTGGATAGTTCTCATTTAGATATGGCTTTAGACTGGGTGTCGGATGTTTATTTTAATTCTTTGTTGTCGGAAAAAGAAATAGAAAGAGAGAAAGGAGTGATTATTCAAGAAATTAATATGTACAAAGACCATCCGATGAGTTATGTCGGCATTCTGTGGTCAAAGCTTTTGTATGGAGACCAGCCGGCAGGCTGGCCGATTTCAGGCACCAAAGAAAGCGTATCAAAAATTTATCGTCAAGACCTAATTTCTTATATGAAAAAACAATATGCTGCTTCAAATACCATTGTTTGCGTGTCTGGAAATATAGAAATTCAAAAGACCTTAGGAAAAGTTAAAAGATATTTCTCTAAAATTAAAACTGTTATACCTTTTAAAAAACCTCAGGTTTTTGATGCTTCGGTAAACTCAGCATCAACCTCTTCGAGCCTGAGCCTCAGAGCCGAAGGCCTGAGCCGAGTTGAACGGGTTGAAAGACAAGCAAAACCCGAATGCCTTTTGATGGAAAGAAAAACCGACCAGACCCATTTGTGTTTAGGGGCAAGGGCATATAATCTTTTTCATCCTCAAAGATATGCTCAAGAATTATTGGGCATTATTTTGGGCGGGATGATGAGTTCGCGACTTTTTATTAAAGTGAGAGAAAGGCTGGGGATTGCTTATTACATTAACACCTCGGTTGAAGATGATACTGACACCGGGTCTCTGGTCACTCAAGCCGGGATTCATAATAATAAAGTTGAATTAGGGATAGTCGCTATTTTAAGAGAATACCAAAGAATTGCTCGGCAAAAAGTACCGGCCAAAGAAATAAAAAAAGCCAAAGACAACCTGAAAGGCAAAATGACTCTGCTTTTGGAATCATCAGACGCTCGCGCTTCCTTTTATGGCGCGCAAGAATTGTTGGAAAAGAAGATTTTGACGCCGGAAGCAATTTATCAAAAAATTGATAAAGTCAGCCAATTAGATATTCAAAGAGTAGCCAGAGATATTTTTCAGCCCCAAAAATTAAATTTAGCTTTAATCGGCCCGTTTAAAGATAAAAAAATATTTGAAAAAATATTAAAAATATGAATTCTGAAAGAATTCTAGATATTTCGTGGGGAACGATTTTCAAGATTTTTGTCGCAGTAATTTCTTTTTATATTCTTTATCAAATTAGGGATATTTTAGTCTGGTTTGTTTTCGCTTTAATTATTTCTGTTTTATTTAATCCTGCGGTTAATTTTTTAAGAAAACCAAAAATACCAAGAAGTTTGGCAGTTTTGTTTGTCTATACTGCCTTTTTCGGTATTTTAACTTTGATAATTTATTTCGCTGTCCCTCTATTTATTTCTGAAATTAAACAATTTTCTCAGATTCTTCCTCAATATTTTGAGAGAATTCCCCCACCATTAAAGGGACTGAAAATTGAAGCATTTCAGGATATTGAGACCTTCTTTAATGCGTTAGGAGAGATATTGAATAAAATAATTACCAATATTGCTAATATCTTATTTGTTATTTTTGGAGGAATTTTTGCTACAATCTTTATTTTGACCTTAGCCATTTATATTTCTTTGAATGAAAAAGGAATTGAAAAAAGCATCTTAATTTTTTTTCCAAAAAAATACGAAGCCAATATATTGTCTATTTGGGAAAGGTGTCAGAAAAAAGTGAGCGGTTGGTTTCTGACGAGAATCCTGGCCTGTTTATTCGTTGGCGTTGTCTCTTTTGTTGTTTTTTTGGTTTTTAATACCTCATACCCATTTTCTTTAGGATTACTAGCAGGGGTCCTTAATTTTATTCCAATTGTTGGGCCTCTTATTACAGGCATCTTTATTTTCGTGATTATTTCTTTAGAAAGCATATCTAAAGCAATTTTTGTTATCATTGTTTTTACTTTAATTCAGCAAGTTGAGAATAATATTCTTACACCCCTTATTTCAAAAAGATTTGTGGGGTTGCCGCCGATTTTGGTTTTAATGTCTTTAGCCATCGGAGGAATCTTATGGGGATTTTTGGGCGCAATTTTGGCTATTCCCTTGGCCGGGATTTTGTATGAATTTTTGAAGGAATTTCTGGAAAAAAGAAAATCAGAAAAGTCAGTGGTATTGTAGGCGAAGAGGATAAATCCTCTTCTTCACCCACCGAAGCTTTAGATGAGGTAAAGAAGAGTGCGAAGAAAAGTTTTTCTTCTTTCGTTTCGTCTTCGACTCAACGAACGAATTTCTCTTCGCCCTTCACTGCGGCTCGGGTAAATTAAATGTCAACCTTTTACGTTGTTTCAACGCCAATTGGGAATCTTGAAGATATAACTTTTAGAGCTCTGCGAATTTTAAAAGAGGTTGATTTGATTGTTTGCGAAGATACGCGCCAGACGCTAAAATTATTGAATCATTACAATATTAAAAAACCCTTAGTCAGTTATTTTCAGCACAGCAAATTATCAAAAGTTGATTATATTATTGGGCGGCTGTATCAAGGCAAAAATTTGGCCTTGGTTACCGATGCCGGCACGCCGGGGATTTCGGATCCAGGAGGCATATTAGTGCAAAAATTAACAATTGAGCAAGCGGGAAAGGTTAAAATAGTGCCAATTCCTGGTCCCAATGCTGCCGTTGCTGCTTTGAGTGTTTCTGGCTTTCCGGCTGATAGATTTGTTTTTATGGGTTTCCCGCCGCATAAAAAAGGCCGAGAGAAGTTTTTTAAGGAAGTGGACGCTGCAAAATATACAGTTATGTTTTATGAATCAACTCACAGAATTTTAAAGACATTCCAGCAGCTAAAGACCGTGTTAAGTCCCGAAAGGCAGTTAGTCGTCTGCCGCGAGTTGACTAAGCAATTTGAATCAATTTACCGCGGCAGGGCTGAGCAAATAATTAAAATTTTAGAAAACGATAAAAATAATTTAAAGGGAGAATTCGTAGTTATTGTTTCAAAATAGAGCAGGATTTTAAAGAAAATGCCTAAATTCTATATCACCACTCCAATTTATTATGTTAACGATAAGCCGCACATCGGTCATGCTTACACCACGGTGGCGGCGGATGTTTTGGCTAGATGGCATAAAACAAAGAATGATAAAGTTTTCTTTTTGACCGGCACGGACGAGCATGGCATTAAAGTGGCGCAAGCGGCTGCGGCGGCAGGAATCCCTGAAAAGGAATTTGTTGATGAGAAAGCACAAACATTTAAGGAAGCCTGGCAGGAATTTAATGTTAGTTACGATAATTTTATAAGAACCACCGACTCAAATCATATCCTGAATGTAGAAAAAACGCTTCAGAAACTATACGACAGAGAATTTATATACAAAGGTGACTACGAAGGCCTGTATTGTGTTGGTTGCGAGCAATATAAAACCAAAGATGATTTAATTGAAGGTAAGTGTCGCGAACACAACCAAGAGCCCATTTTAATGAAAGAAGAGAGTTACTTTTTTAAGCTCTCGCAATTTAAAAAAACATTAGAAAAAAAGATTTCTTCTGATGAATTTGAGATTCAACCGAAAGAAAGAAAAAATGAGGTATTAAGTTTTATCAGAAGGGGACTAAAAGATATCTCTATTTCCAGAAAAAATGTCGGTTGGGGGATTCCGCTCCCTTTTGACAAGTCATACACCACTTATGTTTGGGTTGATGCCTTTTTGAATTATTTGACCGGTGTGGGATGGTCTGGAAAAACAGATAGTTATCCGGAAATGTGGCCGCCGGAAGTTCAATTAATGAGTAAAGATATTTTGCGGGTTCACGCCACCATCTGGCCCGGAATTTTATTGGCGTTTGGCTTTCCTTTACCCAAAAAGATATTTGTTCACGGTTATTTTACGGTGAATAACCAAAAAATGGGCAAATCCTTAGGTAATGTAATTTGGCCAGAAGAACTGATAAAAAAATTTGGTGTTGACGGAGCGCGATATCTTTTAATGTCGTCTTTGGTTTCCGGTCAAGACAGCGATATTTCTTGGGGAAAATTAGCCGAAAAATACAACGCTGATTTGGCTAATGGTTTAGGGAATTTAGTTTCCAGGGTAGTTAAATTAAATGAAGGGATTGGAGTCAAAGTTGAGAGAAAAAAATCAAAAACCGAGCTTTCATTTATGGAAGCGAAGGTGAAGAAGAGGACAAAGTCCTCTTCGCCCATCGAAAACTTGGATAAATTATTTAAAGAGATTAAATTTAAAGAAATTCTTGATGAAATCTGGCAACAGGTTGCCTGGGCGAATAAATATATTGAAGAAAAAAAACTGTGGGAATTGGTAAAAGCTAACCCAAAAGAAGGAAAAAAAGTTTTAGAAAATTTAATTTCTTTGATTTCAGGAATTGGAGAAGTCGTTTCACCTTTCCTTCCCGAAACTTCGGAAAAAATAAAAAATATTTTAAAAACAGGAGAAGTTAAATCTTTATTCCCTAGAGTTTAAAAATGCAGCTTACCGTTACTGAAAAATTAAAAGAAACTTATCCGGCGATTCAGCTAGCCGCCTTAGTTGTCCACAATGTTCAAAATAAAGATCGCGACGAGAGATTAGAAAAAGAGAAAAAGATGCTTGAGCAGTATATTAGAGAAAATTTTAGAGAACCAGAAAAAATTAAACGAGTTGAACAGTATAATGAGTTTTATCAAAAGTTTGACGCCACTTTTCCAATCGAGTATCAAATTAAGTCCATTTTGAATGGTAAGGAAATTCCCTCTGTCGGTTGTTTGGTTGAGGTAATGTTTATGGCAGAACTAAAAAATTGTTGCTTAACAGCCGGTCATGATTTGGATTTGATTGAGGGCGATTTAATTTTGGATTTGGCTAAAGGCGGTGAGATTTACCTTAAAATCAACGATGAAGAGCAAAAAATAAAGGAAGGGGATATCATTTTAAGCGACCGACAAGGAATTATTGCCAGTGTTTTATATGGTCCTGACAGCCGCACCAAAATCACTCCTTTTTTAAAAAATATCATTTATATGACCTATTTTATTTTTCCGATTGCTGGGAGAAAGATTATTTCGATTATGGATAATTTGGTTAATTATTTAAGAATCGTCGAGGGTCCACAAGTTCAAATTGAAAAAGTAAAAATTTACCCAACCGCCTAACGATAGATTGTAAAAATTTATGTTAATAGATACTCATGCACATTTAAATTTTAATGCGTATAAAGTAGATTCTGATGAAGTGATAAAAAGAACTCTGGAAAACAATATCTGGATGATAAATGTTGGGTCAAAATATGAGACGAGCAAAAGAGCAGCAAAAATGGCTCAAAAATATCCCGATGGCGTTTTTGCCATAGTTGGCCTTCATCCGCTACATTTGGAAACAAAATTGGTCAAAATAAAAATTGACTTGGAAGAGGTTGCATTTAATGCAAAAGAAGAAGAGTTTGATTATGGAAAATATAAAGAGTTGGCGCAAAGCTCAAAAGTGATAGCCATTGGTGAAGTTGGCTTGGATTATTATTATAAACCAAAAACCAAAAAGAAATTAGCCGAATTTAAAGAAAAACAGAGGACTGTCCTCTGTCAGCAATTAAAATTAGCAAAAGAATTGAATCTGCCGGTAATTTTTCACTGCCGAATGGCTCACAAAGATTTGATTCAATTTTTGAAAGAAAATGAAGGAGCGCGACCGCCTGTGGCGGTCGCACACGGGTTTGTGGGAAATACAGAAGAACTTAAAGAATATTTAAACTTCGGTTATTACATCGGCTTTAACGGAATTATTTTTAAAAAAATTGAGGGAATTGATTTTGAAGAAAATATTCGCCAAACTCCTCTGGAAAGAATTTTGCTTGAAACTGATTGTCCGTATTTAACACCGCCCGGCGCTCTCCGTAGCTTTAGCGAAGAAGGGACAAAAGACGACCGTAACGAACCTTTATACCTTAAATATATTGTTCAAAAAATAGCGGAAATTAAAAATACAAGCTTTGAAAAAATCGCTGAAATCACAACTCAAAACGCAAAGAATTTGTTTAAGATATAACTTTTAAAAAGAACAAGGAGTACCGAGAGGTACTCCTTTTGGATTTCTTATCCTTTATGATGCGTTTGTTGATATACTTCATGCAGTCGTTTGACAATGGTAAAGATGTTAAGGGCCACGATTAGCCAAATGATTAAGGAGATTGAAATTAGAGGACTGATAAGCATTAAAATAAGCAGCAAGATAATTCTTCCGAATCTGCCGGTTACTTCGCCAGAAGATATTTTGAATCCCCGCCTTTCTCCGTCGGCCTTAACATAGCTGACTAAAAAAGAAGTAATTACGGCCACCATAAGCCCCAAACTTGGTTGTAACAAGAATATGGCGATAAAATAAAAACTTTCGCCGAGCCTGTCGGCAATATCATCCAGAAAAGCTCCGAAACGTGATTCTTTTTTTCTCGCTCTTGCCACAGCCCCATCGAGCCAGTCGAATGATGATGAAATGGCTATGGCTAAGGTGCCCCATAACAAACCGCATTTAACAACAATGAAAGCGGCGGCGATGCTCGCCAAAAAGCCAATCGTTGTCCATTTATTAGCTGAAATTTTAGGGAAAGTAATGGACAAAAAACTTCCCACTTTGTCATTCACGTTATTTCTAACATAAGCATTCACTCTTTTTTCAATGGTTTCCATGGTTCACCTCCTTTCTTTTAGGTCAAAGGTTAATCGTTTTGATTTCTAATCAATCATTCCTAATAAATTGTCAAAGGCCAATTCCGATGATAAAATTCTATCTTAAAAATTAGACAAAATCAAGCCTTTGAGATAAACTCCGTTAGACAAAATTTGTCTAACGGGGTAAAATTAAAAAAGTTAAAAATTATTGGAACCTGAAATGAAAAATCCAAGAATCGCCATTATCGGCGGTAGCGGGGTTTACGACCCGAAAATCTTCAAAAAAGAAAAAGAGGTAAAAATCAAAACCCCTTTTGGCTGGCCCTCTGCGCCCATTGAAATTGGCGATTTCTTTGGCAGAAAAATCGCCTTCCTCGCCCGCCACGGAAAGAAACACCAATTTCCGCCGCACAAAGTTCCTCAAAGAGCCAACATCTTTGCTTTGAAAAAATTAGGAGTTGAAAGAGTTATTGGAATTTGCGCGGTCGGCTCTCTTAAAGAAAATTTCAAACCCGGCGAAATTGTAATATCCGATCAATTTATTGATTTCACTAAAAAGCGAGATTATACTTTTTACGATAAAGAAACAGTTCATATCTCTGTGGCCGATCCATTCTGTCCAGAATTAAGAGAAGTATTTTATGTAGAAGCCCAAAAATTAAAAATACCTGTCCATAAAACAGGAACTTACTTTTGCATAGAAGGGCCGAGATTTTCAACTAAGGCCGAATCCAAGTTTTTTAGGAACTTCGCAGATGTCATAGGGATGACTTTAATTCCAGAAATTACCTTAGCTAAAGAGTTAGAACTTTGTTATTTATCTTTAGCGACTGTTACAGACTGGGACGTCTGGAAAGAAGAACCAGTTCAATTTAAGAAATTAGTTAAAACGATGAAGGAGAACTTAGATAAAATTAAAATTTTATTAAAAGCAGGTATTCTGAAAATTAAAGAAAAAAGAAGTTGTCTCTGTAAGGAAACTTTAAAAAATGCCAGAGCTTAAAATAAATATGGAAAATGCTAGTCAAAGAACATCCGTTCTTTTCCACCCTGCGCTTCGTTCGGGTGTGAAAATAGAGAAATTAATAAAATCTAAGATTAGAGATATTCCCGATTGGCCAAAAAAAGGAGTGAGTTTTAAGGACATCACCCCTCTGCTCCAAGATAAGAATCTTTTTTACAAAACGATTGACCTTTTGATCACCCCTTATTTGGAAAAGAAAGTTGATAAAATTGTCGGGATTGACGCCCGCGGTTTCATATTGGCTGCCGCCGCAGCTTATAAATTAGAGACCGGACTGGCAATCGTCAGAAAAAAAGGCAAGCTTCCTGCTAAAACAATTTCTAAAAAATATTCGCTCGAGTATGCCAGCGAAATTCTAGAAATGCATGATGATTCTATTTTACCAGGGGAGAAGGTTTTAATAATTGATGATGTTTTGGCTACTGGCGGAACAATGAAAGCCACTGTTGATCTAGTCAAAAAACTCAAAGGGAAAATCGTTGGGATTGAATTCCTTATTGAATTGATTTATTTGAAAGGAAGAAAAAATCTCAAAGGCCAAAAAATAAGGTCTTTGCTGAAGTATTACAAAGAGTAAAAAGAGCGATTTCGTAAAAATAATGAGAACTTCTATTATTTTCACATCAGGAACAGAACATTTGGAGGCGAACTTTAGAAAAAAAACAAAAAATTTTGAATTTATTTTTCCCGAAAAAAATAAAGAAGGCCGACGCTTTTTCCCTGATGGAGAAGTTTATATAAGAATATCGGGGATAAATAAATTGAAGAACGGGAGAGTAATTATTTTACATTCAGGAATTCCCAATTCCGGTTTAATTGAATTAGAAATGATTTTGCAAGTCTTGAAGGATAGAAAAATAAGACCAGAAATATTTTTTACTTATTTTCCTTACTGCCAGCAGGATAAAGCATTTGAGCTGGGGGAAACGAATGTTGCGGAAAATTTAATCCGAAAATTAGTTGATTATTACGGCGTGAGAAAAATTTACTCTATTGACCCCCATTTCGGCAGAATGCCGTGGGTTAAAAAATACCCTGTTGTCAGTATTTCAGCGATTCCGTTGTTAATCAAAAAAATTAAAGAGGATTTTGGCCGGGATATTTTATTGCTGTCGCCGGATAAAGGAGGGAAAAGAAGAACCGGCATTTCGGGATTAAAGAAAAAGAGGATAGATTCTTTTAAGGTAAAACATTTTTCATCAAAAATAGCTGTCAAGGGAAGAATAATAGGGGTGGTTGACGATATTATTGAAACAGGCGGCACTCTCTTAAGGTTTTATGAATTTACAAAAAAATCCGGAGCAAAAAAGGTTATTGCTTTAATTACTCACGGGGTATTGGATGCGGGCATCAAGAAAATAAAAAAGAGGTTCACGAAATTATATCTCACCAACACTATTAATAAAAAAGAAGCGAATGTTGATATAACCGATTTGGTTGCGAACGCTATAAAAATAACACCTAAAAGATGGGGCTAAGAATCAAAAAACGGCGAGGGAAAAAGCCCAAAAATTAATTGGAAAATAAAATTAGTTTATACGTTAGAGTATGGAAAAAGTGATTCTTGTTGATGAAAATGATAAAGAATTAGGTTTTGAAGAAAAAATAGCCGGTCATCAAAACGGAGGAAAATTGCACCGGGCGTTTTCAATTTTTGTTTTTAATTCAAAAGAAGAATTATTACTTCAAAAAAGAGCCAGAGAAAAATATCATTCTGCTCTTTTGTGGGCGAATACCTGCTGCAGTCATCCCAGACCCGGAGAGTCATTGAAAGAGGCCGTTCATCGCCGACTAAAAGAAGAAATGGGTTTTGATTGCGATTTGGAAGAAAAGTTCAGTTTTATTTACAAAGTTGATCTTGAAAACGGTATTTCGGAAAATGAATTTGACCATGTTTTTGTCGGAAAATTTAATGGAGCGCCAGCTCCTGACAAGAAAGAGGTGGCTGACTGGAAATGGATTGATGTTGAAGAATTAAAAAAAGATATTAAAGAAAATCCGGAAAAATACACCTATTGGCTCAAAGATTCTTTTAATAAGGTTCTTCAACATATTTAATTTTGACAATTTTTGAGGTTTTTGTTAGTTTCAAAAAAGGAGGGAACAGCTCCTTTTTTTGATAGGTGTATTTATTTACGTAAATAATTACGTAATCGATTACATAACAGAACATTCACAATATAACCAAGACTGAAATAAAAAGAAAGGAGGAGAAGATTATGATTCCGAGATACGAAAAAGAAAGGATTAAAAAGATTTGGTCAGAGGAGAATAAGACGGGTTTGTGGCAAAGGGTGGAGCTGGCCGTGCTTTGCGCGAAAGATTACTTAAAACAACTGGCGATCGGGATTTATAAGACAATCTGCGACCGGCTCGAAGACAACGCTATCGATTTGATTGAGTGGAAGAAAATAGAGAAAGAAACTCGCCATGACCTGGATGCCTTTCTGGACGAGCGCCGGCGATTTCTACCGACAGAACTTCAGCATTATCTTCACGAAGATATGACTTCTTATGATACAGAAGAAGCGCCATTTGCTTCTATGCTGAAAGAGTCAGTTGAGCAGGTCAGGAAAAATCTGCTTGAACTGATGGCGGTTCTCAAGGCAATGGCCAAGAAATACCGCTATACAATAATGATGAGCCGAACTCATGGCCAGGAAGCACAACTTCAAAGTTTCGGCAAGCGTTGCCTAACTTGGTTGAAAGCTTTGATGGTTGATGAGGAAAATCTTAACAGAGCCGCAAGTTCGCTAAAGTATTCTAAACTTTCCGGTGCCATCGGAAACTACGGCGGTCTAACTCCTGAAGTTGAGAAAGAAACTTTGAGAATTCTTGGACTTGAACCTTTTTACGGCGCCACCCAGATTATGCCGAGAGAACTTTACGCGCCGTTGGCGCAAGCACTTTGCCAGATTGTTCAAACCCTTGATAAAATTGCGATTGACATCAGGTTGGGAGCCAGAAGCGGTAACCCAATCTACCAAGAACCGTTCGGCAAAAAGCAAAAAGGGTCATCTGCTATGCCTCACAAGAAAAACACCATTTCAACGGAGCAAATAGAAGGTATGGCGCGAATGACAAAAGGTTACCTGTCAATGATAATGGACAACATCAAAACATGGGAAGAGAGGGCAATTGAACAGTCTTCAGTGGAGAGAGTGGCATGGCCCGACCTTTTCCATGTAACCGTTCATTCTTTGACAGTAATGACAAGGACATTGGAAGGGTTGGCAGTATATCCTGACAATATGATGCGGGAAATCATTAATTCACGAGGCTGTTATGCGTCGGTGGAAGTTAAAAAATTTCTGGCCGAGAGAGGCATTAGCTTCGGCCTTTCGACAGAAGAAGCCTACCGGATCGTCCAACTGGCAGCTTTCAATGCTTTCAGCCCTTCCGAAGAGGATGAGTGGGTCAGAAATAATTTACCAGTTTCCTTGGAGCAGACGGACGAAATTTTCTCAAAATTTCAAAAAATTCCCAAAGAAACGGTTGTTTCGATAAAAGAGATTATCAGCCATGCCAGACTCAAAAGATCACCTGAACTCGGAGCAACTTTAGAAGAGGTTATAAGATGGAATGGAATTTTAGGTCAGATTTTCCAATCTGGTTCAAACATCAAAGAGTTCAACCAGGTTTTCTCGGTTCCTTACCTCTTGAGAAACGAAGACAAACTCTACCAGGAGATACTTGGAGAAGCGTGACGACACAAATAACTTAAGGAGAGGATGTTTCATCCTCTCCTTTTAAATAGACAAAAGCTGAAAAAAGCGCTAAAATTAAAAATCAATTATGTCATACGATCATCGAAAAATTGAAAAAAAGTGGCAAAAGATTTGGGAAGAAACAAAGATCTACCAGGTTGATTTAAAAGCGGCCAAAAAGCCATATTATAACTTGATGATGTTTCCTTATCCTTCGGCCGAAGGTTTGCATGTCGGCAATGTTTACGCTTTTACCGGTTCAGATATTCGCGGCCGTTTCAAAAGAATGCAGGGATATAATGTTTTTGAGCCGATAGGTTTTGACGCTTTTGGGATTCATTCGGAAAACTTCGCCATTAAAAAAGGCATTCACCCTAAAATTTTAATTAAAAGAAACATTGCTCATTTTCGTCAGCAGTTAAAAAATCTCGGTTGTATTTTTGATTGGAAG
>Ga0315284_10000240_pt1 | contig 75313 bp, 68 predicted proteins | sample YL17G09_16_MG_FD_203696 | JGI IMG/M metagenome (GOLD analysis project Ga0315284, IMG submission 203696) | Sediment microbial communities from Yellowstone Lake, YNP, Wyoming, USA - YL17G09_16 | ecosystem: Environmental > Aquatic > Freshwater > Lake > Sediment | place: USA: Wyoming | collected...
CCGCCCGATCAGATCTGGTATTGTGACCATCAATGGCAATGAGTTTTTGGCTGAACCAGAGATCCCTGACGCTGTAAAATCTGTGCTAAATCGCCTGGGTTCGGGACACTAGGATGATAAACTCAGGAGCCTTTACGCGATCCCACTTACTTTGCCCAAGCGCGCCTTGATTCCGATACACATACCGTCTGTTGGCCCAACGGAGCCGATTTTGCCCCAGAATTTTTATATGATATGGAGCCGGAAGAGTCATCCCGGGTGATGGCGGAAACAACCGCATAAACACAGACTTCCGAGTTCTTCAGGAACTCGGAAGTCTGTGTTTATCCCGTCTTCTCCAAAATCTCAATTGCCTTCCGCACCCTCTCCAGCACCTTCTCCTTGCCCACAATCTCCATGCTCTCGAACAGCGGCGGGCCCCCTATCTCTCTATAAATCTTCCGGCGTCAGCCCCGTCACTTTGGCAATGCGGGCGAGCATACGCGGGCCAATTTCTTCGTTATCATGAAAAGCGAAGACAACATCCGCCCATCCCGGCCGCATCAGAACTTTATGCGAACCAGTCTGACGTTTTATGCTCCAGCCTAGCCGCAGCAGGGCAGATAGCAATCGCTTTGCTTTGATTGAACGCCACTGGCTCATATCGCTGCAAATGAGATCGTCAGCGGAGACACACTTTCACTATGTTCAAGCCGATCAGCAACCACTCGTAACGCAAGCGCTTGCGCTCGGGCAATGGCCTCTTCGATATCTTTGCCATAAGCCAAGACGCCCGGCAGTTCAAGCACTTCTGCCAGCCAGCGACCGTCTTGCTCTTGTTCGTGTTCAATCGTAAATTTCATCGCGGCCTCCTTGCAAAACAAAAGCCAAATAGATTATAGCACCATAAATTACATCGCTTCCAGAACCGCAGTCGCCTTCTTCACCCTCTCCAGCACCTTCTCCTTGCCCACAATCGCCATGCTTTCGAACAGCAGACTATCGCCCTGGGTGGATTAGCGCTACAGGGCGGTTTTATTTGCTTATGGATTTCGGTAAACCTCATCATGCGCACCGATCACCCGGTGAACACAAATGCGCTCACCCGTCGCGGGGTCGGCTTCAAAGTGAAACGTCCAGTGGTATTTTTGGCTGATCCGCCCCGCCCAGATGCCCGGATAGCCTTCGATACGCTCGATGTTCAGCCCTGGGTGAGATTGATCCTCGCAAAACAGGGCAAACGCTTTGCGGGCTTGCTCTTGGATTTGCACCGGCAGCGCCTCGAATGCCCTGATAAAACGCCTGGTTTTAATGTGGCGCATGGTGGGCTACTTCAGACTCTCCAGAAAATCGGCGTCATTATCGAAGGTTTCGATGTTGCCTGCCTGAAGATCTGCTTCTGCCTCCCGCTCTGCCACCTGCCAGGCTTCAGACCAGAACCACTCCTGCCCCGGCTTGGGCTGCTGATGGGCGCGCAGATAAGAATCAATCGCATCACGGATCATCTCGGATACCGGCTTTTCTACGGTAAAGGACAAAAAGCGCAGCCGCTTGTATTGGTCAGGCTCTAAACGCAGGGAGATGGCTTTCATCGGTCTATCCTTTCTTTGTATATCAGTATACCACGATATACACCCATAAATTATCCCATCTTCTCCAAAATCCCAATTGCTCTCTTCACCCTCTCCAGCACCTTTTCCTTCCCCACAATTTCCATACTCTCGAAAAGCGGCGGGCTGTCAGTGCGCCACACCCTACGTGTAGACTCGTCTCGTCAAACAAGCAGAAATTGCGGGTGGGGCATTCCCGTCATAGCAAGGTGCGGCGCACATCTCGCTCTTACTGCTTCTTGTATAAATTTCTGAACTTGCTTTTATCGAATTACTCACAAATGACGGGATTTTGGTTCAGATATTTACGCAGTACTCTGCAGACGTTTATGTTGAAACAAGTTGATAGATAACTGGCCGGTAACGCGGGGCCGGGATGGGTTTGCCCTCTGCGCTGGCCGCTTCCAGCCAAGCGCGTTTTGCAACCAAAGCTTGTGCCAGCGCCTCTTCGGGGGTTTCTCCAAATGCAGAGCACATTTCCAGGTCAGGGATGTCAGCGATATAGCCGCCATCTTCTTCGCTGTAAAAGATGTTGATGTGATAGTCCGTCATTTCACTCCTCCAGTTTCAAATTGTACCGTTCAACCAAATTCATAAACTGTCGGACCTGATAGGGCTTGGCCTGTCCGTTGATTTTTTGCAGGTTCACCAATTCCGTAGTCTTCGAGTGGACGTAGATGTGGTGGCTGCCGCTGACGCGGGAAAGTCGGAACCCAAAACCTTCCGCAAGCAACATAATGTCGCCGAAGGCAATATTTTTGGAACCCGCCAGAATTTTTGCCAGAATCTTGCGTCGTTTTGACATCTTCGCTCTTATTATACAACCAAGCCCAGCATTTTCAGAATCGAAGTGCTACGCACTCTCGCTATGTCAACTTCTCCAAAATCCCAATTGCCTTTTGTATCCTCGCCAGTACCTTCTCCTTGCCCACAATTTCCATACTCTCGAAAAGCGGCGGGCTGACGGTCTGTCCGGTCACCGCCACGCGCAGGATGCCAAAGACCTGCCCGGCGCTCAACCCGGATTCTTCAACCAGTTTGCGCATGGGCGGCTCGGCCATCTCCGGGGTAATTTCGGGTAGCGCGGCCAGGATTTCGTAAGATTTGCGGGCAATTTCGGCAGACTGTATCGCTGTAAGGTTCTTCCCAATCAGTTCGGCCGGATTCGGCTCGACGGTCTCCCGGAAGAACCAGGCCGCAAAGGGCAGGCAGTCATCCAGCGTAACCAAGCGCTCACGGATGAGCGGGATGACCTTCAGGAGTTTGACATCCTCCACGGGGAGGCCCTCCCGGAGGAAGTAGGGCTTGATCCGCGCGGCCAGGTCCTCGGTCCGGAGAGCGCGGATGTGGGTCGCATTGAAGTGGTCGAGTTTGGCAAAGTTGATGGCGGCCGGGGAGGGCGTCAGGTTATTGATGTCGAAACGGGCAATCATCTCCTCGAGAGTCATCACATCATCTTCCGAAACACCCCAACCCATCAAGACAATCCAGTTAAGCACACCTTCGGGAATGTAGCCCAGATCTCTCAAGTCACCAATAAAGATGGAGTGGCCGTCCTTTACCGCCTCAGCGGTATCCCGCTTGCTCAATTTGCCTTTCCCGCTGGGCTTGAGGAAGACCGAGAGATGCACGAATTTAGGCTCTTCCCAGCCAAAGGCACGCAGGATGTGTGTATGCAATGGCAAAGAAGGCAGCCATTCCGAACCGCGGATAACGTGTGTAATCTTCATCAGATGGTCGTCCACCATCGCGGCGAGATGATAAGTGGGCAGGCCATCCGACTTGAGCAAAACGGAATCGTCGAGGGCTTGGTTTTCGGTGACGCTTGATTCGCGCAGCAGATCTGTTGTGGTGATGGAGCCTTCCTTGGGCATTTTGAAACGAATGACATATTTCTCCCCGCTAGCCACCCGACGACGAGCCTCGTCGGGATCAAGCTGGCGACAGGTACCGTCATAGCGCGGATTTTCCTTGCGCTTCATCTGCTCCTGGCGGACCTTTTCGAGCCGGTCAGAAGTGCAAAAACAAGGAAAAGCATGACCTTTTTCGACCAGTTCCCAGCCGTACTGATGATAAACGTCACGGCGCTCAGTTTGACGATAAGGGCCGTAAGAACCACCGATATCAGGACCCTCATCATACTCAATGCCAAGCCAGTGCAGGCCATCAATCAATTCTTGTTCAGCACCGGGATCGTAGCGTTTTTGGTCAGTATCTTCGATGCGCAGGATGAAGGTCCCGCCAGTGCGGCGCGCCAGCAGGAAAGGATAAAGAGCAGAACGGGCATTGCCGATGTGCATACGCCCGGTCGGAGAGGGGGCAAAGCGTGTACGTACTGGTTTCAGGCATGCACCGAGCGAAGCAGGAGTACTCAATAAAACCTCCGCTAGAAATCCAATGCTTTGTGGCGTAAAGCGACGCTTTCCACCAAACCGATACCAAGCATCAAAGAAATCAAGCCGCTGCCGCCATAACTGATAAACGGGAGGGGGATACCGGTGACCGGGATCAGATTCAGGTTGACGGCAATGTTCACCACGGCCTGGAAGAAAATGAGAACAGCGACACCGTAGGCAATCATGGACCCGAAGGAATCGCGTGCCAGCCGCGCCGTACGCAGACAACGGTAGATGATAAAGCCGAGCAGGACGAGTACAAATAGCACGCCGACGAAGCCAAGTTCCTCGCCGATGACCGAAAAAATGAAATCATTGTGGCGCACTTTCAGGAAGCGCAACTGCGTCTGGGTACCATGGCCATACCCCTTCCCCACCCAGCCGCCCGAGCCCAGAGCGGCCAATGCCTGGATTACGTTATAGGTGGCACCAGTACGAGCGCTCAAGTCCGGGCGGAGGAAATTGATCACGCGGTCCTGTTGGTAAGGTTGCAGGAGGAAAAAGAAAGCCACCACAGCCAGGACCAACCCGATCGCAGTCAGGATCCCCAATTGCTTCAATTCCAATCCGCTGACCCAGGTCATGGCTGCCCATAACACCATGACGACGATCACATTGCTAAGGTTGGGCTGTATGAAAATCAAGGCGGCAATACCGCTTGCGATGAGCAGGCTCTTAATCAGCCATCCCCAAGTGCGCGGCGCCTCTACATTCTTCGAAAAATAATGCGCCAGCGTCAGGATGACAATGATTTTCGCCAGTTCGGTCGGCTGGATGGAGACCAGCCCGGTTTCGATCCAGCGCGTCGCGCCGAAGCGTGCACCCCCGATAAGGAATAGCAGAACCAGGAATGCGATAATCACGGCATACATCGGCACGATTGCCCCAGACCAGAAGCGATAATCAATGGCGGCAGCGATGATAATGACCACAAAACCGATGCCGCCGAAGATCATCTGACGCGGCACAAGCTCCGCCAGGTTCTCGTTCCCGGCAATGGCAGAACGGATCATCGTAACGCCAAAGACCAAGGCAATGATGACCGCCCCCAGCAGCCAGAAATCAAAATGACGCCAGAAATCGCTACGAAACATGATAAGGAATGATTCGGCTACACGCCCCGAGCCTCGCGCATCCGCCTGCGAGTTGCACCCCGCAAGGGAATATCAGCCACCAGGCGCTGTTCTCGCCCATCTTGAGTCATCTTGATACTCACCGCCATGGGATCAATTTCCACATAGCGCGAGATGGTCTCGATCAAATCATCCTTGAGTGATTCCAATTCGGAGGGTGTCAGGTCAGTGCGGTCGTGAATCAAGACCAGTCGCAAACGTTCTTTGGCGCTATTGGCACTCTTTTTACGTCCAAATATCCAGGCCATACTCACCTCCTCCCCCAGAGACGTTGCAATACATTTTGCGAACCAAAGTCCAGAAACGGAACCTGTTCTCCCAGCAAGCGGCGCGCAATATTTTGGAACGCCCGGCCCGCCCTATTTTTAGCATCCAGCGCCAATGGCTGACCTTTATTCGAGGCTACGAGGACACTCTCATCTTCGGGTATGATTCCGACCAAGTCAATCGCTAACAAATCGAGCACATCTTCCACCGAGAGCATATCGCCGCGCTTGACCATGGCCGGATTTAACCGGTTGATGATCAGAGCGGCTGGACCCTTTCCATCTGCTTCCAGCAAACCAATCACCCTGTCTGCGTCGCGCACCGCCGAAACATCAGGGTTTGTCATCACCAGCACACGGTCAGCGGCGGCGATCGCATTCTTGAAGCCGCGCTCAATACCTGCCGGAGAGTCGATTAGAATCCAATCTACCTCGCTGCGCAGTTCGTCACACAAGCGCACCATATCGCTCGGCGAGACGGCCGATTTATCGCGCGTCTGCGCAGCAGGGATGAGGTAGAGTTCAGGCAGGCGTTTATCACGGATCATCGCTTGACGCAAGCGACAGCGACCCTCGATCACATCCACCAAATCGTAAACAATGCGGTTCTCCAAGCCAAGGATCACATCCAAATTTCGCAGGCCGATGTCACCATCAATGCAGGTCACTTTTTGGCCGCGCGAGGCCAGCGCTACAGCAATATTCGCCACCGACGTGGTCTTGCCAACCCCACCTTTTCCCGATACCATCGTCACCACTTTTGCTGTCATGTCACCGTCCTATCAACTTATGCCAGGGTTCAGCCATCAAATGTTCGTCCTGCAAACTGGCCACTTCTGGCTGACTCTTACCTAGTTTCTTCGGCGAGACGGCAATCTCCCCAGCGATGCGCAATTGGGTGGGCACCAACTCCAACGCACATACGACCGCATTTTTGTCTCCCTGTGCACCGGCATGGACAACACCACGCAGCCGCCCCCAGACAATAATACTGCCACCGGCCACAATTTCCGCACCAGCATTGACATCCCCCATCACAACGACATTGCCATCGAAGATGACTCGTCCGCCAGAGCGCAGCGGGCCCTTGACCCATTTCGCCGCGCCATCCAGCGGTTGCTCTGCTACTTCTACGACCTCGGGCAGGCGCGGCTTCGATATCCGGGTTGCCAGCCCCAGGTTCTGTGCAGTCATCTCGGTCAGCGATGATTCGCTCAAGACTGCCCAGAGAGAAACGCCTCGCTCGGAAAGTTGATCGCGCAACGACGACAACTCTGCTACACGCAGCTCTTGTGGCCCCACGTCTAGCGCCACCCGCCCCCCTTGGAAGAAAGCAGATCGGCTATCAATATTTTCGATAAAAGCCTTTACCAGGTCCGGCCACGCAGCGCCGACCAGGGTGATCAACAAACCATCCCGGATGCCTTTGATTTGAATTAGATAGGATGTTTCGCCCATATTCTACAGAATTATACTTCCTTTAGGCACTGGTGAAAACCCTTTGAGGTCGGTTCTTTGGGAATCTGATCTGAAAACATGGTATCATCAAACCGGAGGAATCATGAATCATATCCAAAAATTTGCCACGCAAATCACTGAGAACGTCGAACGCGTCATCATTGGCAAACGCGACGCGATCGAACTATTGATGGTAGCGTTGCTATGCGAAGGGCACGTTCTAATCGAGGATGTCCCCGGCGTCGGCAAGACAATGCTGGCGCGTGCAATTGCCATCAGCCTGGGCGGACAGTTCAAGCGTCTGCAATGTACCCCCGACCTCCTGCCTAATGATGTGACCGGTGTCTCGATTTTCAACCAGCAAAGCAGCCAGTTCGAATTTCGCCCCGGACCGGTTTTCGTCAACATCCTGCTGGCCGACGAGATCAACCGCGCCACGCCACGCACGCAGTCGGCTCTGCTGGAAGCCATGCAGGAACAACAAGTCACGGTGGACGGCATCACGCATTCGTTACCACGCCCGTTCCTGGTGATGGCAACCCAGAACCCGATCGAATACGAGGGCACTTTCCCGCTTCCCGAAGCCCAGCTCGACCGTTTCCTGATGCGCTTGTCGGTAGGCTACCCAGCCTATGCCGACGAGAAAACCCTGCTTACCCACCTCCAGCGCGAACATCCCATCAACGCCATCCATGCAGTCGTGGATGGTAATCAACTGCCGGAATTCCAGCAACAGGTCTGGGATGTGCACGTGGACGACACGCTCCAGGATTACATCATCCGGTTAATATCCGCCACCCGCAGCCACCCGGACCTGGCGCTGGGCGCCAGTCCCCGGGCCAGCCTGGCCTTATTCAAGGCCGCGCAGGCATTGGCGTCCCTGCGTGGGCGCGACCACGTCATCCCCGACGATATCAAGTATCTAGCGCCGGCAACATTGACGCATCGCCTGATCGTCATGCCCGAGGCCGAATTACGCGGACACAACGCTGTCACCATTGTCGGCGACCTGCTCGCCAACACGCCATTGGACCTCGGCTCGATCAAGAATTGAAACGCCTTGTTGTCCGAAGCCGTTATCTTACTGGCTTTGCTGCTACTTGCCGCAGCCTGTGTGAAAGGGGGGTTCGCTTTCACCATTTTTTACCTATTCCTGGGGGTATACATTATCAGCCTGGTCTGGACGCGCCAATCCGCTAAAAACATCTCTTGCGAACGGAATTTCGAAAGGCGGGCTTTTTGGGGCGAGGAAGTTCCCGTCCGGCTGGAAATCCGGAATAAGGGTTGGTTGCCTATTCCCTGGCTGTACGTATATGAAAGCTTGCCCGTCGAACTCTCGGCCGGAAGCGCCATCAAGCGTGTCGTCAGCCTGGGGCCGCGCGGTATGACGGAGATCCTGTACAAGTTGAGTGCCTTCAAGCGAGGCTATTATCCTGTCGGCCCATTCATCACCAAATTTGGCGATACCCTTGGTCTGGCAGACATGCAGGAATTGGACAAACAGCCCGATTACATCACTGTCTATCCACGCATTATTCCCCTTGCCAGCGTGAGTCTGCCGTCCCGTTCGCCGGTGGGAACATTGCGCCATCACCAGCCCATTTTCGAAGATCCATCACGCGTACGCGGCAAGCGCGACTACACCGCCAGCGATTCACTGCGCCGCGTGGACTGGAAGGCCACCGCCGCGACCGGCCGGCTGCAGGTCAAGCAGCTCGAGCCGTCCATCGCCCTACAAACCGTTATCTTCCTCAACTTGAACAACAGTGAGTATCCGAGACACCGCATCGACGCGACCGAACTGTCCATCGTCCTCGCTGCATCCCTGGCAAACTGGGTGGTGGAACAGAAACAGTCCGCCGGTCTGATCACGAACGGCATTGACCCTCACGCAGACAACCAGGTTGTGCGGCCTCTCCCGCCCCGCAAGGGACGCGGGCAACTCGTCCATATTCTGGACATCCTGGCTCGCGTCCAGAGCGCAGATACACATCCGCTCACCGAAATGCTCAGCCGAGAGACGCCCAACCTGCCTTGGGGAACAACGGTTGTGGTGATCACCGGCCAAATTAACGAAGCTTTGTTCGATGAACTCTTCCAGATCAAGCGACGAGGCCAGAATGTGGCGTTGATGATCACCGGTCACGGCGCCAATATCAAACTAGCGCGCCAGCAAGCCAAGCACTTTGGCTTTCCAATCTACGCCTTCCCGAACGAAAAAGGCCTGGATATCTGGAGGCGCAAATGATCAAAGCACCCCAGCTAATTTCACGCAGTCGGCATTGGCCGGTTTATGCCAGTTACGTTGTCGCTCTCGGTATGATAACTTGTTTTGCGGCCATTTCTATCCAGTTTTTACAATGGCTCTTCCCTCGCTGGGACGCGCGGGGTGTAGTCATTGTTTGCGCACTGACCGCGCTGGAAGCCATCGTTTCATACTGGCTGGTAAGACGGCTGCCGACTGCTCAGAGGCAGATCGCGTATTATCGTGTGACGGAATGGATGGTTATCCTGATTGTCCTGAAATTTTTTATCGAAATGCGCGCCGGTCCGGTAAACTTCTGGAACAACCTCCTGCTTTGGCCGGATAGATTCCCATCCAATATCTTGACGAGCGATTATCTACTCACTATCCTGCCGATATTCGCCGTCTGGCAGGCCAGCAATTTGTTCGCGAATGATCTGTTCCTGTTAGGGACAGATGACACCGCCTACCTTGATGAACGTGCAAAAACGACCCCGGTCCGCAACCTGATCCTGCGCCGCTATTTGAACCTGGGGATGTTCGTGGTCATTTTGGCAGGGATCCCACCCCAGGATGCACTCCCGACCACCCGCCCAATCGCCCCCAACGAGGCTGTTCCAGCGGTCGTAATGTACTTTGTTCTCGGTTTTATCTTGCTCAGCCTTGTCAGGTACGCCAGCCTGGAAACCACCTGGCGGCAAGCCAAAGTGCCCGTATCATCCCAGATTCCCCGGCGTTGGTTTGGATATAGTGCCGTGATCCTCGGGATTCTGGTTGTGCTGGTAACGTGGCTGCCCACCAACTACGGAATGGGTTTCTTCACCACATTCAACGCCGTGATGAACATTATTGCTCAAGCCATTACTACTGTTTTCGCATTAATATTGCTTCTCTTTGCCTTCATCGTCCAGCTAATCGCCCGGTCAAGCGCACCACCTCAGGGACAAATCCTGCCAGAAACTCCTCCACCAGAAAACATCCCGGCAGCCCCTCCCAGTGCATACTATTGGAATTTGCTGAAGTCACTATTTTTCTGGATCGCCCTGATTGTTCTGGTCATTGTAGCATTGCGCCAATACTTTTTCTTCAACCGGGACCTGGCCGAGGAATTGAAGCGTTTCAGGCCGATAAATTGGTTGCTTACCGCATGGGAACGATTCAAAGCCTCTTTCAAGAAAGTGAATAAGTCCGTTGTGACATTCATTCAAAATAGCATAAAGCGGTTGCGCAACATCGGTACGATTCCTGCCAGACCCGATGAATGGGACTATGTCAATCCGCGACGGCTGAACCCCCGCCAGAAAATAATCTTTTACTACCTGGCACTGGTAAGACGAGCTAAAGAAGCCGGCCTCCCGCGCCAAGATGGACAAACCCCCTACGAATACGCTCGTTCTCTGACCTCCAGCCTGGAAGAGGAAAAAGACGGTGTGGAGGCAATGACAGAATCCTTCATTGAGGCACGTTACAGTCGCCACGATATCTCGGCCAAGGAAGCACGCCAGGCAGAGTCCATTTGGGAAACTATTCGGCGAGTGCTGCGTAACGTCCGCAAATCACGCCAGGAAGAAAATTCGAAAGACGATTAGCCTGCCAGCAAGTCGCTCAGGGCGGCCTCAGCGGTCTCAAAGCGGAAATGGAATCCCAGCTCCTGCAGGCGTTTTGGGAGCAAATACGCTCCATCCAGTACCAGCGTCGACATTCCACTTAAAACCAGGCGTAAGGCAAATGCCGGAACCGGTAACCAATATGGGCGATTCAATGTCTTCGCTAAAACGCGTAAAAAATCGGCGTTCGAGATCGGCGTGGGGGCTGTCAGATTAAAAGGTCCACTGGCATTTTGATTTTCTAACAAAAAGCGGATAGCCGTCACTTCGTCATCCAGGTGAATCCATGCAAGACCCTGCCGCCCGTTGCCCAACGATCCGCCAACAAATATCTTTAGTGGGAACATCATGATTGGCAGAATGCCGTCACGTGCCGAAAGGACAATCGCCGAACGAATGACGACGCGTCGAATGCCCAATTCTTCAACCAATTTAGTAGAACTTTCCCAAGCCTTGCACAAGTTGGCAAGATAATCATCGCCGGCAGAATCGGCCTCGGTAACGGGGGCCAGGTCGCGAGGTCCGTAATAGTTTACACCGGAAGCTTGAATGAACACCTTTGGGCGCGGTGAGGCTGCCTGGATGGCTTCAATGAGAGCATGTCCACCGTCCACCCGGCTTTTCCAGAAACGCTGCCTCTGTTTCTTCGTCCAGGGCCATTTGGAGAGCCGTTCTCCGACCAGGTTGACCACTGCATCCACCTGGCTCATCAACGTACCCCAACCCGCGCTCGTCCGCCCATCCCAGCCGACTGGACAGGCGCCCGCCAGCAGATGAGCCGACCGCGGGTTACGCGTCAACACCCAGACTTGATGCCCATCTGCCAGGAGAGGTTTCGCCAAAGCCGTGCCAATCATCCCCGTTCCACCTGTCATTAGAACGCGCATAACTTGCTCCTTTCAACCTGGAGTATAATACACGCCAACGTGGAACGCCATGAACGCACCGGTACTGGTACTCAACGCCAATTTCGAACCCGTCAACGTTTGTAACACTCGTCGCGCCGTTGGCCTGATCTTTTCTGGGAAGGCCGACATGGTGATGAATGGTCGCGGCTATATCCAAACCGTCAAGCAATCTATCCCGCGGCCGTCCGTTATCCGGCTGGAGCAAATGATCCACCGCCCACGCCTGCATATCAAATTGACCCGCCGCGAAGTTTTCCGCCGTGATGATTATATCTGTCAGTACTGTGGGCGGCACATCGGCGATTTGACGGTAGATCACGTCTTACCGAAGCACATGGGAGGCGAGCACGTTTGGACCAATGTGGTAGCTGCCTGCCCGGCCTGCAACCACCGCAAAGGTGGACGCCAATTGGCAGAGGTCCATATGCACTTGCTCCATATTCCCAAGGAGCCTCCGGCGAACGCCTATTATATTTTTGGGCGTCACCTGGATCAAAATGCCGAATGGGGGCAGTTTATCACCGGTTGGTAAAAGGGAACAAAAAATAATCGGAAAATCCTAAATTTCAGTCAAACCCGGAATCTTCAGGGATGGCATTCGACCTTCCCAGAAAAATTAATTTCGTCCTCGGGCACGCCGTTCCCGCCTTCATCCTGCCCCTACTTCAACACCAATACCAATAGCACAGGAGTCACCCACGTCTCCACAATAGCGGCGATGGTCAGCAGAGGCAAAACCAAGCCGAAACCAATTTTCATCCAATCGGCAATCGCCTCGATCAGTACCTCACCCAAGGTCTGCTGCGAACGTGGCGTCACCAGAGCGATACCAATATACAGAATAGCTGCGCTAGAGAGTATCAGTGCGGGGATTTCAAAAACGCCGTGTGGAAGGATGCCATAGATACCCATCTTCAACGGCGAACCTCCCATCACACCGATCAATGACAGCACTGCACCGATAATCCCCATGTTTAGAAGATACACCAAGACGCCCAAAACGCCAAAGGAAAACAACCCAAGCAACAGGATGATTACAATCGCTTGCAGATTGTGGCCCCAGACCATCGGGAAAGAAATCCCGATATTGGCGACCGGGGAACCTATCCCGGCAGACAAGAGACCGGAAAGGTCGCCCGCCTGAAATGAGCTGACAACTTTCTCTGCATTCAAAGTTACCCATAGGTATCCCCCCGCCACCGCGATCAACCCAATCACAACTGTTATCACAATGGTCAAAGCCTGTTTTCGCACCGTTTTCCGGAGCTCGGTCCGGAACCAGCCCCCAACAGATCTGGCATCCCCTTTGAATGCCCGCCAGAACGTCCGCCCGATCCAGCGCAGGTTGAGCACGTCAATCTCGCGCCCCAGCAAAGCCTCGCGCTGAAAATGCGCTATCCCGACGCGTGCCAGCAATACCGCCAGAACGGTCACGCCCACCACTGCCAGCCAGAGCACCTGGTCATTGCCCCAGAACAGCATGATGCTCTCGCCCTGGATGAGCAACGCCATCGGGATGACAATGAACGATGCCATGAGATTTGCTGCCCGCACCGACGTGGCTTGCGTCGAAATCAGAATGGCCCCGCTAACCATCAGGAACGCCTGGACGGTCGTCAGAATCAGCGTCTGAGTCATCCGGTTGGCATCCGGGAATGGGATGCGCTGGATGGAAAGACCGATCAGGTAGACTGTAATTCCGAGGTAAGCAGTAAATAAGGGAGCAACCGTCCCGGCGATCAGCTTCCCCATGAAGAGCTGCCAGTCTTTGAGCGGACTGCTCAGGAGCGGCTCAATCGTCCCGCGTTCTTTCTCGCCTACAAATGACTCCAACGCAATAACCAGGGAAACCGTAATCGGGAAGAAACCCACCACCATCAATAGGAACGGCACCAATCGTTCGGCAATCAGGGGCGTGCCATACTTCGTCGTAAAATTAATTGCGGCCTGCGCGCCAAGATCCGCCAAAAACGGCAGCGCCAGAGTCAACACAACCATCGGAAAGATGATACGCCAGTCGCGCAGTTGGTCGCGCAACTCGCGCCAGGCTACCAGCCAGACCATGCCCAGTCCGTTTTCTAAACTCCTAGTCATGTTTCACTTGAGCCATGGCAGCCAGATAGACCTGTTCGAGTGTACGAGGCAATTCCCACATCGCCACCACTTCCGTGCCGTGCCTTATAAACTCTTTTAGCAAAACGGGATTCGCCGCCTGTGGATCTTCGACACGGAAACGAGGACCCGTCTCCGACTCTCCGACGAAAGTCGTCCCTGCTGGCAGTTTCAAGCTCCCACGCGGCCATTTGCCTCGCACCCGGACCTCATACTCGGCTGGTCCCAGCAGACGTTGTTTCAATTCCTCGACCGTCCCGCCAGTCAAGATACGCCCCCGGTACATGATGGCAATTTTGTCGGCCAGCGTTTCAGCCTCGACCAAATTGTGTGTGCAGATGATAATCGCACGCTGCTCCGAGCGCAGACTGGCTATCGCCTTCCGCACCACTTGCGCTGACTCGGGGTCCATGGCTGAGGTTGGCTCGTCGAGCAGCAGCACCGGCGGATCGTGAAGCAACGCACGCGCCAGCGCCAGTTTCTGGCGCATGCCTTTTGAGTATTGGCCAGTGGGCTTTTTCGCGACCTCCATCAGACCGAAATACTCCATCCACGCCTGGCTGCGCTTCTGACGGGCTGCCGCATTCAGGCGATAGATCTTCCCGTAAAAATCCAGATACTCTGCGCCGGTCATGCGCAGGTAAAGCCCATGCTGTTCGGTCAACACGCCGACCGATGCCCGCACTTGCTCAGGCGACTGGACCACGTCATACCCGGCGATGCGCGCCCAACCGCGCGTCGGGGACAGCACCGAGGTCATCATGCGGACGGTGGTGGTCTTCCCGGCGCCGTTCTGGCCCAGCAGTGCCAGCACCTGACCTGGCGTCACGTTCAAAGTGACGCCATCTACGGCCCAGAAGTCGCCGAACTGTTTGCTCAGGTCTTCAGCCTGGATCATTACGCTTTGGCGTGGCGCGGACGGTGGTTCAGGTAAAAGAACACACCCGCAGCCAGTGCCACAAAAACGACAAACGTCTGGTTGAAGTTAATCCCGCCTATCTGGGAAGCGTCCAAACGCAGGAAATCAAGGCTGAACCGCCCAATGGAATACATGATCATGTAGACAAAGAAGAGATCGCCGGGCTTGAGCCATTTTTCAAAACGACGTCCCATCCAGAGCAAGACCGCCATATTGAGCACATTCCATAGTGACTCATATAAAAATAGTGGTTGGAAATAATCGAAATTTTCATAGCCTGGCACGCGGTGCGCCGGGTCGATGTAAAGTTTCCAGGGCAAGCTGGTCGGTTGACCGTACAGCTCCTGGTTAAAGAAGTTGCCCCAACGGCCAATCGCCTGCGCCAGTGCCACACCCGGTATGGCAACATCCGCCCAGGTAAGAAAAGAGATTTTCTTTTTTCGGCAGAAAATCCACAACGCCAGGGCGCCGCCTATGACTGCACCGGGAATACCCAGCCCTCCATTACGGATGTTAATCATGTCCAATGGATGCGTCAGGTACCATTTCGTCGTGATGCCCTGCTCGACCATCGAGGGCGGCGGCGTGAAGATGTGCCAGACGCGTGCGCCGATAATCCCGGCCAGGACCACCCAGAAAAGCACATCCCAGACGATCTCCGGATTCATGCCGCGACGCTTTGCTTCAGCCTGCGCCAGAAAAGCCGCCGCGATCACACCCAACATGATCAGGATTCCATAAAAGTAGATATGGAAAGATTGGTTTAGAAATGGGATGGGAATATCAAAACCATTCGGTGGGGTTTGCATGGATTACTCCTGTGATTGAGATAATCGGCGATAGGCGTCTCGCCGCACACGCAGAATGCGCTGTAATGCAGTAAAGTTTGCAAAAATTGCAATGATGACCAAAACGACCATCGGCAGGTTGAAGATCAGGCCCGGGATGAGAACAAGGTAGCGTTCGACGCGCGTCAACAGACCAATATTGGCATCCAGTTTCGAGGCGTCGGCGCGCGCCTTGACATAAGAGACCAGCACCGAGCCAGCCGCGGCCAGGTAAGCGAGCAGGACCCCGGTCGCATTTGCATGAAGCATATAATAAATAAGGAAACCCAGGAAAAGCACCAGCTCTGCATAACGATCGGTCACCGAATCCACGAATGCCCCCCAGTCACTGGCTTCGTTGCGAAGACGCGCCAGTGCGCCATCCATGGCATCTACCGGCCCCATGATTAATAACAGGATCCCCGCCCAAGTCATGTGACCCAAAGCAATCAATACGGCACAACCCACCGTACCTGCCAGGCCAATCAAGGTGACGGTGTTAGGCCGGATACCGAGGCGATTTAAAAACGTGGCAATCGGGTTGTAATACCAGCGGAACCAGCCCCGCATCTTGTCGGAAAAGGTCATCTTCTTTTGTTCAGTCGGTTGAGTCAAATGAATTTCCTCGTGTGGACAAGTATTTCAAAGCGAAGTTATCATACCACATCAGGCACTAAACCTTTCCAACGGATTCCCCATTCTCCTCATCCGGTTCGAGCAGGACCTCGCGGTCGCGCCCGCCGCCCATCGAAGGGCCCACCACCCCCATTTCCTCCAACTGATCCAGCAGGCGTGCGGCGCGCGGATACCCGATCCGCAGCCGCCGCTGGAGCATGGAGGCGCTGGCGCGCTGCTCTTTCTTCAACAGGGTAATTGCCTGCTCCACCAGCACGTCATCGCTACCCGCTGCTTCCGACTCGGACAGCATCGACTCCCACGGCGGATGGACGTCCTTTTCCGGGGTCATCTTCTGCCAGTGGGCAATGACGCGCTCGATCTCCTGGTCGGTGACCATCACGCCCTGGGCGCGTACCAGGTTGCCCACCTCCGGGTTCAGAAAGAGCATATCGCCGCGCCCAAGTAGCGTGTCCGCGCCGGGTAAATCCAGGATGACGCGCGAATCCACCTGGGAAGCCACCGCAAACGAGATGCGCGCCGGGAAGTTGGCCTTGATGAGACCGGTCACAATATCCGTGCTGGGACGCTGCGTCGCCACCACCAGGTGGATGCCGGTGGCACGCGCCATCTGCGCCAGGCGCACCAGGTTGTGCTCGGTCTGGTCGGGCGCCGACATCATCAGGTCGGCCATCTCGTCAATCAGGACAACGATGCGTGGTAAAGCCTGGACATCCTTACGGCGCTGCAGGCGGCGGTTGTAAGCGTCAATGTCGCGCGCTTTGGCAGCCTCCAGCAACTTGTAGCGATGCTCCATCTCAACCACCACCCAGCGCAGCACACCCAGGATGCGCTGCACGTCCGTCTCGACCTTGCCGAAGAGGTGCGGCAGGCCATTGAAACGGATCAACTCGACCATCTTCGAGTCGATCATCACCATGCGCAGGTCTTCCGGGGCATTGTTCATCGCCAGGCAAGTCGCCAGGGCAGCAATGCAGACCGACTTGCCCGAGCCGGTCGTCCCGGCGATGAGCAGGTGCGGCATGCGCGCCAGGTCGGCAACGAGGGGATTCCCGGAAACATCCCGCCCTAATGCAATCGTCAGCGGCGAACCAACCTTATAAAAAGCATCCGTCTCCAGCAGCGGGCGCAGGCGCACCAGCGCGGACCTCGCATTGGGTACCTCGATCCCAACGTATCCGCGTCCCGGCACCGGGGCCTCGATGCGCAGGCGTTCCGCCGAGAGCGCCAGGGCCAGGTCTTTTTGCAGGCTGACAATCTGCGCCACACGCACCTTCATCTGCTGTGCATCTTCTTCGGTGCCTTTTTTGATAAATCCTGGCTGGACGGCAAACTGCGTAACGGTGGGGCCGATGCGGAAACCGACCACCTTGGCCGGAATGCCAAATTCGGAAAGCGACTTTTCGATCAAGCCAGCAGTCTGATTAATCGTACGCTCGTCCAGGCGGACAGACTGCTCACCGAGCAGCACATTCAAGGGTGGCAGGCGTTCACCGCGCGGCGGTGGCACGGCCGGACGATTATCCTGCCGATCCGGGACTTTAAATGACTTGCGAAACTCTGGCGGTAATTTCTGGGCGGATTTCTGGCTGCCATTCACAGAAGCGGCAGGGCCTTCCGTCGGGAGGGCGGAGACGATTGGAGCTCCCGGCGCGGCAGAGGCGAGGTCCGATACAGACGGTGCGCCAGCCTGCTGGAGCAGCCAGGTCTCGAGCAGACGCCACAGCCCGAACGCAGTCAGGATAGTCAGTGCCCACAAAATGAAAATGATCACTCCACCCCAGATCGGTCCGACATACCGAACGATCAGCATCGCAAGTCCCCACCCGACCTGCCCACCCCACATACCTCCTTCGGTAAGACGATTCCCACTGATCACCGACAACACGGCCAGGGTCAGGAAAGCTGCTAATTCGAGGGCGATGACGCGAACCCAGCGAATTTGAAGCGGCTGGCGGCTGCGACGGAAAGCCAATACCCCTCCCGCCCCGGCAAAGAGGACGATCATCAACTCGCCCCATCCCAACCAGAGATATAGCAACTCCACCCACTTTTCCAGGATGGTACCTTTCGAGAGGCCCAAAATGCCCAGGAGGGTCATCAAAGCGAAAGCGAAAAGGAAGACGCCCAGGATATCCCAGAGAAAACGCCCGAAATGCGTTTCGAGTCGCGCCAAACGGTCCATCCAATTGGTAGACCTGCTTGGTCCAGGGTGTTCATTATGAGAGGTGGAACGGGGTTTGCGCGGCGAAGCTGGCATGTCAATCGAGTTTCATACTCAAACCGAGGCGCTGACGAGAGGCATCCACTTGTAAAATCCGCACTTGCACACTCTGGCCGGGAGATAGTGTTTCTTTGATCGTTCCGTCGGCAGGCAGAGGGATTTCCGAAGCATGGATCAACCCTTCAAGTCCCTCTTCAAGGCGCGCGAAAGCGCCGAAAGGAACCAGGGTTGTTACCACCGCCTGGAAAACCGCGTCGACCGAGTAGCGCTCCCGGGCCGTTTCCCACGGATTGGGCATCAGTCGCTTGAGGCTGAGAGCAATTCGACAGCGCTCCGGAGTGACTTCCATCACCAAGACTTCGACGCGCTGCCCTATTTTACAGATCTGGTTGGGATGGGATACCCTTCCCCAGGAGAGTTCGGAGATATGAATGAGACCCTCGACTCCTCCCAAATCCACAAAAACACCAAATTCGGTGACGTTCGTCACTTCGCCGGTGAGGCGCTGTCCGGTCTGAATGGTGCTGAAAAGTGCCGGTCGTTTCCCTGCTTCGACGCGGGCGGCGCGCTCCGAAAAGACCAAGCGACCCTCTTCTGGTACGCATTCGATAATCTTCAGGTGCAAGGTACGTCCAACGTAGGCGGAAAGGCACTCCTCGCGGTAATTTTCATCGGATTGGAAAGGCAAATCCACCAAATGAGAGCAAGGAACAAACCCGACCAGACCATCCCCTTCGACCAGCAATCCACCCCGATTGTGGCCCATGACAGCCAGCGCGACGATCTCGTCTTGACGATAAAGCGACATGGCTCTTTCCCAATCAAGTGAGGGTCTACCAGCTTCCTCGGCCTTCTGAGACTTGACAATGGCCACTCCCGGTCGGCTTTCTTCTTCTGCTAGAACCGAAGCCCACCAACCGTCGTCTTGAATCGGCAGATCTTGTCCAGAGTATTGAATATTAGCCATTACATTTATCCAGCCTCCTTCCCATTCACGCGTACCTGTGTCTGGCGCTCCATTTCAAGGATGACCCGCGCCACCTCCTCGATGGCAACACGCTGCTTGCGATACAGGTCCGCTTCTGACACCGCCAGGCGAGAGGCAACCTCGCGCACTTTTCGCCCCTCGACAAACTTCATTTCAAGGATGTTGAAAAGAATCCACTCGCCGGTAAAGCGCCGCTCCCCCTCCGGACGGACATTGTCCATCGCTTGCCGTAGAATGGATCTCAAGGCGTTGGCGGGGTTGTCGTTGTGTTCTTTGAAAGCCTGTTGGACAATCTGGAGATTGAGGAGCGGGTTTTGAGTCAGCTTTGGGCCACCCCAGTAGTGCGTGAGGGCATCTCGCACCCATTCCGCCATATCCGATTCAGGCGGTAAAGTCTCCTCCAACAGGCTGGCCTTGCTGTCGTAACGACCAACCGCGCGCAAACGCTGAAACATATCCACTTGGGGACGTAGCCCCTCCAGGGAATGAAAAACACTTCGCTGCAAACGGCGATCCTGCAGAGCCACAGAAGCCCGGTGGAGAAGTAACCAAAGTGCCTGACGCTGGTCTTTCAGGATGGTCTGTTCTGGACGGCGCACTACCCCCAGCAAACCAAGCAGGGCGGGAGCGCCCTCTACCGTCTCCGCTGGCTGGTGGAGAGGGAATAGCCAATAATCGCCCCAGACATACTCTTCACCATTCCCGTTTCCCTCGTGATTAACAGCCCGTAGCGCCTCCGAGAGATTGGACTCTTTGAGAAGCGGTGAACTTCCTGTTGCAACAATCAACGAAAGTTCCTCGTCATCCAACGCGGCGACAAATGCCGCCGGGGCCTGTAAATGGTCTCGTACGGCAGCCAGCACGGCCTCCAGGAACTGGCGCAGATCGTTTTGCGTAATCAGGCGATCTTCCAGGTTCTGCAGTAAGGCCAAATCAGCGCGATCACTGCCGAAGAAAATGAACCGTTCCCATAGCGGTGCGACCAAGGTAATGGTATGTTCCATCAGGAGCACCGTCGCCACCATCACTGTCGGGACCGCACCAGAATAAGGGGTCCCAAAAAAATCGCCGCCAACGCGCCGGACAATCGTCATTACCCCTAAAGCCGCCGAGGCGGTTACGGGTCCACGCATGATCCATTTGAAGAGGCGACTCTTCACTACCCGATCGGGCCAGGAGACGCCAAAAAAGGCCACCGCATAAGCCATGACGATAATCAAACCGCCCACCAGTAAATTGCTCACCGTCGCCATTCCCCAGAACAAAAACGGATAATTGCCTGCCAGATTGGAACCATACAAAAGATATGGGAACGAACCCAGCGCCGGAGCAGTCGCGCCCGCCAGCAGGTAAAGCAGACGGCGGCGTCCCGAACGGGTCAGGGTGCGACGGTAGGCACGCCAAAAATTGACCCATGCCAACGCCATCATGACGACATAATAGCCCGTAAAGATTTCCGTCCAGATAGTACGTTGGAGGTGCGGCGCAGGCTGACCATCCATCACCATCGGGCCAAGCAGATAACCATACGCCAGGAGCAGCAAAAATACGGCGGAGATGGCATACACCAAGCGAACAAACAAGCGTCGGCGTCCGCGCGAGGGGCGGCCAGTGGTCACCAGAATAGCATCTGAAAGATGTAAATAAGCCGGAGGGAGGAAAATGATTCCAAACCATTCCAGGCGCAAAAACAGGTCAACCGCCTGCGGAGAGGTGGACGAGCTCTCCAGCGCCTCCGCAGTAAAAACCGTTACTACACACAATAGAATAAGCGCGAACGAGCGCGCCACCCGATCGCGCAAATTGAAAGACAGGGCATAAAGAAATAATGAAAAGGCCGTGATAGCAATCCCGGCTGTGAGAATGTCATTGACCGTGATAACCCCCTTCAGTAAATCCTGCATCCAACCGCTAAGCATCCAAACCTTCCATAACACTACCGAAGTGAACGTCCAAAAAATAACGCAATATCCTGTGTATCGTAATATTGGTCATTATACCCGCAGAATTCATAACCAAGTTTCCGGGCCAGGCAAATCGCCGGGTTATCTTTGGAGGGCATTTCAAACAACGCCCGATTGTCTTTACGGTCCACGGCCCAGGATTGCGCCGCAAGGACAAGTGCCATTCCAACCCCCTGGCGGCGATAGCGCGGGGAGACAACCAGATCAGTTATCCAGGCAGTACACGGCAGAATCGCATCGCTCACACGAATGTAACCAATGGACTGTTCAGCGATGACCGCCACCAGCATCCCCGCCCGGCGATTCCAGGATTCAGACAGCGCCGATACCGGTCGCGGGTACGGGACAGACATCGAACGCGGTAGACGGATCTCCCGAAAAATGGCCCCGGCCTGCCCATCGCCGCGCTGAATATCCATCTGCCAGACATAATCTGTCTGACCGGAATGGTCAATTGCCATCAAGATCGGCAAATCGGTCGCAGCGGCGGGGCGTATGTGGACCTCAGGCATGTCTCACCTCACGGAGCCTTAATCTGCACCGGGACGACACACGCCGGCAACGCATTGCCCTCATTGTCGGTGACCACCAGTCGCAACTGGTAATACCCTGGCGTAATCGCGGACGTATCCCAGCGTCCCAACTCACCATCCTGAACAACATCATGATTTGCCTCTACTGTAGCCCAATCCTCAACACCCAATGGAGAGAATTCATATTTATAATAGCCGAAGTTGGGAATATCCGCCGTCCCTTCCAGGGTGACTTGACCTCGGATTTCATCGCCCGGCTTGGGCGAAGTGATCGTGATCTGACCGGGAATGCAACCGGTTGTCTGAGCTGTCGGTGTGAGACCGGGTGTCGCCGCGCCAAGAGTTTCCATCAACTCAGGCGAAAGTGTGCCGGTGGGGATTCCGAGAGGATTCATCGTCGGGGTGGCGAGCTGAAATAATGCCGGAAGATTGGGGGCTAGAAAAACGACCAGGACAAATTCCGCAACCACCAGGAAACCGGCTAGCGACAGCACAGAGATTGCCAGACTTGTATGGCGGTGGGCGATTTCGCGTTCCAATCCATAAATCGCCTGGCGCGTTTCGGCGCGCGCCCGGACCATCCGCCGGATGCCGAATACCAAGCCGACGGCCAATAGCATATAAATAAGTGGAGCATAGTTGACGAAAAAATTCAAGACTGCAGCCATGCCACCCCGGCTAAAGCGCGCGTAGAACGCCCCGGATGAGCGTTTCCAATTTTGGGACGATCACCCGGCCTGACTCGAGCACTTCCTCGTGCGAGGTGATCGTATTTCCGTCCAGGTTGGCTTTGTTGCTGATCCCGGAGAAACCCAGCACCCGGGTCCCGCCGTGGCGCGCCACGATCACTTCAGGGACGGTGGACATGCCGACCGCGTCCGCCCCGGCCAAGCACAGAAAACGCAGGTCTGCCGGAGACTCAAACGATGGTCCACTCAGACCAACGTAAATGCCTTCACGGAGAAGTAATTTGTTCTCTTTGGCAACCTTGCGGGCCAGGTCACACAACACCCGGTCATAGGCCTGGCTCATATCCGGGAAACGCGGCCCGAGTTCGTCCAGGTTCGGCCCGATCAAAGGGTTCAGGCCGGCCATCCCGGCCAGGTTCAGGTTGTCCGTGATGAGCATCACCTCGCCGGGAAGAAAGTCCGGATTGATCGCCCCGGCGGCGTTGGTCACAATCAGGATTTCAATTCCCAGGCGCTGCATCACCCGCACGGGGAGCGTCACCTGGGCCATGCTGTAGCCTTCGTAATAATGAGTGCGCCCTTGCATCACCAGCAAAGGTTGACCGTCCAACTTGCCGATGACCAATCGCCCAACATGCCCGACTACCGTAGAGATGGGCCATTCAGGCAACTCGGAATAGGGAATGATCGTCGGCTGTTGGACCGCTTCTGCGAGCCCTCCCAGACCCGTGCCCAGGATCAAGCCAATTCGTGGCTGGTACTTCGTCTTCGAACGAACAATCCCGGCGATCCGGTCAATTATTTCCAGGGTAACGGGCATACCTTTCCTCCGAATTTCCTTAAAAACTCTCAATAAGCAAATTATATCTTAACTCCCCAAGGCAGGCCGGACAGGCGTGTAGCTGGGAAATTATTGCAATACTGCTCCTTACAATAATTTCTGAACCGAAGAGGCCAAAAAGCAGGGAAAAAACGACGATTTGGGCTCAAATATTTACGCAGTACTTTGTACCTCGCGAAATGCTGCAATCGCCTTCTCTATCCCCGCATCATCAATCCAATAATGGGTCACCAGGCGGAAATACCGTTCACCCTCTGCCCCGATCAAGACGCCGCGCTTTTTTAGTCCATCAATGATTTCTGCGGTAGTGGACCGGACGTCTGGCGTCAGCGACAGGAAAACCATGTTCGTCGCCGGCGTCCCCGGGTCAAGGGCGAGACCCGGGACCTGTTTCAGGCCATCGGCCAGTTTCTTCGCCCGGGCGTGGTCTTCGGCCAGCCGCCCGGTCATCCTCTCCAGCGCGACAATCCCGGCCGCGGCCAGGATGCCAGCCTGGCGCATCCCTCCGCCCAGCATTTTGCGCAGACGCAGCGCCTTGCGGATGAATTCCTTCGACCCGCACAGCACCGATCCGACCGGCGCGCATAAACCCTTACTCAGGCAAAACGTGACCGAATCCACCGGCCCGGCCAGGTCTTTCGCTTTCACGCCCAGGGCAACCGCCGCGTTGAAAATGCGCGCCCCGTCCAAGTGGACAGACAGCCCGCGCGCGTGGGCAAATTCCGCCACACGGCGGGTATATTCCGGTGTCTGGTACGTGCCGCCGCAGCGGTTGTGGGTGTTTTCGAGACAGATCAACCGGGTAACCGGCTCATGCGGATCGTCCGAACGGATGACAGATTCGATATCTTCCAGCGCCAGCGAGCCGTCCGGCTGGTTGGGCAACTGGCACGAGTGTACGCCGCCCAGGGCCGAAATCCCACCGGCTTCATACAAAAACGTGTGAGCTTTGTTCCCCACGATGGCTTCGTCCCCGCGCTGACAGTGGGCCAGGATTCCGACCAGGTTGCCCATCGTCCCTGAAGCAACGAACAGCCCGGCTTCCTTCCCCATCATTTCCGCGGCCAGCTCCTGCAGGCAGTTGACGGTCGGATCTTCTCCATAAACGTCGTCGCCGACTTCGGCGGTTGCCATTGCCTCCCGCATTTCGGGTGTGGGCTGGGTGACGGTGTCGGAACGGAGGTCGGTGAATTCCATGGAAGTCTCTTCGACAAAAAAGGTAAGAAGTTAGAAGAAAAAAGTAAAAAGGCGGACAAGTCAGTCTACGTCTGGATGAATATCATATTCCTCGGACGCCTCGCGAACATAGAGGTTCGCGCCGGGTTCCTTCGCACCGGTTTTTTGCGTTTTCAGCCAGGCGATATAACCATTCAACATTCGCCGGATTCCTTCTGCCTGCTCACGGAGTTCATCGTAAAGGTCCTTTTCACAAAAGCCCAAATCGAGAGCGACTTTCAGGTGGTTGATTGTCTCGTCGAGCGAACCACGCGCCTGATAGCAAAATCGGACGTTATCCATATAGTAGAATCGCCCACTCCCCTCGGCAATATTCGCACCGACACTTTTCGACGAACGGCGGATCTGGTCCGACAAACCGTATTTTTCTTCCTTAGGGAGGAACGGGAGCAGTTGCCTGTGTATTTCAAGCATGAACGCATGCGCCTTTTGCCACACCTTCAGCGTTTCAAAACTTTGCTCAGTCATCTTATCCTCTTCTCCCTTCTTCCCATCACTTCTTACTTTTTCCTTTTCACTTCTTGCTTCTTCCTTTTCACTTCTCACTTCTCACTTTTTACTTCTCACTTCTTCCAACGCCTTTTGTAACTCCTCCGGCAACGGCGCTTCAAAAACACGCGCAACTTTCTCCCCGGGCACGATAATCTTCAACCGGTAGGCATGCAAAAAATGACGGTTTAACGCCACCGAAACCTTCCGCTTTCCATAAACCATATCCGCTGCCACCGGGCAGCCCAAAAACGCCAGATGGACGCGGATCTGGTGCGATTCATGTTACTCTCCAAAAGAGCGGGATTTACCCACACGGGCACCTGGCAAAATCCCCTACCGGATTCATTTCAGAGGCTGGATTTTTTTGGGCTTCTGTTGTTTCCTGGCAAGTTCCCAATCATGGCGCAGTTCATCCTGGTGCATGGATGCCCATTCGATGACCAATCCTAATGTGCGTGCAGAGAGACGACCATGAAACACCGCCAGCGTGTTGACGTTGATCCATGCTTCATCATCCCCATATTCGGCGTGAAAGTGGGGCGGGTTATGATCGTCATAAAACATGCGGATGACGATGCCGTAAAAGCGGCAAATCTCAGGCACGGATGCGGTCTTCTTTAAGGGTCGGGAATAGTTCTTCGGGCGTTTTGCCGGTTAGTTTCAAGTAGAGTGAATCAGCATCAATGTCTATGTCATCTGGCCAAACCAGCCGTCGACCGTTTTCAATGGAAACATTCTTAAAATTCTCGTAATCCTTCCAGGCTGCGAAAACGCCTTTTCCAGCCAGATGGGAAAGGTCAACATTGCCAGCGGAATGGTCGGCAAATTTGAGCCAGATTTTAAAACGATCCAGCGGGCGCGCTTCTAAAATTCTCGGTGTGAACATTGGGTTTCCTCGGAAATATCAGAAACGTTCGATGTTTTTATTATACAACATGTTGGGGTGATTCCTGTTTCAAGAAAGAATAAAAGTGAAAAGGGAGAAGAAAGAAGAAAAGAAGGGAAAAGCAAAGGGTTGAACGATTGGCGGGTTAGGATTCTGGGATTTCAGCGGTGGACTCTGCCGGGATTTCTCTTACTGCTTCTTGCATAAATATCTGAACTTGTTTCTATCGAATTACTCTCAGATTACAGGATTTTGGTTCAAATATTTACGCAGTACCCTGTAAATGCAAATTCGCGCCGGGTTCCTTCGCACCGGTTTTTTGCGTTTTCAGCCAGGCGATATAACCATTCAACATTCGTCGGATTTCTTCTGCCTGTTCACGGAGTTCATCGTAAAGGTCCTTTTCACAAAAGCCCAAATTACGAGCGGTCTTTATATGATTGATTGTCTCATCAAGCGAACCACGCGCCTGATAGCAAAATCGGACGTTATCCATATAGTAGAATCGCCCACTCCCCTCGGCAATATTCGCACCGACACTTTTCGACGAACGGCGGATCTGGTCCGACAAACCGTATTTTTCTTCCTTAGGGAGGAACGGGAGCAGTTGCCTGTGTATTTCAAGCATGAACGCATGCGCCTTTTGCCACACCTTCAGCGTTTCAAAACTTTGCTCAGTCATCTTATCCTCTTCTCCCTTCTTCCCATCACTTCTTACTTTTTCCTTTTCACTTCTTGCTTCTTCCTTCTCACTTTTTACTTCTCACTTCTTCCAACGCCTTTTGTAACTCCTCCGGCAACCCTGCTTCGAATACCCTTGGATGCTTCTCGCCCGGAAGGATAATCTTCAACTTGTACGCATGTAAAAAATGCCGATCCAAATCTACCGTCGGCTTCTTCTTCCCATACACCCTATCCCCCACCACCGGACAGCCCAGGAACGCCAGATGGACGCGGATCTGGTGCGTGCGCCCGGTCAGTGGATGCACTTCGAGCAGGGTATGTTCGGGGAATGTTTCAAGCGTTTTATATTCGCTGACAGCCTCACGTCCCTTATCGAGCGGTACAACCGCCATCAGTTTGCGGTGGGTGGTGCTGCGTCCGATCGGGGCCTCGACGCGCCCAGCAGGAGTGGGCGGTCTGCCATCCACCAGCGCCAGGTAGATTTTCTCGACTTGACGGGATTTGAATTGCTCCTGCAGCCAACGGTGCGCCCGTTCATTCTTGGCAATGACGATCAGGCCGGAGGTCTCTTTATCCAGCCGATGGACGATGCCCGGACGTTCTTCGCCGCCAATCCCTTCCAACTCCGGGACGTGGCCAAGCACGGCGTGGACCAGCGTGCCGCTGTCGTGTCCCGGCGAAGGATGGACGACCATACCGGCCGGTTTGTCCACCACCAGCAAATCGTCGTTCTCAAAAACGATGTCGAGGGGAATATCTTCGGCCACCAGGTTGGTCGGTAGCGGCGGCGGAATACGTATCTCGACTCGCGCACCCGGCTCCAGGTCCTGCCCCGCTTTCGTGGCTGTCTCATCATCCACTTTGACGAAGCCATCCTTGATCAAACCCTGGATGCGGGACCGTGAAAATTCCGGCAGACAGGCCGTCAGGAAAATGTCCAGCCGTTCTTTGTTTTCTTTCTCGAAGCGAAAAACCTCGACCCGCTCACTCACTCTTCGTTCCGTCTTCGGCTGGAACAGCCGAAGACGCCCGCTTCTTCTCGGACCGCTCCTTAATCCAGACACCGAGGATCAACACCGCCACGCCGACCGTAATGCTCGAATCGGCCACATTGAAAATCGCGAAAGTCCCCACGGAAATGAAATCGGTCACGTGACCCAACATCACCCGGTCGATCAGGTTGCCGAGGGCACCGGCAAACTGCATGGCTATTGCCAGGCGCAGCCACCAATCCTGCCGGGAGATGCGTGGAAGATAGTAGAGGATCAAGCAGGCGACAATCACCGCCAGAATGGAGAAGATCAGGTTGCCTTCCTGAAAAATGCCAAAAGCCGCCCCGGAGTTGTACCAGTAACGGATACGCGCATAGGGGGCCAACCAGGCCAATTCATTGGGCAGCCAATCCGCGCCCAACGGGATCTTGGTCCGCACCAGGGCTTTCGTCCATTGGTCGAGACCGATGATGACCCCGGCAATCAGGAGCAAAACAACGTAGTCGCGCCAGGTTTGCGCCAGGAATTTACCCGCCGCATTCAGGTTGAAATGCTTCGGCTGCATTGCAGGCTGTGGGGTATTCATTAAGCTTCATCCTCCGTAAGATAAACGCGCGGTACGCGCGTGTTGATGTTTGTCAAAATTTCGTACGGTATTGTACCAGCCCAATCCGCCAGGGCCTGGGCAGTAATCGTCTCGCCATCCGATTCCCCCATCAGCGTCACTTCGTCGCCGTTGAAGGCCGAATCGGATTCGATGTTGACCATCATCTGGTCCATGCAGACCCGCCCCACCTGCGGATATTTCTTGCCGCGGATGATGACCTGCGCCTTGTCAGATAGGCTGCGGAAGTACCCGTCCCCGTATCCGACCGGCAGCGTGACGATCCGCACCGGATGGTCGGACTGCCAGGTGGAGCCATAACTGACCGGATGCCCTGGTTTGACCACCTTGAAATAAACCACGCGTGACTTCCAGGCGAGCGCGGGCCGCACCTCGACACTACGCACCACTTCCGCGGCTGGATACACCCCGTAGAGCAGGATGCCCGGCCGCACCATATCGAGATGACTCTGCGGCAATTGCAAGATGGCCGCCGAGTTCGCCATGTGGCGGATGGGCATCGGCAGACCGTTTTTTTCATAAAAGCGCAGGACCTGGTTGAACCGCTCCAGTTGCAGACGGGCATGGGTCAGGTCAGAGGCGTCGGCGTTGGCAAAGTGGGAAAAAATCCCTTCGACTTCAACGTTCACACACTTCAGCGCGGCTTCCTGTAAGGTCTGGGCGCTGTAATAATGGACGCCGATGCGCTCCATGCCGGTGTCAATCTTGAGATGGACTTTTGCCTTTGCGCCCATTTGCCCGGCGACCGCATCGATCTGTTCCAAGCGTTCCACCGAGGAGGCCGTCAGGGTGAGATTATGCTGGAGATACTGCGGCACCTGATCGCCCCAAATCCCACCCAGGACGATAATCGGGGCGGTCACGCCCAGTTCACGCAGGAAAATTCCCTCCTCGAGCACAGCCACGCCGATGTAGTCCGTCTGTGAGGCGAGCTGCTTCGAGACCTCAGCCAGGCCGTGCCCGTAAGCATTGGCTTTGACGACAATCATCACTTTGGCTGGTGCGACGTGGGCGCGGATGGCTTGCAAGTTCTGGCTCAACTGCGTCAAGTTGACCTCGGCCCAGGTAGCCCGTACGCCGCCATTGGTAGTAATAACAGGCTGGTGGATTTGCATGGGAGTGATTGTACTGCTTCTTGCAGAAATTTGGGAATTTTCCGATGTATCATTATCCCCAATGACGGATTTCTGGTTTTCCACTTTAAAGCAGCACTTTGTAACCGAATTCGATAGCACCTTGTTAGAAAAGTGTCAGGCGCAAAATTGGTCTCTGTCATACCCGTCTGGAATTGTCAATTTGGAATATAATGACCTATAGAGTACTGCGTAAATATCTGAACTATACACTTGGCTTATGCGAGTAAATCTGTCAAAGCTGGTTCAGAAATTTACGTGTGCTGCGCAGCAGTATCCAAGAAGCAGTAAACATTCAAGAAAGTGAGACCACGATGAAAATAGTCACCGATTGTGCTGCCGATTTGCCCTCCGAGGAGCTGGAATCGCTGGGCATCATTCAAGCACCACTCTATATCCAATTTCCAGAAGGTGAGGTCAATTCTGCTGACATCAGCGCGGATGAATTCTACAACCGCCTGGAAGCCATGCGCCCCGTTATCCCCAGCACTGCTCTACCCTCCAGCGGGATCTTCAGCGAGATCTACCGCAAAGTCGCTGACGCCAGCAAAAACATCCTGTCCATCCACATTTCATCCGGATTAAGCGGGACGATCAACTCGGCCCGCATGGGCGCCGAGCATCTCAAAGAGGCCGTTGTCAACGTTTTTGATTCAATGACCCTTTCCGGCGGCGAACGCTTCCAAGTCTTGGCGGCTGCCAAAGCTGCTCAAAAGGGATGGGACCTCAAAGCCATCTTAGAACGGCTGGAAAGAATCCGCGACAACACCGAAGTGATTTATACCCTCGAAACACTCGAATACCTGGCGCGCGGCGGACGCATCGGACGGGTACAGGCGCTGATGGGGTCCGTATTGAAGATCAAACCCATCATTCGGGTTGACCACAAGGATGGCAAATACAGCACCGTTGCCAAAGGCCGCACTGTCGCGCAGAACCTGGGCACCATCGTCGAGCACATCGCCGACATGTATGGTTCCATTCCGTTGTGGGCGACTGTCTTACACGGACGCCTGGCCGAGAGCGCCGAATTGTTATCCAAATCCATGCAGGAACGTTTGAATATCAAAAAGATGGAAGTGTTGCGAATCTCCCCCGTGTTGGGCGTCCATACGGGACCGGGTATCGTCGGCACAGCGGTAATGCCGATGGAACTGGTCGAAGACTTGATGTAAATGATCAGGGACTGTCCAAAAAGTAGGGCAAGATAGTATCTTGCCGCTACATTTGGGGTAAAATAACCACGGAGACCGCCAAATATGGCGGTCTCCGAATATTTTATGGGGCTTTATGGACAGCCCCTGATGCTTATTTAGCCAGCAACACGCGGATCAGTGCATACAACGCGCCGCCCAGTCCGCAAAGCAAGAAGAGCGCGCCGGGAATGCCGAAGATCAGGGTCCCGGTTAGGGAAGATTTCTTCTGAGTAGTGATCCTCGCATCCAACGCTTGGCCCAGAAGAGGGCTGACAATCAATGGCTGTCCTTGCGCCCGCATGATTTCCAAACCGTTCTGACCCTGAACGACATTGCCAACAACGGTCAATGTCTGACCAGCACGCAATTCCAATAACCAGAACCGTAGAGGCCCGACCCGCATCTTGGTCGAGATGCCAAGCAGGATACAGGCAGCCTGAGCTTGGTTTTCGTCTGCGAGAATGGGGTTACCTAGCAGATGCCTGTCCAAGCCTTCAGGATTGACCCAAACAGTGCCAGAACCATCGTCCAACTGGAACGGGATTCCATGAGCTTTTTCGGTTACACCTTTCCAGCCTGAATCCTCCGAATCGTTATCGTAAAATTCCACCTTCAGGCGGTGATAAACCAAGGCATTTTCGGCAGCACCATCAATTGCATTGGATTGCGGGGCAATTACGCCCTGCAATCGCACCAGGCCCAGACCTGGTTGCAGAGTTGCGATGGTCGTCTTTTTCGCTGCCCCGACTGACGACTCAACCTGTCCGCGCTTGCGGGTGGAGAAGAACAGGATCGCTGCGATACCTAACGGAACGATCCCGCAAAAGCAAGCTCCTGCCAGCCAGGCAAAAACTGCAATAAAGTTTTCTGGTAAAGATGTCATGGCCTTCTCCTCGTATATCAGATATGACTACTGGCTAAAGTACGAATTATTCCCCGCAATCTTTATAGCACACCAGCGGATTAATTACAACCTCTTGATCTTACGTTTCTTGCTTTTTCGGGTGCCTTCTTCGCCAGCCCCACCCCCTATTTACTTCCTCACCACGGCGATTCCCAGATAACCATCCCATTGACGCTCTAAAGGGTCAAGGTTAGAATGAAAACGAGTGGTTGGCAGTGTCAATGCAAAGCAGAAATGTCCCCTGTTTTGCAGAGTAGAAATGTCTCCTCTCGCAAAAGAGCGCCCCCATTTACTTGTATTGGAGGGCTTCACAAGTGATCTGAAACTTCCTAAAACGATTGAACGCCAGAATGCAAAATGGGAGATATAAAATGAATCAACCAAATCACACCTCAACTCTTACCGACGTTTACGGTAGCCGTCGGCAACGCTGGCCCATATATGTTTACCCCTTCCGACGCGGCGGCAGGCGATGGCTGCGGATTTTAGCCAGCGCCCTGGTATTGAGTTCGATTTTACTCAGCCCGGTGGGCTCGATTCCCGCCTATGCGCTCGCTACGCCTGCTCTGATTGCTCCGGCCAACAGCTCGACCACAACTGTGGTGGACACCCCACCTTTGGCTATTCCTGAGTTTAAGTGGGCGGCCGTGCCAGGAGCCACGAGTTATCGGCTACAGATCAGTGGGGATATCGCTTTCACAGCCAAAATTGTAGATATCACAACACCAAACACCACCTATACACCCACCAGCGCGGGTGTCTTTTCGGATGGGATTTGGTACTGGCGCGTCAGAGTAGAAGCGCCCTCACCGGTTGGTGAGTATAGCAGCATCTGGTGGTTCGAAAAGCAATGGGCCACTTCTGCCAATTCGCCAACCCTGCTCTCCCCGGATGACTTAGCCACGATTGAATTTTACGACCAGCCAGTCTTCTCCTGGAGCGCAGTGACGGGCGCAGCCAGATATAAGCTGCAGATCTATTCCAGTTCCGGAGGCTGGTCAACCCTGACTTACACTGCGACGACTTTGGCAACCACCCATCAACCAGTTAACAAGCTGGCCAACGGCACCTATTACTGGCGTGTAGTGCCTGTTGATCCTGGCAACCACGACGGTACTCCAAGCCAGGAGAGCTCCTTTAACACCAACTATAATCCTGTTCTAACCTTGCTGGCACCAAATCCAAATGTGCTTACCCACCCCACCTTCACTCCCACCTTCCGCTGGACGGCCGTGCGCGGCGCTCAATTCTACCGCCTGCAATACTCCACCGATCCCAGCTTTAGTTCAGGCGTTACACAGATTGAGACTCGTAACACGGCCTTTACACCGACCAGCACCCTGCCGAACGATGTCAACTACTATTGGCGGGTGAGCGTCCATTCCGGGAGTTCGATTTCGGACTGGACAACTGCAAGCCAGCCCTTCATAAAGCAGTGGTATATCCAGCCTGTGCTTCTCACCCCTACCAATAATTACCAGCATCAGCGTTTCCCGATCTTCAGTTGGACGCCGGTTCCTGGCGCCAGCTACTATTTTGTTGAAATCAGCAATTTCCCAGGTTTCAGTCCTCTCGTTGATAGCGGTAATACAGCCAATACATTCTACACTCCCTACAAGTATTATGGCGCTCTTCAGATCTTTTACTGGCGGGTGACGCCCTACGACGGAAACGGGAAGGCCGGAGTTCCTAGTAGTTCTTCCTATCGTAGCTACTCTACATCGGTAGCTCCTGAGCAGATTTACCCGCTCTACTACTACCTTCCCGATACTTACTCTGGTTTCCCCGGAGTTTCAACGAATCCCCACGAAGATCGCACAGTGCCCTTGCCGATCTTCATCTGGCACCGCGTTTATATACCGGCCGGGGATCCCAATCAAGGCCAGGTATATGCCCAAGCCTACCGGCTGCAAGTGTCCACCGACCCAACCTTCAATTCGGTGGATTGGACTGTGGACACCCAGAATCTGGTCGCTGCGCCAAGCGCAAGTCATCCCTTCACCCCATCAACGAATACGGATTATTACTGGCGTGTCCGCCCGCTCATTGGCGGAATCGAGACCGGGCCGTGGAGCCAGGTATGGAAAACCCGCATCGACCCCACGCGGGGATTGACACCCACTGTTGGTGCCGCCCCAATATTGATCCGCCCGACAGATGGCTTTGAATTCGCCGAGACGACCCCCTTGTTGGAATGGTTCCCGTTGAGCGGCACCGCTGCCTACAATGTACAGATCAGTCTTGACCAGAGCTTCAGCACCACTGTGGATACTGCCACCGTGTCCTCTCCGGCCTACGCTCCCACCCAAAGCCTGGCGCAGCGCAGTCTTGGAGCTGTGGACTTTAGCACCTATTACTGGCGGGTTCGCCAGTCGCCGAGTGGCGCCTGGAGTGCGACGGGGCGCTTCCAGATTGCTGCTCAAAGCCAGTGGCAGTTTACGCGCACCCTGGGTGATGCCGGTAATCAGTTGCAAATCGGCTCCGATCCGGTTGATATCGCCGACCCTGATTATCAGCTAACCAGCCTCCAGGTTGCCCAATCCAGTGCTAATTGGTACTTCGGTTTCCACGTCCCCAGCTCTCCCGGCAAAAATGTCACCTATGCGCTCTACCTGGATCTTGACCACCAGGACGCCTCTGGCGCGGCCACGGATGCCCGCGGCTATAGCGTGACGACCATTCCAGCCCACCAACCCGAATACGCCATTTACGTTCTCCAGGAAGGGGGCGTTTTCACAGCCGCCAAAGTCTATCTCTATCATTGGAACGGCAGCAGTTGGGACACGGTGAGCGTTCTCGGTAGTATCGGGGGGCATCTCAATCAGAGCGGCGACTATGTTGAACTCGAGCTGCCCAATACTGCCATCGGCTATTATGTAGACACAACCGGCAGCTATTCTGCGTTTTTGTTTAGCCTGCCGGCGAGCACCGGTCAACCACAAGATTCGGTTCCCTCCGATCCGAACGTTCCGGGAACCGAGCGGATCAGTCGTTTTGCCAATGTAACCGAGCGGATGAATCTTGCGATGCCGCCCAATAATGCCGGCGTGGACCCCTCCACCTTCTCTTCTATTCAGCCGTTCCTTTGGGATTGGCCCGTGCTTGCTCCATGGTCGGGTGCACGCATGAGAGCCTATACAGACGCATCATTTACATCTCAGGTTGCGGAGTTTATATTGACATCCGATACCGCTTACTGGGCAATGCCATCCCACACCTGGGCTGCGGATTTTACTGGAGATAATACGTACTACTGGCGAATTCAGCCTCGGTATCGGGTGGGCCAAAATCTCTACTACGGGGCCTGGAGCCAGGGGTGGCGCTTCGAGCGTCAGGGATTCGTCCCGCAGAATTTACACACTTCGGTAACTTTCGCCACACCGACCTTCTCCTGGGATAGGGTCGAGGGAGCCGAATCCTACGATCTGCAGGTAGACGATGACCCGGTTTTCGCTACCCCCGCGATCAACATTAACACCAGGCAGATTTCGTACACCGATATACACACACTGGCAAATGCCACCTACTTCTGGCGCGTGCGCGCGCATCGCAATGGGGGTGTGATAAATAACTGGACTTCAAACCAGACCTTCACCTTAGCGCTGCCTAAGCCAGCTGACCTGACCCCGCCTTCAGGTACCATCGTTGGGCGCGCGCCCACATTATGTTGGGAGCCTCTGATCAAGACTCCCCCACTCCCCGCGGTTGACCCGGTCCTCGCTGCGTGGAAATACCGCCTCCAGGTAAGCAAAGAACCCACATTCTCATCCGTTTTCGACAGCATTGACACGGAACAAAGCTGCTGGACGCCGACGAAAGGTTATGACGACGGCCAATACTACTGGCGCGCAGCCATGCTCGATGGCGAAGGAAAGCTTGGGGAGTACAGCCCTTCCCAGACCTTCATCAAACAATATCCGACGACCAGCCTGGTCAGCCCGACCCCCGGTGCGACCCTCGCCAGTACGCCAACCTTTGTTTGGACGCCTGTTAACGGCGCGGCGAAGTACAGGTTTGAGGTCTCGCTGTTTCCCACCTTCTCTCCGACGTACGAATCGGTTACGACCGATAACACCCGCTACACACCGACGAGCGCATACGCTACTCTAAAAACATACTACTGGAGAGTAGCCATTGTGGATGGCGATGGAAAGCTTGGTCCAGTCGTCGGCGCCACGTTAATCCTTAATCCAACCCCTTACCGGATATACCTGCCTTTGATCAAGAAGTAACAGCCTCATAATCATTCGGCAGGAGAGATATGCTGCATCACTCTCTTTACCCAAAACAAAAACAGCCCCATCGCAAAGGTGGGGCTGTTCATGTCAAAATGGGTTGTTATCTGAGCACCGGCCTGGACTTATACCCGCCTGCACCCTTTAGTACCTTTTCAGGGTGCCTTCTTCGCCAGCCCGGAACGCCGGAGCGCCTTGACAGGCTCCGCCACCAGGTCAATAAAATTCCAGGAGAATTTTACTTTCGCACGAGCGATCGCAAGCCCCAACCCGATCATCAAGACAGCCGCGGTGGCTGCTCCCCCGATTTTAAAGGCAGCGGAATCGATACCGTACAAGTCCCTCGCCATGGGGAAAGTCAGATAGGTCACCAGGTTGTAGATAATAATCCAGGCTACATCAAACCAGTTGCGCGCCGCCAGAATCAGGAAAGGCATCAGCCAGAGCAGCCACTGCGGGGAGTAAATGCGCGAGAACAAGACAAATGCTCCAATAACCAAGATATTCCATTGGAGCAGTTTCTCCTCCGTATCAATGCGGGCAAACAGGCTGAGTGGCGCAGGGAGAAATTGCAACGCCAGAAAGAAATAAGTCAGCAATACGGTGCTGGGATAAAGCCCAATATTCCAGAAAAGCAATCTGAGCAGCACGGGCAAAGAGACCTGCTCCAGACCGCGACCGGCATGGAGGAGATAAGGACTCAAAAGCGCAGCCAGTCCACCCGTCAGGAGCGTGGGAAGAGCAATCACGATACCGGTGACAGTAAAGGCCAAAATCATTTTCCAGTTTACACGCTTGTACAAAGTGTAATCATACGACAAGTAGACCGGCAGTAGCAAAGCCGGATACCATTTCGTCAACGCCCCAATCCCAAGCAGGATGCCAGTTGCAACGAATTTCTGACGTCTTAACGACCATAGACTCCAGAGAGCCAAAAAAGCTGGCAAGATGTCAAAACGATTGTAGGTGAAATACAACGTCCCTGGCAGGAGCATCAGATAAGCCAGCCACTTCCGTTCAGGAAACACTGTATAGAGCATACGGATGGTAAAAAAAAGAGAGACCAGCATGAGCAAAGAAAAAATAGAGCTGTGCAGGAAATAAACCCTCTGCACGTCAGCGGTTGGAATAAATAGATAAAGCAAGCCGAAGAGATATGTGGGAATCTGCGAGTATTCGCTGGGCACATCCACATACGGTAGTCTGTGCTGCGGGAACCATTCGCCGCGCAGCATGTAAATCCATCGGTCATTGTGGTCATTGAACCAGCGCACATAATCGGGACTATTGCTCAAGTTGGCCCGCAGGACGCTGATAAACAAGAGCCATATCACCAACAAAATAGCTGCCAAAATATAGGTTTGTTTTTTATTCATGGCTGGCAATCAAGAGATGGCGATTCTTTACCAGTTATAGGCTTTATACACACCAAAGAATGGCTGTTATGAGCAAAGGCAGAGCAAGCGAAAGCGCGAAAAGCGACTTTTTTAAAGCTCACGTGATCCATAATACAACGTGGGAATGGCAGCTACCTTATCATGCCCACATAGTTCACACTTTCACCAACCCCACCGTGATCTTCTCTCCATCGAATTCATCCTCTGTCATCGCAGACCCGGGAACCGGTTCGGAATAACTCAGTTCCACGGTCAGCGTCTCGGCGGTAACGTAGTCCCGGTTGGCTTCGATGGCTTCCTTCAACCCCAGCGTCGCCGTGACATAAACCTTGATACGGTCAGCCACATCCAGGCCGGCTGTCTTGCGCAAATCCTGCACACGGCGCACGAACTCGCGCGCCAGACCTTCGCGCACCAGTTCCGGCGTCAGGTGGGTGACCAGGGCAGCCAGGTACGCCCCGTCGTTGGCCACCGCAAAACCTTCCTTGGCCTGGGCACGGACTTCCACTTCCTCAGGCAGGATGTCATAGTCCTGCCCGTCGGCGGTGACTTTAAGCGGCTGTCCGGCCAGCAGGCTCGGGGCAATGGCGTTGGCGTCCATGGCGTTGACCGACTTGGCAATGGCCGGGAATTTGTTGCCATACTTCTGTCCCAATTGCTTGGGTAGCGGCTTGACCACGAACGAGACCGCCTCCCCGCTGGTATCCAGCAGGCGAACCTTTTTGACATTCAGTTCATCGGACATCAGCTCGCCGTATTTCTCCACCGCCTGGCGCTCGTCGGCGTTACCGACCGAGAAGGCCGCTTCCGCCAGCGGCTGGCGGACCTTGCGGTTGGCTTTCTGGCGGGCAGAATGGCCGAGCGAGACCAGTTTCATCACCAACGTCATGTCGCGGTTGAGGGATTCGTCAATCAGAGCCTTGTTCGCCTTCGGCCATTGTATTAGATGGACAGATTCGGGCGCTCTCGGGCTCACGGTGCAGACCAAGTTCTGGTACATTTCTTCGGACAGGAAGGGCATGGCCGGAGCCAGGAGTTTCACCAGCGTGACCAGCGCGGTGTACAGAGTCGAATAGGCAGCCTGTTTATCGGTGTCCGATTCGGACTTCCAGAAACGCCGGCGGGAGCGACGCAGGTACCAGGTCGAGAGCGCTTCGACGAAGGCCTCGATGGGGCGTGTCGCACCTGGCACGTCGTACGTTTCGTAGGCCTCCGTCACGTCACGGACCAGCGCATTCAGCGAAGAGAGCAGCCATTTATCCAGGTTATTGTAGGACAAATTACCAATTTGTCCCACGCCCGGTTTCCATTTATCCAAGTTAGCATACGTGACGAAGAACGAATACACATTCCACAACGTCAGTGTGAAATTCTTGACCACGTCCTTCACCATGCTGGGCGCAAAACGGCGCTCGGCATCGGGCGGGGCGGAGGTGTAGAAGTACCAACGGAAGGCATCCGCGCCGCTTTCGTTAAGCACGTCCCACGGGTCAATCACGTTGCCGCGGCTCTTGGACATCTTCTGTCCGTTGGCGTCTACGACGAGGCCCAGGCAGATGACGTTCTTGAAGCACTCCTGGTCGAAGAGCAGGGTGCTGATGGCGTGCAGGGTGTAAAACCAGCCGCGCGTCTGGTCTACGGCCTCACAAATGAAATCGGCGGGGAACTGCTTCTTGAACATCTCCTGGTTCTCGAAGGGATAGTGCCACTGCGCCACCGGCATCGAACCGGAGTCGAACCAGACGTCAATCAGGTCGGGAACGCGCGTCATCTTGCCGCCGCATTTGGTGCAAGCCCAGGTGACGTTGTCCACATGCGGACGGTGCAGGTCGAGACCGGTGAGGTCGTGCCCGGCTTTCTTGGAAAGCTCTTCCAGCGAGCCAACACATTCCCGATTCTTGCAATCCGGGCATTCCCAGACCGGTAGCGGCGTGCCCCAGTAACGCTCGCGGCTGAGCGACCAGTCAATATTGTTGGAAAGCCAGTTGCCGAAGCGGCCTTCCCGAATGTGCCCAGGGACCCAGTTGATTTTGTTGTTCAGCGCTACTAGGCGGTCTTTGAATTGGCTGGTACGGATATACCAGGACTCGCGCGCGTAGTACAGCAGCGGCGTGTCACAGCGCCAACAGAAGGGATAGGTGTGGGTGTACGTTTCGGCGCGATACAACAGTCCACGCTGGCGCAGGTCTTCGGTGATGGAGGGGTCAGCGTCCTTGACGAAAACACCTCGCCAGGGCGTGATGGGGGGCAAAAACGCGCCATCCGGACCAACCGTCATCAGCACCGGCAGATCGTATTCTTTCGAGGCTTCCATATCCTCGGCGCCGAAAGCCGGGGCAATGTGGACCAATCCGGTACCATCCTCAGTGGTGACGAAATCACCCAGGATTACATAGTGCGCCGGTTTCTCCAGCGGCATGAAGGTAAATAACGGGCGATACTTCATTCCCTTGAGTTTCTTGCCCTTGAAGTGATCCACCAATTTGACTTCTTCGCTGCGGAAAACTTTCTCCAGCAACGCCTCGGCCAGGATGAGACGCTCCGTCCCGCCGCTTGCACCCGTGGGGGTGTCTGGCAGGGCGCGTTCCACGGTCACATACTCGATATCCGGATGGGCCGCCACGGCCACGTTGGCTGGCAGCGTCCAGGGCGTGGTCGTCCAGACCAAAAGCGAGGTGTCTGGCTTGCCCACCAGCGGCATGCGGACGAAGACCGACGGGTCGGTAGCCTCCGCGTAGCCCATGGCAACTTCATGGTCCGAGAGCGGCGTGCCGCAACGCGGGCAATACGGGACGATCTTGTAGCCTTTGAAGAGTAAGTCGCGTTCCCAGAAAGATTTCAGGATCCACCAGACCGACTCGATATACTCGTTGGTGTAGGTGACATAGGCATCGCCCAGATCCACCCAGAAGGCGATGCGGTCGGTCAGCTTCTCCCAATCCTGGATGTAATCGAAAACGGACTTGCGGCATAATTCATTGAACTTCTCGATGCCGTATTCCTCGATCTGTTTCTTGTGGTTGAAGCCGAGCTTCTTCTCCACCGCGATCTCGACCGGCAAGCCATGCGTATCCCAGCCACCGCGTCGGATGACGTTGTAACCATTCATGATCTTGTAACGCGGGAACATGTCCTTGAAGGCGCGCGCTTCCACGTGGTGGACGCCGGGTTTGCCATTGGCGGTCGGCGGCCCCTCGAAGAAAACGTATTCCGGCGCGCCTTTGCGCTGCTCGACCGTTTTCTCGAAGATTTTTTGGGCTTTCCAGAATTTCAAGATGCCCTCTTCTAGGGTAGTCACATCTAACTTGGGGGATACTGGTTTGAACATTCATGCCTCCAGTGCAAGGTAATCAGGTAAGAAAGGATTTGGTAATCAGGAATGCTGCTTCTGGTGCCTACTGCTTCTTGCATACTGCTGCGCAGCACACAGTAAATCTCTGACCTTGCTTTTATGACTGCACTGCAAAAACCGCCTAAACACAAAGGCCACGAAGGGACACGAAGGAAAAGCCTTCATCTTCAAACCTTTGTGTACGTTGTGTCCTTTGTGTTTAAAGACTTTTTGCAGTGGACTCTTTTATCGAATTACTCACAAATGACGGGATTCTGGTTCAGATATTTACGCAGTACTCTGTAATTACCTTATTCCTGATCACCTTTTATAACCAAAAAGAAAAAACTCTCGCCTCAACCCAGAGACGAGAGCCAAAAATGCTCACGCGGTGCCACTCTGTTTCCTGCCATCCTGGCAGACCCTCACGGGTACGATCTTTCGACATATACCTTGCCGCTGGAACGGTCGGCTTCCGGCTTTCTTACTTACCCAAATTGGGCTTTGAGATTGCGGCTCCGGGAGGATTTTCGGCCTTTCCCGCTGACCCGGCTCACACTTCTTCCGGGCTCGCTGTCAGCGGCTGGGGCATACTCGTTCCCATCATCGCCTTTTATTTTCGGTTGCTCTAAATTATGCCATAGAAATACCGGACGGACAAGGCTGCGCATTGACAGTCTTCGGCAAACGGGTTGACCGGTACGACTATCAAGGCCGTGCTTCTCCTCCTCCTACTGCTCCTTGCATAAATCTCTGAACTACTGCTTCTTGCATAAATAAGTGAACTGTGAACGATCAAAATGCGGGAAATTATAGCAATTTGGGTTCACATATTTGCGCAGTACCCTGTAAATCGGCCAAGAAGCAAGGGAAAAACGACGATTTGGGTTCAAATATTTACGCAGTACCTTGTAATTGGGGAGAAGCTACAGAATGGTCATTAATCCAACCGAATGCCTCATTCATCATAGTATAATTCAGACCAACATGGAACCTCGCCCCAATTCTTCGTTCCTCCCCTACCTCGCCTCGGCCATCAGCCTGTTCATACTTGGCTGGGGCGCGGCGGCAATTGCCATCTTCGCCCTCACGCCCACCGTCTGGGCACGCTGGCTGCTCTTCTTCGGCGGCACGCTTGGCCTCACCGGCCTGGCCATGCCGGTAACATGGTTTCTCAACCTGCGCTTCCCGTCCGAACCGCCCGCCGGGTCGTATGTGATCGTCCGGCAGGCTATCTGGGTGGGAGTGTACGGGGCGGTGCTGGTATGGCTCCAGCAGGCTCGCCTGGTCACGCTGTGGACCGGCCTCGGCCTGGCCCTTGGCCTGGTCGCCATCGAGTACCTGGTCCGCATGAGGGAAAAGGCTCGCTGGCAGCCGAAGCCCGCCCCCGACGAACAGCCCCCAATGGATAGCACCCCGCCTCCCGAAGAATGAACCTGCGCGGACTCCCCTCTGTTGAACAACTTCTCCAGACCGAACCAGCGGCCGTATTCATCGCGAGCTACGGCCGTCCTTTATCTCTCCAGGCCATCCGCAGCACACTGAACCTGACACGGGCGTGTGCTACCACGACCAGCGAATCCGCACTCCCCAGTCGTGAAATGCTGCTCGACCAGTCCGCCTCCCTGTTGGGAGAGTGGACCGCGCCGACGCTGCTGCCGGTTATCAACGCCAGCGGCGTGATCCTGCATACGAACTTGGGCCGCGCACCGCTCTCCTCTGCCGCCCTCGCTGCCATAGATTCCATCTCACGCGGCTATACGAATCTCGAATTCGACCTGGAAACCGGCAAGCGCGGCTCGCGCCTGGTCCACGCCGACGCGTTGTTCCAGCGTCTCACCGGCGCGGAAGCCGCCATGGTGGTCAATAACAATGCCGCGGCGGTGCTGTTGGTCTTGTCGGCGCTGGCGAATAGGAAACGCGTTATCATCTCCCGCTCACAACTGGTGGAAATCGGCGGCGGGTTCCGCCTCCCGGATGTGATGAAGCAATCCGGAGCGAAACTGGTCGAGGTCGGCACCACCAATAAAGTCCGGCTGGCGGACTACGAGGAAGCGTTGGAAGAACCGACCGCGCTCGTCTTGCACGCCCACCGCTCGAACTTCAAGATCATCGGTTTTACCGAGGAACCGGAGTGGAAAGATATCGTCAGCCTGGCACACACCCACGGCGTCCCGTGCGTGGACGACCTCGGGTCCGGGACGCTGCTGGCAACCGAACGCTATGGGCTGGCCCACGAGCCGACGGCCCAGGAATCGTTCGCAGCCGGTGCGGACCTGGTCTGCTTCTCCGGCGATAAACTGCTGGGCGGTCCGCAGGCCGGGATCATTCTCGGCAAGGCCGACCTGATCGTCAAAATCAAGAAGCACCCGCTGGCGCGTGCCGTGCGTGCCGATAAACTATGCCTGGCTGCGTTGACTGCCACCCTGCTACATTATCTCAAAGACGAGGTCGAGCGTGAAGTTCCGGTCTGGCGCATGATCGCCGCCGCGCCGGAGCAGCTCAAAGCCCGCGCCGGACACTGGGTTGCCGAACTCGGCCAGGGTGAAGTGGTAGCAAGCCAGTCCACGGTTGGCGGTGGCAGCCTACCGGGAGAATCCTTGCCAACCTCCGTCCTCTCGCTGGCAGTAAAATCCCCCGATAAATTCCTAAAAATGCTGCGCCGACAACAGCCGCCGGTGATTGCCCGCACCGAAAACGATCGCATCCTGCTCGACCCGCGCACGGTCCTACCGGAGCAGGATGGGGAGCTGTTGGCGAGTCTGATGAATGCCTTTCGTGATAAAAGGAAAACCGCCGAAAGTTAACGGGGTTAACACTGTGACCCTTCTTATCTCCCGCCTAAAACCTATGACCCATCAAGCCGACTTTTTACGCGTACTCAAAGAGACCAGCCGGACGTTCTTCATCCCGATTTCCCGGCTGCCTGCCCAGTTACAAAATACGATTGGCTCCGCCTACCTGTGCATGCGCGCCATAGACGAAATCGAAGACCATCCAAGCCTGGACAATCAGACAAAGTCCTTTCTCCTGCGCCGGCTGAGTTGGGCTTTGCAGGCACGGCTCGCGGATGATCTGGAAGGCACTCTGGTAGATTCCGTTTTCTCGTCATTTCAGGAGATACTCCCGGAAGTAACGCTGCGGATTGGCGACTGGCTTGCCAGAGTCCCAACCGGGATCGCCCCGCGCGTCTGGGATGCGACCATCGCCATGGCCGACCGCATGGCTTTCTGGGCGGAAAACAACTGGTCCATCCTGACCGAGGCCGACCTCAACAGCTACACCTTCAGCGTGGCCGGCGCAGTCGGTTTGCTCATCTGTGACATCTGGACCTGGTTCGACGGCTCGCAGATTGACCGTCTGGCCGCCATCCACTTTGGGCGCGGACTACAGTCCGTGAACATCCTGCGTAACCGCGAGGAAGACGCACAGCGCGGAGTCAACTTCTTTCCTACTGGCTGGACCGAGCAGCAGATGTTCGACTATGCCCGAAAAAATCTTGGCTTGGCAAAGGCCAGTATCGCGGCAGTTTCGCAACAATCCTTCAAAACTATGGTCAATATCCCACTGGCGTTGGCAGAGGCTACATTGCAAGCCCTGGAAAACGGCCAGCGCAAACTCACGCGCAGCCAGGTGCTGCAAATCGTAGGACAGGCGTAATAGTTTCAACGCGAATTTTGCAATTGAGCGAATAGCGCGAATGCTTTTGGTTTGAGCGCCCATTCGCGCCATTCGCGTTGAAGTTTTCAAGGAGTAATCCAAAGTGAAATCCGACCTCGACTCTCTCATGCAAGCCAAGAATCTCGATGCCCTGCTCGTCATCGGCAACGCCGACCACAACCCTCCGATGTACTATCTGACCGGCGGCGGGCACATTTCCGCGGCGACGCTCATCAAGAAACGCGGCGAGGCAGCCGTGCTCTTCTGCAACGACATGGAGCGTGACGAAGCAGACAAAACCGGGCTAAAGGTCATCCCGTATAGCACCTACAATTACGAGGCATTACTGAAAGAGGCGCATGACGACCCTGCCCTGGCTTTCGCCATCCGTTACAAACGTATATTCACCGACCAGGGCGTGCACGGCCGCGTCGGCATCTACGGCAACACCGACTTAGGCTCGGCCTTTGCCACATTCACCCTCTTGCAGAAACTCATGCCGGAGTTCGAGTTGGTCGGCGAGACACATGACGACTCGCTTTTCATGAGAGCCATGGAGACCAAGGACGAGGCCGAGGTGGCGCGCATCCGCGAAATGGGGAAGATCACCACCCAGGTCGTGGGACGCGTCGCCGAGTACCTGACCAGCCGCGAGGTCCGGAAAGACGAAGTGCTACTAAAGGAGGACGGTTTTCCCCTGACAGTCGGTGATGTCAAAGGGAAAATCAACTTGTGGATTGCCGAGCTGGGCGCCGAGAACCCCGAAGGGACGATCTTCGCCATCGGACGGGATGCAGGTATCCCCCATTCCGCTGGCACGCCCACGGACCTCCTGCGGCTGGGCCAGACCATCGTTTTCGACATCTACCCGTGCGAGACGGGCAGCGGCTACTTCTACGATTTCACGCGCACCTGGACTCTCGGCTATGCGACTCCCGCAGCGCAGAGGCTTTATGACGAAGTTAAGGCGGTTTATGACAAAGTCACGGAGAATCTCGACCTGAATGCTCCGTTCAAAGACTACCAGCGACTGATATGCGAAGAGTACGAGAAGAACGGCCACCCAACGCCGCTCAACACCCCCGCGCCGATCGAAGGCTATGTCCATTCGCTGGGACACGGCGTAGGCTTGAACATCCACGAACGTCCCTGGTCCGGCCTGACCGCGGCCGATGACAACATCCTAATGCCCGGCGTGGTAATGACCATCGAACCCGGCTTGTACTATCCCGAAAAAGGACTGGGAGTGCGCATCGAGGATACCCTGTGGGTCCGTCCGGATGGGAAAATGGAAGTACTGGCAGAGTATCCGTATGATTTTGTGTTGACGATGAAGAAGTGGAGCAAGAAATAAATCGAAATCACCTGCGATGAGGCCACGGTGACCATAATATCTTCGCCAAGGTTGGCGTTGCAGAAATTATCAACCTGCAACCCGTCAACGCCAAAGCCAAGCCTTATCAGGTCAAGCAGGTCAGGAATCTCATCCGAAAGTATCGTTTGAACGAGGAATGTGAATGAATCAAGACGAGTACCAAATGCTCATCTATTGGAGCGATGAAGACCAGGCCTATATCGTCGAAGTCCCTGAATTGCCCGGCTGTATGGCGGATGGCAAAACCGGCCAGGAAGCCCTCTCCAACGCCGAGACCATCGTCCAGGAATGGATCGAAACCGCCCGTGACCTGGGCCGCGCTATCCCAATGCCGCAAGGACGTTTGCTCACCATCACTGAAGCTGCCGAGCGGCTCGGATTGAGCCTCGCCATGCTACGCCGCCATTGCGCCGATGGCAAAATTCCTGCACAGAAAATCGGGCGTGACTGGGCCATTCGCCGACACGACGTGGAGCATTTCACCGCCACTCCCCGTCACAGCGGGCGGCCTCCTCTGCGTTACACCTCTCGCCCACAATCCGCACATCGTGTGTCGGAAGAATAATCTTCTCGACCTATTCTTCTGATCTTATTACTCAAGTAAAAACGCCCAAGGGATATTTGGACTATGGATTGCCGGTCAAGCCCTGGGCCGTGTCTACCGCCTTGAGGGCGAAATAGGCATTCATCACCGATTTCACGGTAGGGGCACACACACGGCCCCCTTCACCAGCGTTGTACATGAAGACCAGGACAGCAATTTCCGGATTGTCATAGGGTGCGAAGGCAATTGTCCAACCGTGCGAGGGCCAGTCACCGCGGTGACAAAGGTTTTTGACGCGAGCCACATCATCACAGTACTCGGCGGTACCCGTCTTGCCGGCTACGGCAATGGGATAATTCTGGAAAGAATAATCATGGTTGAGCGTGCCACGCGGGTCAGTCGCCGCCATGCGCATGCCCGCCTTGACCTCTTCCACTGCTGCGGAATCCACCGTCTTCATTTTACCCGTTGCCGTGCAGTCGCCATTCTCACAGACAAAATCTTTAATGAGCGGGTCGGTAGTGATATCCCAACGCAGGCGCGGCGTGAAGGGCTGAATGACATTCCCTTCTCCATCCACGATATCATGAATAATGGTCGGCTGCATCTGGCGTCCGTCATTCGCAATGGTCGCGGCAGACAGGAGCACCTGTAGCGGCGTCGCCAGCACGTATCCCTGTCCCACGCTGGCAAGATAGGTATCACCCGTGGACCAGTTCTCGCCTTGGTAAATTCGCTTCCAGGTTTCATCGGGAATGAGGCCAGAGAGTTCGCCCGGCAACTCGATCCCGGTCGGCTGGTTGTAGCCGAGAGCCTGGGCATACTGCTGGAGGCGGTCCATATCCAATCCTTCGGTAACTTCGCCGGGATAACCACCGCCGACTTTATAAAAGCACACGTCACTCGAAAGCGCAATGCAGCGCAAGAAAGGCAGTTTGCCAAGGCCGCTCTTCTCACCATAGAAAGTGTAAGTCCAGTCATAGTAGGTTTCCGTGCTGCCAGGATCGGTGGGCGAATATATATTCTTCAGAGTAATCATGGCAGGAGCGTCAATGACCGTAGACGGCGTAACGACGCCTTCGTTCAAAGCGCCGGTTGCCGTGGACAGTTTGAAGGTCGAGCCGGGCGGGTATTCAGTGGAAATGGCAAGATTGAGCAAAGGATGGGTCGGGTCGTTCTCCAACTGGTTGTAATAATAAGCAGGGATGATACGCGCCAGGCGGTTGTTTTCGAACGTTGGGTATTGCGCCATGGCCAGGATTTCGCCCGTTTTCGGGTTCATGGCAATCACCACGCCGCTGGTAATCCGCTGATAGCCGTTGTAATCGTTGTTCCAGTAATCTATATCCCGTTTCAGGATCGCTTCGGTGACTTGCTGGAGACGGGTATCAATCGTCAGGACGACATTGTCTCCCGGAGTAGGCTCGACCGGCGCCTCCAGGTTGCGCAGCACCTGCCCGGCCACGTCCACCTCGACGGTACGCTTGCCCGGTGTGCCAATCAATATATCATTCAGCGAATATTCCGCACCAGCGTACCCAACCTTGTCTCGGTTGGGTAAAAAGTCCAAAGCGCGGTACACCTGTTCCAGCGCCGCCGGGATAGGGCCCAGGAAACCGACAATATTCGCGGTCAATGAGCCGGTCGGATAATCGCGCACCGGTTCGATATCCACACCCACGCCCGGCCAATCCACTGCGTGCTCCCTTACGATCATGGCGACCTGCTCACCAACATTGCACTGTATCTTGACTGGATCATAGGGGGCATTCGAAAAGCCGAGATCCACGAACTGGGCGATGCCAGGGCCCGGAGTACAGGGGGCAATTAATTTCGCATCTTCAATTTTCCCCTGGTTTACCGGGATGCCGGTCAAGGCAGAAAGTTCCCGGTAAATACGCTGAACATCACCGTCGTCATCAGGCAGATAGGCTGGGGTGATGATAATATTGTAGGAAGCGATATTACGTGCCAAAATGATGCCATTGCGATCATAGATGGTACCGCGTGATGGCGCGATACTGATGACCTCGGTGCGGTTATCTTCTGCCTGAATGATGTATTTCTCCCCACTAAGAATTTGCAGATTAAGCAAGCGGGTCACAAAGATTACCGCCATCGCACCGAGCAAGGCATAAACGACCAGGTAACGCCAGTTCTGGAAATGAACTGGGCGCGTAGGGGTTGTCATGCAATCACCTCCGCCGGATAGAGTCGGTTCGCCAAATCGCGGATGAGGGCATGAACAGGTATGGCCAGGAGCAGGTTCAGCAGGATGCTCGGCAACACGACTTGAGAGAACACCTCACTAAAGGCCAACGGAACCTCAAAAAGTGTACGTTGAATGAACATGAGCATCAGCAATCCCAGTGTACCAATAAGTGTGACGGCAAACATCGCCAAGAGCGGTGCTTGCCAAATGCGATGCATTAGCAAGCGTGCCGCCCCCACCACCGTCAGATATCCAACGAGATAGATATACCACGGAACGCCTGAGGCCACCCCGACCAGCAGGCTGGCCGCCACACCCCAGGCCCACGCGCCATGGACGCGTTCCTGCAACCCCCAGGCAGCCAGGACGAGCAGAATCAAATCCGCATTGCCACTGAGCAGCATCATGCGGCTGACAATAGAGGTCTGGAGTATTATCGCCAATCCCAAGATGGGGATGGCGACCAGGATTGCACGACGCATTTTACGGTCCAGGAGTCCCAATCAGGGGCGCAATATTCACCGGCCTGAAATTGGAAATGACGAGCACGAACTGCAGCCGGCTGAAATCCACGTTCGGCTGAATGGCAGCCTGCTGGAATAACTCATATTCCAGTTTTCGGACGCTGACCACCTGCCCCACCAATAAGTTGGGCGGATAACTACCACCCAGACCAGACGTCAGCACCACGTCGCCGACTTGAATGATCGCATCTTGCAGGATCATATCCAGCGACAGATCCCCGGTGATCGAACCGACCAGCATTGCCTCAGTACTGGAAGCCTGCATCCGGACATTGACCGCCGAGGCCGCATCGGTCACCAATTGGACGCGTGCCGCCTCAGCGATGACGGCATCCACGCGCCCCACCAACCCTTTATCGGTAACGATCGGCATCCCCGGCAGTATGCCTTCGTTCGAGCCAATGTTGATGATGACATAACGGAGGAACGGACTCGGGTCCCGCCCGATGACGGCGGCGGCCTTATAAGAGTATGAGGGATTAGCACGCGCAAAGTCCAGCAAGGCAGAAAGGACATTTGTCTCCGTGACCTGTTGCTGGAGTTCAATAATCTGGGTTTGGAGGCTGGCCACCTCAGCCTCTAGTTCGGCATTCCGCTGGCGTAAAGAAGCTACATCGCGTGGCACCGTCAGAAAGTCCACTACCGCCATGTAACGATTGGAAATCCAGGCCTGTGCATTGACGGTCATGCGTGTCAACCAATTGGTGACCGGGTTGAAATAACCTCCCAGGGCCAGCACGACAAGACCAACGGCCACCAAGACAATCACAATAATTTGCAGGACACGAGGAAAACTGGCTTTCATAGGTATAGGTAATTAGGAAAAACCGCGCCGGAAAGACGCGGCCACGCGGTTACGAATGACGCGTGCTGCCGCGTTCCAACCCGACCAGATAGCGGCTGTAAGCAGGAAAGTCCTCCAATACGATGCCGGCACCACGCACCACACAAGTCAGGGGGTCTTCAGCAACCCAGACGCGCAAATTCAACTCGTCAGAGAGACGCTCGGCCAACCCATGCAAGAGCGCCCCACCGCCGGCCAGACAGACACCAATATCCATCAAATCGGCCACGATTTCAGGCGGCACCTCATCCAAGGCATCTTTGATCGTCTCAACGATTACCTGCACCGATTGCGAGAGCGCCTCACGCATTTCCACGGAAGAAACCTCAATGGATTCAGGCAGGCCGGTGACCAGGTTCCGGCCACGCACCTCGGCCGTCTTCTCGACCGGGAGAGGAAAGGCCGAGCCAATATTCCATTTAACTTGCTCGGCAATCCGTTCACCGATGAGAACATTGTATTTATTGCGGACGTACTGGACGATATCCTGATCCATTTCATCGCCCGCCACACGCAGGGACCTGGAAACGACCACACCGCCCATGGACAATGCCGCCACTTCAGTTGTTCCGCCGCCAATATCTACGATCATTGAACCACGTATTTCGCTGATGGGCAGACCCGCCCCCAACGCCGCGGCAGTCGGCTCTTCGACGAGATAGGTCTGGCGCGCCCCGGCAGACATGGCAGCATCGTAAACAGCACGCTTCTCGACCTCCGTCACGCCGCAGGGAATGCCAATCACCACGCGCGGGCGCGGCAGAGGCACCACACTTTGTTTGTGGACTTTACCGATAAAATACTCCAACATTGCCTCGGTAATCTCAAATTCAGAGATGACACCGTCACGGAGTGGGCGTACGACAATAATATTGCCTGAAGTGCGCCCAAACATTTCTTTAGCCTCCAGGCCAATGGCCAGCGGCATGCGAGTACGTTTGTCCACCGCCACCCAGGAAGGCTCATTTATGACGATGCCCTTTCCCCGGACGTGGACGAGGGTATTGGCGGTGCCCAGGTCGATCCCGATATCCAAAGAAAAAAGGCCCAGCAGCCAATTGAGCGGGTTGAAAGCCAAATGCGATGCTCCTAGTGGAATTTACAGCTTTTTTATTATACCATGAGGCTTAAAATGGCACTTCCCAAGCGGGGAGGTTCATTGAGGGTTTCCGTGATGCACCGCCACCGGTAGGGACGAACTTGCGCCCCCTTCGGGGATGCTTCGCGATGTTCGCCCAGGGCAGACACCCAGGTCTGCCCCTATGCAATCCTCCGCACCGCCAGCATGGTCAAATCGTCTGCAGCGGGAATCGGACCCATGAACTGGTTCACCGAAGCCTCAAGCGCGTCCAGCACCTCACGCGCCGATGATATTTTTGCCGTTTTCAATACCTGCTGGAGGCGTTCCTCCCCGTAAATTTCATCTTCAGGCGAGAAGGCTTCAGTCAGACCATCGGTATAGAGCAGGAGAAAATCACCGGGAGCGAGCGGGATCGTGCGCTCTTCCATCGGCACATCCTCAATGACCCCTAATGCTGCTCCTGTCCGCCGCAGAAACTCAAGCTGTCTCTTCGCCCCATCCCTCCAAATTGGAGGGTTGTGCCCGGCATTGGCATAAGTAAAATCTCCACTCCCCAATGAGAGTACGCCGTACACTGCCGTAACAAACATACTCTGCTTGTTATCGGGGAGGATCAGGGCATTGACACGGCGCATGGCCTCGGCCGGAGAGGGCGTATCGTAAACGACGGCCCGTACCAGCGTCCGCGTAAGGGCCATGAAAAGGGCCGCGGGGATGCCTTTATCGGAAACATCGGCGATGAACAGGCCCAGCCGTCCGCCGGGAAGTTCGAATACATCGTAAAAATCCCCGCCCACCTGCCGGGCCGTGAGCCAGGTGGCAGCCAAATCCCAGCCAGGGAATTCGGGCAGGTGTTCCGGCAGGAATGACTTTTGGATCTGACGAGCAAGCTCGACCTCATGTTCGAGGCGTTCACGGTTCACCATCTCACGTTGAAGGTGTTCGTTCTGGATGCTGAGCACCACCTGCTGGGCGATGCTAGTGACAATCTCCACCCGTTTCTGGCGGAAACGGCGGACCTTATCGTCCTCCTCCACCAGCATGACCCCATAAAAAACACTTTTGATGACCAGTGGAAAGCCTATCAGAAGTTGGTCGCCACTCTGCAAGGCGTAGAACGTTTCCTGCTCGGTGCGGGCCAGTTCGGGGTCCAGACATTCCTGCGGGCAAGAGGGATCCAGCACTCCCACCACCATTTGGGAGCTTGCGCGCACAGCCTCCAGTAAAGGAAAGTCGCCGGGGAGGAAGTCACGGCCCAAAAACGCAGCCTGGGCTTGGTCGGCAAAACCATAGCCCTGAACCGGGTGGAAGTGCTCCCTCTCCCACAGATAAATCACAGCCGCTTTCACGCCGACCAGGATCGGCGTAATGCGGACAACGCTGCCAATGGTCTCGTCCAGACTATTTGAATTGGCGACCGCCTGGGCCACCTGCAAGAGGGCTGCCGAGGCATAGGCTTGCTCCTGGGCTGCATCGTACAGGCGGGCGTTCTCAATCGCAACAGAAGCGTAATTGGCAAAGGTAGCAACGACAGCCTGGGCCTCGTGACCATAACGCCCGGGAGTGTGATGGGTAAGAGTTATCACCCCCAGCGGACGGTCGCCGGCGCGCAGCGCAGCCGCGATCGAGGAATAATCAGCAGAAAAACCGCGCGCTGCCCCGGTTGGGCCCATTGGGTCTTCCGGTTTGCGGACAACCGGTTGCTCAGAATTTAGTGTGGCGGCAAGAAAATCATAGGCTTCCGGCCAACGCTGAAGTGCACTATCCACTTCAAGCCTTTCAGTTCCGTGGATATGAGCCAGATAGAGATTCTCGCCATCCAATAACCAGACAGCCGCCACATCGCAGGGCAGGTTGCGCTCCAATTCATTCAGAATGCTATCCAACACATCATCCACGCCTGTTTCAGCCGAGATAAAACCGGCCACCTCACGCAGACTGTCTGCCACCTGCCGCCGCCAGCGTTCGGTGCGGTATAAATCAGCATTATGAATGGCGACCGCCACATTATCAGCCAGGGCTTCGCACAGGAAATGGTCATCATCGGTAAAGGCATTAACGCGATCACTCTGCAGGTCGAGCACGCCCACCACCTGGTCGTCAAAAACCAGCGGAATGGTCAGTTCAGAGCGTGTATCTTCAGGCGGGAACGGAGAAGGTTCGTAGCGCGGTTCTTTGGTCACATCATTGGCAAGGACAGCCTGCCCCTTGCGCGCCACCCAGGCGATGATCCCTTTATCGTTATCCAAATCAAGCATGGAACCTTTGAGCGCCGTACTACGGGCTCCACTACCAGCTTCATAAATAATCTGGCGCCGGTTGGGATGCACGGTGAATAAATGGACGTATGGAAAACCCAGACGCTCCTGGATGAGCACCGCCACCTTGTTGAGCAGTTCGTCCAGGTCAAGCGTGGAGGTAACGTTGTCACTGACCTCGGCTACCATCGCTAGATGCTCGACACGGGTTTGCAGCTCACCATACAGGCGCGCACCGTTAATGGCAATGGCAATCGTGTCGGCCAGGGCTCGCAAGACCAGCAAGTCATTCGGATGGAAGGCCCCCAGCCGGTCAGATTGCACATCCAGAACACCCAAAATCTGCTCTTCGATCTTCAACGGCAGAACGGCTTCAGACTGCGTCTCGGGGAGCAGGTCAAGAAACCGGAAGCGCGACTCGGTATGGACATCATTGGTGATGATCTCCTCACCAGACTGGGCAACCGAGCCGATCAATCCCTCTCCCAAGCGAACTTTCAGCGGCTTGCCCCGACCTCGGGCCTGCCCGGCGCTCGAACGGAAGCGCAATAACTCCTGGCTCATCTCATGGGTGAATACGGCGACGTAGTAATAATTGAAAGTGCGCTGGATAAGTTTGGTAACGCGCCGGGTCAACTCATCCATGTCGAGCACATTGGCAATCTGGGCACTTACCCGGCGGACAAGGGTCAGTTGTTCGATGCGCCACTGTTCCACGGCAAAACGGTGCGAAGCCACCAGCGTCAGCGAGATGTGCCCCACCAGCCCTTCCAGGATTTCGATGTCCTTTTTTCGGAACGGCGTAGAAAACCGTGTCACCTGAAGCGCGCCCATGACGATACCACCGTTCTTGAGTGGGAAAGCCAGGATCGTTTTGGGTTCTTTCGGGGCGAAAGGAGTGCCCATTTTAAACGCCTGTAACAGCGGCTCAGTAGGTGGCTCTGGGGGGAACAACGGAGTCTGGTTCGGACCCGGCAACCGGAACACGTCTTCGTCCAGCCAGAGTTCCGCCTGGCCGTTCAGAAGACGGGCGATTGCATCTACAATGAGATCGCGCCGGGTTGCAAGGGAGCCTGTCTGCATCAGTGCCTCCCCCAGCAGAACGATCTGTCGCCACAGGGTTACATGCAACTCTGACTGGGATTTTACGCCGTCCGTTTTTCGGCGCTTGATCATCGTCAGCACGTTACCCGATTCTCCCAGCGGCTCAAAGTGGACCTCGTCCATAAGCTGCTTCATCAAGAAAACGCCCAGGCCGCCGACATGCCGGTTATCAATATCTGCTTCGAGGTCCGGCTCGGAGATGGTGGAGGGGTCAAACGGTTTTCCGTGGTCGCGGATGACCACGGTCAGGCAAGCGCCGTCAGATCCACAGATACATTCAATATCCCCCTTGCCTTCTCCCTGATAGGCATGTTCGATTATGTTGGTGCAGGCCTCATCCATCGCCAATCCGATGGCATAGGCCTCAGAATCGTCCATGCCAGCATCGCGGGCGGCCTGGGCGGCAAACCCCCGGATAGCATCTAGTTGGTCAAACCTGGCAGGGAAAATCGCCGTGCGCATCAGAATAACGAGACGGCCTCATGGCCTGGGTGGGAGGCGGCCCGGACAAGTTATCTCGATTGGAGGCGGGTTAGAAGTTACCGACCGCCGAGGTAATATCATCGAAAATTTTAAAGAGGGGAGTAAAGCCTGTCAATTCCAAAGCATCCATAATCCTCTTGGGTACCGAAGCCAGCACAATCTCACCACGATTGTAGCGCTTGCAGTTGCGTTGCCCGATCAGCAGAACCCGGAACCCAGCGCTAGACATGTATTCCAATTTACTTAAGTCTAGAACGATTTTGAAACAGCCTTCGCCGTTTAACGCCTCGATAGCTTTGGTCAGGTCGGGGGCAGTGTAACTATCTACTTTGCCCTGTACATTAAGCAAATCACAATGCTTGAAACGTTGGGACGTGATTTCCATTTGGCCTCCGTTCTAAACGATTGATTAAGAAAATTATATCATGAGAGATTATAGCCCTGCGCCGAAGATTTCCAGCTCATTGGGAATCTCCATGAAAAAGAACGAATAGAAGGGTATCCCACACTATGAACCATTCCCAATAACCCTAACGTTGACATCCCTTGCCACATCGGGTATCCTTTTCCCGTCCGGGTGGGTCCGGCGCGGCGGAGCCCTGCGAACCCCGTCAGATCCGAGAGGAAGCAGCGGTAAGGAGGTGTATCCGGGTGCCGCCGGGTTACCTGCCCGGATATTTTTATCCAGTCTCCCTTCGTTCACTGTTATAATACCCCCATTATTATCATATTTCATGCCCTTGCACACCATCCAGGAGATTGCTTCGTCGCTGCACTCCTCGCAATGACATGATACAAGTGGAGTTCCTATGATCGCCAAAATCACATTCGGCACCGACGGCTGGCGCGGCGTCATCGCCGAGGATTACACCTTCGACAACGTCCGCCGCTGCGCACAAGGGTTTGCCAATTATCTGCTCGAAAAAGGGAAACAAGGCCAATGGGTCGTCGTCGGACACGACAAACGTTTCGATAGTGAATTTTTCGCTGCGGCCGCCGCCGAAGTGCTGGCCGGGAACGGGCTGAAAGTCTACCTGACAGACGGTGCCACCCCCACCCCGGTGATCGCTTTTTCGATCGTGGACAAGAAGGCTTGCGGCGGCGTCAACATCACCGCCTCGCACAACCCGGGCACCGATAACGGCTTAAAAGTCCGCAACGAGTTCGGCGGAGCGATTGACCCCGACGGGTTATTGAAGATTGAGGCGTTAATCCCCGATAAAACGGAAAACGTAAAACGTAAAAAGTACGCCGAGGCTGAAGGGGCCGGGCTGGTGGTCAAGTTCGACGCCCATACGCCTTACATCAAGCATATCCAAAAACTGGTTGATCTGCAGCCCATCAAAGACGCCGGGCTGACCATCATGGTGGACTGCATGTGGGGCAACGGGGCAGGCTACTTCCCGCGCCTGCTGGCGGGCGGCAAGACCAAAGTAATCGAAATCCATAACCAGCGCAACCCGATCTTCCCGGAGATGAAGCGCCCCGAACCCATCCCGCCTAATATTGATGTCGGGTTGAAAGCGACGGTGGACAACCATGCCGACGTGCTGCTCATCACTGATGGCGACGCCGACCGGGTGGGGGTGGGCGACGAGAACGGGCAATTCGTCAACCAATTGCGCGTCTACGGCCTGTTGGCCTACTACATGCTCGAAGTGCGCGGCGAGCGCGGTCCCATCGTCAAGACGCTCTCCACCACCACCATGCTCAACAAACTGGGCGAGATTTACAACGTTCCGGTATACGAGACCGGCGTGGGTTTCAAATACGTGGCTCCCAAGATGCTCGAAACCGACGCCCTCATCGGCGGAGAAGAATCGGGCGGCTATGCTTTCCACGGCAACGTGCCCGAACGCGACGGCATCCTGGCCGGCCTGTATATGCTCGACCTGATGGTACGACTCGGCAAGAAACCCACCGAACTGCTTAAGCTGCTCTTCGCCAAGGTCGGCGGCGAGTATTTCTACGATCGCATTGACCGGCCCTTCAGCGGCAGCCACAAAGACCGCCAGCAGATGATCCTGGATGCCAGACCCGCCACCATCGGCGGCTTGAAAGTGACCGAGCTCATCACCGTGGACGGTTTCCAGTTCAAGCTCGAAGACGGCGGCTGGATGCTCATCCGCTTCTCCGGCACCGAGCCGATCATGCGCGTCTATTGCGAGACGAGGCACGCCGATAAGGTGCAGGCGATTCTACAGGATGGATTAAGAGTCGCCGGATTGAAATAATTCAGTGTCAAGTGTTCCGGTGTCAAGTGTCCATGACACTGGCGCACTTGATACCGGGCAACGTGACACGTGACACTGACCGATACCCATTGCCACCTGGATCTCAACAAATTCGACTCCGACCGGGAAGCCGTCATCGAACGCGCCATCCAGGCCGGAGTCGAGCGTATCTTAATCCCGGGCCTCAACGTGACCTCCAGCCAGGCTGCCGTCAAGCTGGCCGGGAGCCATCCCATGCTCTACGCGGCGGTCGGCATTCATCCAACCGAGGCAGGAACGTGGAACGCGTCAACGAGAAACGAGTTACGTTTGTTGGCTATCCCTCACCCCAACCCCTCTCCTCGCGAAGCACCCCCGAAGGGGGCAGGGAGAGGGGCGAGGGGTGAGGGGAAAGTGGTTGCCATCGGCGAGATCGGCTTGGATTACTACTGGGACTCCGCCCCCCACGACCTGCAAAAGAAGGTGCTGAAAGAGCAATTGGACCTGGCCGGCGAACTACAACTCCCGGTCATCATCCACTTTCGGGAAAAGAGCGACGCGCCAGATGGGGACTGCGCGTCAGACTTGATGAAAATCCTGGAGGAATGGGTAAACAGGCTGAGGGACGGAAAGGGCCCGCTGGCGGAGCGGCCGGGGGTGCTGCACTCCTTCTCCGGGTCCACGCAGACGGCGCGGCGGGCGATCGGTCTCAATTTCTATATCGGCGTGACCGGTCCGGTCACATACCGCAAAGAGCGCCAGGAGCTCGTTGCCGCCCTGCCGCTTGAGCGTTTGCTGATTGAAACCGACGCGCCGTTCCTGGCTCCCTCACCCCTGCGCCCCTCTCCCACTGGGAGAGGGGATGGGGTGAGGGTACGCAACGAACCCGCCTATGTGCGCCTGATTGCTGATAAAATTGCCTCACTCCATTCTTGCGACATCACGAAGGTCGCCACAGTTACCAGCGAGAATGCCCTGAGGCTTTTCGCCTGGAAAGAACCAGATTGAACACAGTTTCCTTTTTCGTACCCATCCAAACGGACCTCCAGGAGGTCGAGAACCTCCTGCATTCTCAGGCTGATCGTGTTCAGCCTGACCTGCGTACCGCCTTGGAGTACTTACTTTCCTCAGGTGGGAAACGCATCCGCCCGGCGGTCGGACTGTTGACCGGCGAGATGCTCGGCGCTCCCCACGATAAACTGATCACACTGGCAGCCGCGGTGGAGATGCTGCACACGGCCACACTCGTCCACGACGACCTGATTGACGGGGCATTGCTGCGCCGGGGCATGCCAACTTTGAACGTACACTGGTCGCCAGCCGCCACCATCCTGACAGGCGACTACATGTTTGCCCGCGCCGCCAAACTCGCCGCCGACTCTGACAACTTGCCCTTGATCAAACTCTTCGCCGAGACGCTGGCGACCATCGTCAATGGTGAATTGACGCAGCTATTCGCCAGCCGGGGGGTGATCAGTCGCGAGAACTACACCAAACGCATCTACGCCAAGACCGCCTCGCTCTTCGAGATGACCACACAGGCCTCAGCCATGGTCAGCCCGGTAGACGAGGAAAACGTGGAAGCCATGCGGCAATACGGATACCATCTGGGCATGGCCTTCCAGATTGTGGACGACATTCTGGATTTCACCGGGGAACAGGAAACGGTCGGAAAGCCGGTCGGCTCGGACCTGTTGCAGGGTCTGGTAACACTCCCGGCCATTCACTACGCCGAGGCCCATCCCAACGACCCGGATGTGCTGTGTCTCACCGGCGGTTGTTACACGGAGCAGGAGCGCATGGAACGGCTGGTGCAGTCCATCCGGCAAAGTGATGCGACCTCGCGATCCATGAAAGAAGCACAAGCGTTTATCGAAAAGGCCCTGGGAATACTGAAAACGATGCCAGAAGGGATAGAACGGCAGGCGCTGGAAGAGTTGGCAGATTATATCGTAAACAGGAATATTTAAAAATTTATGCCCGCCTACTCTCTTCGTCAGTTATCCTGGGTCGGCCCGGCCGCGACGATTACAGCAATCCTGGTGAACGCTCTCTATTATGCCGCCACGAAGGCCCTCGGCGAGCGGTACCTCATGCCGCTGGATGGGAACGGCGCCCGCCTCGGTCTGATGCCGGCCACGACGTTCATGGTAGCAATCCTGATAGCGGGCTTGGTGGCGACCGTTTTCTTCGGATTGCTCATCCGCTTCGCCCGGAGACCGGGGACGGTGTTCCTGTCTGTTGCCATTACCGCACTCATCGTCTCCTTCGGCGGACCCTTCAGCCTGCCCGCCGCGACGATGCGGACGAAAATCTTCTTGAGCGGGATGCACGTGATCGCCGCAGTCATCATCACAGGAGGAATATTGCTTCTGAGCCATAAGAAGGCCAAAGTCCCCTGAAATTCCAGGGGGCTTTTTGTCAGAGGCGTCGACGGGATTTGCGAAGTACCCAGAATGGGCATCGCGCAGCATCCCCGTAGGGGAAACCCGTGATCAGGGACTTTGCAGACTCGTTTTGTCAGAGGCGTCGACGGGATTTGAACCCGTGATCAGGGTTTTGCAGACCCTTGCCTTCCCACTTGGCCACGACGCCATTTCAATTTACGATTTTCGATTGATGATTTACGATTTGAGGATTGCTGATTGACAATCTCCAACCATCAATCTGCAATCCTCAGTCAGTAGAGCGGGCGATGGGATTCGAACCCACGACCTTCTCCTTGGCAAGGAGACGTTCTACCACTGAACTACGCCCGCGAGTGACCTAACCGTCAGGTCGAGAGTGCCGAGAGCCAGGATCGAACTGGCGACACCGCAATTTTCAGTCGCGTGCTCTACCAACTGAGCTATCTCGGCCTGGGAACATTCCTTCGTTTGAGCGAAGAGATTTTACACGTAGAGAGGGAGATTGTCAAGCAAGGGTCAAAAAAAATTTTACAACGATTTTACACCCTCGCTATATGCCGGTTACTTGACGAACCTAAAATGCAAGTGACAAATCGAAAACAAGAAGGAGATGAACCTATGTTCAAAATGACCATTCTGTTCAAGAAAATCACGCTGGCCGCCCTGGCTCTAGCAATCTGGCTGGCCGCATTGCCTCTCGGTGGAGCTTCTGCCGCCGGTCTAAAGGACGCGACTACCCCGCCTGTCAATCAGACTCGCAGCAACCAACGCCTGGAAACACTTTGGGCGCGTGAGCAGCAAGTCTACCAGCGCCAGGGAAACCGACTGGACAAAGCCGACGAATTCATCGCCAAAGTCCAGACTCTGATTGACAGGGCCAATGGAAAAGGTTGGGATACTTCCGCCGTCCAGAACGCACTGAATGCCTTTGCCGCCGTCATCCCGTCAACTCAGGCCGCCCATGACAACGGTGCTGCAATCGTTGCCAATCACGCTGGCTTCGACGCAGACGGCAAATTCGTGGACCGCGCCAGTGCCATCGAGACCCTCAAATCCCTCAATCAAGTCCTTAAGGGCACCCGCACGGCTATGAACGGCACCGGAGAGGCCTTGCGCGAGGCCATCAAAGCCTTCCGCGACTCTCACCGCCCTGCCGCGGCCTCCACTTCATAAACACACCTCCCTCCTCCGAAAAGAGAGACACGGTTTAACGCCATGTCTCTCTTTTGCAGTACAATCGAGAAAACCAAACCATGAGGCAAGTATGGATAAAAAAGTCATCACAAGTGAGAAAGCTCCCAAAGCGATTGGCCCGTATTCCGTCGCCATGCGGACCGGTGACCTGGTCTTCACCTCCGGCCAACTCGGCCTGGACCCGCAGACCGGGAGCCTCGTCCCGGGCGGGATCGAAGCAGAGACGCGCCAGGCATTGACCAATCTCCAGCATGTGTTGGCAAATTCCGGGTCCACCCTGGAAGCGGTCGTCAAGACCACCGTCTTTCTCAAAGATATGGCCGATTTCCCCAAAATGAATGCGATCTACGCGGAGTTTTTCACCAAAAATCCACCCGCCCGCAGCACCGTCCAGGTGGCGGCCCTGCCCAAAAGTGGCCTTGTCGAGATTGAAGCAATCGCGATTGTAAAATGACCTCCGAACTGATTCTGCTCGTTGACGACGAACCCTCCATCATCCAGCTCGCCCGCATGTACCTGGAGCGCGAGAATTTCCGGGTGGTAGCAGCCGGTGATGGAGAAGCGGCTCTGGAGTCAGTGAGCCGCCTGAACCCGGACCTCATCGTCCTCGACGTGATGCTGCCTAAAGTGGACGGTTTTGAAATCTGCCGCCGCCTGCGCACCGAGGGCAGCCCGGTAGCCATTCTGATGCTGACCGCCCGCGACGAAGATATTGATAAAATCCTCGGCCTGGAGCTGGGCGCCGACGATTACCTGATCAAGCCCTTCAACCCGCGTGAACTGGTGGCGCGTATCAAAGCCATTTTACGCCGGACGGAACGCGCCTCCCAACCGGATGCCAAACCCATCCACCTTGGAAATCTAACCGTTGACTCGATCCGTCGCGAGGTGCGCATCGCCGATCAGACCCTCGACCTGCGCACCCAGGAATTCGAGTTGCTGTTCACCCTCTCCAGCCAACCCGGACGCGTCTTCACCCGTGAACAGTTGCTCCAGCAGGCCTGGGGCTTCGATTTCTATGGCCAGACCCGCACCGTGGACGTCCACATTGCCCATCTGCGCAAGAAACTGGCCGGGAGTTCGGTAACCATCGAGACCGTCACCGGTATAGGGTATAAACTGGTCGTTTAATGTCGTCGACACTCCGTTCCCGTCTATGGTGGAGTTATGCGCTGGTCACCGCCGCCGCGTTGGCCGTGGTGGCGGTTATCCTACTCATCTATATTATTCAAAATCCATCAACGTACCGCCAGGCAAATGCCAGGCTGACCGTCGTCGCGGCTCTCATGCGCAAAAACGAGACAGACTGGGCAAGCCTGACGAGGGATGCTCTCCAGGCGCAAATCGAGCGGATTGACGATAATTACGATATACGCATCATCATCTACAACAACAAACGCCAGGTGATGGCCGATTCGCGCTCAGCACAACAAAGTCCCTTGAAGATGCCTTTCTTGCCTCGCTTGCGGGTGTCTTCCGTCCTGCGCGACCAGAACGGCCAATACTGGCTTTACGTGGTGCAGCACCTGGAAAGTGGTCGCTGGCTGCTCGTCACGGTACCCCGCCCGGCCGTCCCCTTCTTGACCGTCCTAAGTGACGAATTAATGCTTCCCGTCTTCATCGCAGCAATTGTAGCGCTCACCATTTCCCTCTTGGTCGCATTCTGGTTAGCACGCTGGGTGGGCGACCCGCTCCAGCAAATCGTCGCCGCCTCGCGGCAAATGCCATCTGCGCAGGCAAAGCTGCTGATGCCGCGCGGCCCGCACGAGGTCCAGGAACTGACACAGGCCTTCAACGAGATGAATTCCCGCGTGCAAGCCTCGCAAAAATCCCAACGCGAGTTCGTCGCCAACGTTTCCCATGAACTCAAAACGCCGCTGACCTCCGTCCAGGGTTTTGCGCAGGCCATCCTCGATGGTACGGCAGATACGCCCGAATCCCGCCAGCAGGCGACCAGGGTCATTTACGACGAGGCTGGCCGGATGCACCGCATGGTGCTCGACCTGCTCGAGCTGGCCCGTCTGGACGCCGGTACACTCGACCTCCAACGCCTTCCGGTAGACTTACCTGCCCTGCTCAACAACGTCGCTGAGAAGTTCACCCCGCAGGCGCGTGCCGCTCAGCTAAGCATCCGTGTAGAAACCACCGCCCTGCCGACCGTCACCGGCGACGGAGACCGGCTGGCCCAGGTCTTCACCAACCTGGTGGATAATGCCCTGAAGAACACACCCGCCGGGGGCAGCGTTACCCTACGGGCTGCGCTGACCGGTTCCGAGGTCCAGGTGAACGTGGTGGATAGCGGTGCCGGGATTTCACCCGAAGCCCTGCCGCACATCTTCGAACGGTTTTTCCAGGCCGACCCATCCCGACCAGGGGGCGAAAAACACGGCACCGGCCTAGGGCTGGCGATTGTCAGGGAAATCGTGAAGGCGCATGGTGGTAAAATTAGCGTTTGCAGCGCACCGGGAACAGGTAGCACATTTACCGTCACCTTGCCGCTGACGGCACCGGATACTTCTTCCGTCATCCGGCACAAAAAATAGACCATCATGCCTTCCGTCTCCATCATTATCCCCTGTTACAACGAGCAAGACACTATCCGCAAGTTGCTCGAGGCCATCTACGCGCAGACCTACCCGCGCGCCGACCTGGAAGTGGTCATCGCTGATGGAATGTCCTCCGATAGGACGCGCGCCGAGATTGCCGCCTTCGCTGACGCCTATCCGGACCTGCATATTGCCGTGGCAGATAATCCCAAGCGCATCATCCCCGCCGCGCTGAACTGCGCCTTGAAGGAAGCGCAAGGGGAGATCATCGTGCGGCTGGATGCCCACTCGATGCCCTATGCCGATTACATCGAGCGCTGCGTCGCTGACCTGGAGGCTGGTCTCGGTGAAAACGTGGGGGGCATATGGGAGATCCATCCCGGCGCACAGACGTGGATGGCGCAGTCCATCGCCACCGCCGCATCCCATCCACTGGGCGTGGGTGATGCCTTCTACCGCCACGCCAAGAAAGCCGCCGAAGTGGATACCGTCCCGTTCGGAGCATTCAAACGTGAACTGTTGGCGCTGGTCGGCTTCTTTGACGAGACTCTGCTCACCAACGAAGATTACGAATTCAATACACGTATCCGAAAATCGGGCGGTAAAGTCTGGCTTGACCCGTCCATCCGCACGGTCTATTTCGCCCGGCCTACATTGGCAGCACTGGCGAAGCAATATGCTCGCTATGGCTTTTGGAAATGGCGGATGCTGCGTCGTTACCCTGAAACGTTGCGCTGGCGGCAGGGACTCCCGCCGCTGTTCATACTGACTCTGCTCGGCGGGACGATCATGGCAATTTTTTTGCCCATTTTCCAGGTCCTGCTGGCAGCAGAAAGTCTCGTTTACGTCCTCGCGTTGGCTGGTGCCGGGGTCCAGGCAGCGTGGCGGCAGAAGAAAGCTTGTCTGATGATCGGGTTACCGCTCGCCATTGCAACCATGCACATTGCCTGGAGTTCAGGCTTTTTATGGAGTATGATTAAGGGGATATTCTCCATCAAGAAGGCAGAGACGAAATAAATGCAACCGACCACACGAACCAAGCCAGCCGGATGGCGCCTCCGCTCGGGCGAGAAGCGTTCCATCCTCCTCATCGGTGACCTGCTGTTTGCTTTTTTGGCGCTGGCCGTGGCGCTTTATCTCTGGAGCCTGCGCGACCAATGGTCCATCACCTTCTGGCGAGAACGCGTCACCTGGTGGTATTACCTTCTCCCGTTTGGATGGCTGCTGCTGCTGCTCAATCTGTATGATCCTCATCGTGCCAGTAACCTGCGCATCACTGTGCGCGGGGTCGGCATCGCCGCACTGACCGGCTTGCTGTTCTATGCAGTTATCTATCTACTGGCGGCAGGCAACCAGGCGCGCATTGGTGTGGCATTCTTCCTGGCCTGCGCGGCCTTGCTGACCCTATTCTGGCGGCTGGTCTACATCCGCATTTTCACCGCACCGGCTTTTCTGCGGCGTGTGTTGATCCTTGGAGCAGGCAAGGCCGGGCAGACGTTCACCCAGGCATACAAGGAACTCCGGCCGCTGCCGTTCTACATGGTCGGCTTCATTGACGATGATCCAGCCAAAGTCGGCAGTCAACTGGAAGGCTATCCCATCCTGTCTACCAGCAACAACCTGCTCGAAATCGTTGATGAAGAATATGTGACGGACCTGATGATCGCCATCACCGGTGAGATGCGCGGCGATACCTTCCAGACTGTGCTGGACGCACAGGAGCGCGGCATAGAGATAGTCCAAATGCCCACTTTGTATGAAGAATTAATGGGGCGCATCCCCATCCACCACCTGGAATCCGAATGGCTAATCCATTCCTTCGTGGACGAGGCACGCGCGGGCAGTTTTTACGAGATGACGAAGCGGTTGCTTGACATTCTGGTTGCGCTGGTCGGGTTGAGTATCTGCATCGTCCTCTATCCATTTACGGCTCTAATCATCCTGGTAGATAGTGGTTTCCCCATCCTATACACACAGATTCGTTCCGGCAAGGGCGGCAAACCGTATTACATCTATAAGTTCCGCACTATGTTCCAGGACGCCGAAAAAGATGGGCAAGCACGTCCTGCGGAGGAGAACGACGTCCGCGTGACGCGCACCGGTGGTCTCCTGCGCCGCACGCACATTGACGAACTACCACAGTTCTGGAACGTCCTACGCAGCGAAATGAGCATCGTCGGGCCACGCGCAGAACGCCCCGAGCTGATTGTCAAATACCAGAAGAAAATCCCCTTCTACCGGGCGCGCCTATTGGTCAAGCCGGGCATCACCGGCCTGGCACAAGTCAACTATGGTTATTCTGCCACAATTGCCCAAACCATTGTCAAAATAGAATATGACCTGTATTACATCAAGCACCGTAACCTGTTGATGGATATTTCCATCATCCTGCGAACCATCGGGCAGGTAATCGGCTTGCGTGGGAGATAGCATGAGGCGTGTCATGGTTACCGGAGGAGCCGGATTCATCGGCTCCCATATCGTGGAAGAATTTCTCAAAGACGGCGCTTTTGTACGCGTCCTGGATAACTTTTCCTCCGGAAAGCGCGAAAACCTGGAGACATTCCGAGGTAACCTGGAAATCCTGGAAGGCGATCTACGGAACACGCAGGCGGTCAAATCTGCCATGCGCGATGTGGAGCTAGTCTTCCACCTGGCAGCCTTCGTCTCTGTCCCGCAATCCATGGCGGACCCGGAGACCTGTTTCGCCGTCAACGTGGCCGGGACGGTGACATTGCTCGAAGCGGCACGCCAAGCCGGAGTCCACAAAGTGGTGCTATCCTCCAGTACGGCGGTGTATGGCGATACAGACAGATTCCCGACCGACGAAGAGACACCCCTGAAACCATTATCCCCGTACGCGTTGTCCAAACAGGTCAACGAACTCTACGCCCGCCTCTATACACGGACCTTCAACCTGCCGGTGATAGCCCTGCGCTATTTCAACGTCTACGGGCCGCGCCAGCGTCCCGATTCTGACTATGCCGCGGCCATCCCCATTTTTGTACGAAATTTGGTGGCCGGAGAACCCATTACGATCTATGGGGATGGCAAACAGAGTCGCGATTTCATTTTTGTCAAGGATGTGGTACGCGCTAATTTGATGGCCGCCGAGTCAGACGCGGCTGGCGAGGCCTTCAATATCTGTACCGGGCGCGAGACGACTCTGCTCGACCTCTTGGAGGAACTGAGCGAGGTGTCACCGCGCCAGCCCGAGGTCCGCTTTGAAGCGCCGCGTCCAGGAGATGTTTACTGTTCGGTGGGCCGTCCCGACAAGGCAGCGACCACGCTGGGCTTCCGGGCAACGACATCCCTGGCCGAGGGCCTGGCGCAGACAGTGGAGTGGATGAAAAAACAATGAGAGCGAAAAATCGTTTACCCATTCGCAATCGCCACATTTTGATTGTAGACATTCTACTGACCATAGCCGCCGTGATGGGAGCATATGCCCTGCGGCTGGAAGGTACTCTTTTTTACTCTTACCTGGCCGGCGCCTACTGGATGATTGGTGTCAGCATCGTCATCAAGCCAATTATTTACTACCTGTTCGGCCTGTACCGTCGCCAGTGGGCGTATGCCAGCACGAGCGAGCTTAAGCTCATTTCTATCGCTGTGACAACCGCCTCGGCGGTGGTCTCACTGGTGATGATTTCATTATGGACAGCGCGGCTGTTCGGCCCGGGATTCGTCCGCATAACGCTCATCATTGACTGGCTCTTATCACTTGTCGGAATTGGGGGGTTCCGCCTGGCCCTGCGCCTGATCTCCGAAACCCGCAATGCCAATGGCAGAAGCCACCTAGGCATTGACCGGAATGTGCTGATTATCGGCGCCGGAGACGCGGGTGCGCTGGTGGTGCGCGAGATGCAGAAAAACCCGCAGCTCGGCCTGCACCCCATCGGTTTCCTGGATGACGATCCCAACAAACTCCGCCACCAGATCTACGGCGTACCGGTCATCGGCAAACTCACTGACCTGGGCCATGCACTGGACAACCGCCCGGTGGACGAGGTCATCATCGCAATCCCCAGCGCGGGCGGCAAGGTGGTCCGTATGGTGGCAGACATCTGCCGGTTGAAGAGTATCCCCTTCCGGAATATGCCTGGGCTATTCGAACTAATTGGCGGCAAAGTCAGCGTCAATCGTCTACGCGAAGTGGATATCGCCGACCTTTTACGCCGCGAACCGGCGAGCATCCAGAACCAGCCGATCGGCGCGTCGCTGACCGGCAAGCGCGTGCTCGTCACCGGCGCGGGCGGATCAATTGGCCTTGAAATCTGCCGCCAGATTGCCCGCTGGGGACCTCAGATGCTTATCTTGCTTGGTCACGGCGAGAACAGTATCTTCGAGGCGCTGCTCGAATTGCGGGAGGATTTTCCTGTTTTGCCGCTCCAGCCGGTGATCGCCGATATCCGCGATAAGCCCAGACTACAAAGCATCTTCAGCGATTTCCGCCCGCAGGTGGTCTTCCATACCGCGGCGCACAAACATGTCCCGTTGATGGAGAGCAACATCGAGGACGCTATCACCAACAATATCATTGGGACAAAAAACGTTGTCCAGACAGCCAGTGCTGCCGATACCGAACGGTTGGTACTGATCTCTACCGATAAAGCCGTCCGCCCGGCGAACGTGATGGGCGCCACCAAACGCATCGCTGAAATGATCGTGCTGGAGGCCGCCCACCGTACCGGGCACGCCTACTCAGTCGTCCGCTTTGGGAACGTGCTGGGCAGCCGCGGCAGCGTGGTCCCGCTCTTTAAACGGCAAATCGCCCATGGAGGTCCGGTGACAATCACCCATCCGGAGATGAAGCGCTATTTCATGACCATCCCGGAGGCCGTCCACTTGGTGCTCCAGGCTGCCGCGATGGGTCAGGGCGGTGAGGTCTTTATGCTGAACATGGGCCAGCAAGTACGCATCCTGGACCTGGCCGAGGATCTCATCCGCCTGTCGGGGTTTGAACCCGGAAAGGATATCGACATTGTTTTTACCGGCATCCGTCCGGGCGAAAAACTGAGCGAAGACCTGTGGGGAGATGGCATGGAGTACCAGAAGACCGCCCACGCCGACATCTTCCGGGCCGAGTCTGAGGAGACTGTCATCCCGACTGACCTCGACAAGACTGTCGAAGAACTGCATCTTCTGGCACGCGACGGCGAGCCTTCCGCTATTCTCCACCTGCTGGACGAAGTCATCCCCGATGGGAGTGTGCAGACCGCGCCGCCGACGGACTTGACCGCCCTGATCTAGTTGGAACCTCAACGCTATGCCCGAGATCAGCCTCGCTGAATGGAACGCCTTCCTCACCCGGTATCCCGATGCCGATCTCCTGCAATCAGGCGAGTGGGGTGAGTTGAAGTCTGCTTTCGGGTGGGAGGCCGTGCGTGTGGTGGAGGATGGCATCGGCGCGCAGATCCTTTTCCGCCGCCTGCCGCTCGGTCTGTCATTCGGCTACATCCCCAAGGGACCGGTGTTCGGCAAGCAGGCTGCGAGAGGCAACCAGCGATTCTGGACCGAGGTGGATACGCTTTGCCAGAAGAAACACGCCATGTTCCTAAAAGTCGAACAAGATGGCTGGGAGGACGGTGATTTACCCTCCATCCTCCGTTCTTCATCCTTCCTCCCAAGCCCCCAACACATCCAACCGGCCAGTACGCTGGTGGTGGACCTGCATGGCAGCGAGGAAGACATCTTCAATCGCATGAAGCCCAAGACGCGCTACAACATCCGCCTAGCAGGCCGCAAAGAAGTCGTCGTCCACCCATCGGACGATATCGAGAATTTCTACCGCGTGATGGGCGTAACCAGTCAGCGCGAAGCGTTCCACGTCCATTCGCAGGAATATTACCGCCGGGCCTATGAACTCTTCCACCCAGTCGGCATGTGCGAACTCTTCGTGGCCGATTTCCAGGGTCGCACGCTGGCAACCGTCATGGTCTTCGGGCGCGGCAAACAGGTATATTATTTCTACGGCGCTTCCAGTGACGAGGAACGCAACCGCAAGCCGACCTATCCTTTGCAGTGGGAAGTCATCCGCTGGGGGCGCGCGCGTGGCTGTGAGGAATATGACATGTGGGGCATCCCAGACGAGGCGACCGAAGCAGCCGATGACGAAGAATCAGAACGCGAGGACGGCCTGTGGGGCGTCTACCGCTTCAAAAGAGGCTTCGGCGGTTCGATCAAACGTGCCATCCCACCCCTCGACCGGGTCTATAATCCCCTGCTCTACAAGCTGTACCTCTGGCGCTTTTCCGGCTCCGGTACAGATTAAGTTTCCGCTCCCGATGGTTAACCCGTCGAAAGCTTGAATGATGCAAACTTTTACCGGCACTCCTCAAACCTGGAACGGACTCATCACCTCCCTGCCCCTGCCCCACCTGCTCCAAACGTGGGAATGGGCGCAGGTCAAGGCAAAGTATGGCTGGAAACCGATGCCCTTTGTCTGGCAATCAGCAGTCAGCAATCAGCCGTCGGCGGCGGCGATGATTTTAAAGCGCACGATTCCCATCGGTGGTTTCGCGGCGAAGTTGAGCGTTCTGTATATCCCTAAAGGCCCCAACCTGGACTGGAATGACGCGGCCCTCCGTCAGAGCGTGCTGGATGATCTGCAGGCATTCTCCAAACGCCAAGGCGCAATCTTCGTCAAGATTGACCCGAACGTAGTGCTGGGCACGGGCGTTCCCGGTGCAGAGGAGGCTGTCGAGAATCCCGGCGGGCAGGATACAATGTCCGAACTGACGCGGCGCGGCTGGCTGTTCTCGCAAGATCAGATCCAGTTCCGCAACACCGTGCTGATTGACTTGGCCCCGTCTGAAGACGAATTACTCGCTCGCATGAAACAGAAGACGCGCTACAACGTCCGCCTGGCACAGAAGAAGGGCGTCACGGTGCGGGCCGGGACGGCTGCTGATTTCCAATTGCTCTATCGCATGTATGCCGAGACCTCGGTGCGCGACGGTTTTCTCATCCGCGGCGAAGACTATTATCAAACCGTCTGGCGTGCATTCGGACAATCGTCAATCATCAATCGTCAATCGTCAATGCCCTTTTCCGAGCCGCTCATCGCCGAGGTAGCCGGGCAGCCGGTGGCAGCCATCTCGTTGTTTTATTTCGCCGGTCAGGCCATTTATCTCTTCGGGATGTCGCGCGACGAACACCGCGAGAAGATGCCGAACTATCTGCTCCAATGGGAAGCCATGCGACGGTCGAAATCGCTGGGATGCAGGAGTTACAACCTGTGGGGCGCGCCGGACGAGTTCGTCGAGAGCGACGGGCTGTGGGGCGTGTTCCGCTTCAAGGAGGGGCTGGGCGGCTACGTCTCGCGCACGCTCGGGGCGTGGGATTTCCCCGCCAGGCCGGTGATGTATAAGTTGTATGCGCAGACGCTGCCGAAGATCATGGATGTGATGCGCTCGCGCGGCAAGGCTCGCACGCGGCAGAGTCTGGGGAGAGCTTAACCAAAAAAGTCACGAAGACTCAAAGACAAGTTGGTGTCTTTGCGCCTTCGTGGTAGAAACATCGAAGGCAAAATGATCCCTCGCCTGAAATTTGCCCACCTCCCCACCCCTATCGAGGCTCTGCCACGCCTCACCGAAGCCCTCGGCGGACCGCGGCTGCTGGTCAAGCGCGACGACCAGACCGGGCTGGCATTCGGCGGCAACAAGACTCGCAAACTGGAATTTTTAGTTGCTGAGGCGCAAGCCCAGGGCGCGGATACGCTCATCACTGCCGGAGCATTGCAGTCCAACCATTGCCGCCAGACGGCTGCCGCGGCGGCAAAGTTCGGCTTTGAGTGTATCCTCGTGCTTGTCGGACAGCCTCCTGCGCAGGCCAGCGCTAACTTGCTGCTCGACCAACTCTTCGGCGCGGAAGTCGTCTGGACGGAAAAGCCGCAGCGTGAGGCAGTGCTACAGGAGACCTTCGAGAAGGCGGCCGCGCAAGGACACAAACCCTATCTCGTCCCCTACGGCGGATCCAGTCCGACCGGGGCATTGGGTTATGTCTTCGCAATGGAAGAGTTCATCGGGCAGGGTGTAAAAACCGATTGGATGGTCTTCGCCTCCTCCTCCGGCGGGACACAGGCCGGGCTGGTAGTCGGCGCACGCGCCTTCGGTTACCCGGGCAAAGTGCTCGGCATCAGCGTGGACGAGACGCAGCGCGACTTGCAGGTCCGCGTGGCAAAGCTGGCATCCGCGACCAGCGAGCGGCTGTGGAAAAGGATTGATTTCACGCCGGACGAGGTACTGGTCAACGCTGATTACGCCGCGCCCGGCTATGGGGTCCTGACCGATGCGGAACGCGAAGCCATCCAACTGTTTGCAAAAACCGAAGGTCTGCTGCTAGACCCGGTCTACACCGGGCGCACCGCGGCCGGTCTGATCGACTTGATCCGCAAGGGCTTATTCAAGAAAGATGAGACCGTGCTGTTCTGGCACACCGGTGGGCAACCGGCGCTGTTCGCCGAGAAATATCAAAACGAACTCGCTTAATAAGACAACAATGATGGGTAGTAACGATTTCAGTCGTTAGAAGCGACTAAAGTCGCTACTGCTTTACTCGAGAAAAGCATTTCAGCTAGATCCGCTTTATGACCAAACAACTGCGCACTAACTGTGTCACTATCCGCGGCGGTCAATGCTCGGATGCCTTCGGCATCCAGACGGGTTTGCGTCGAAACATCCAGCCGGAAGAAGCCTTCAAAAACGTCGAAAACCTTCTGCGGGTCGTCATCGGCGGCGATGCGGTTGATGGACAAAGCCGTGCAGTCCGTGCACAGGTGGATCAGCATCAACTCGCCATGGCCGGAACCGTATTTCTTGCGAGTGGCCTTGACCGTCAGTCCGATCGGCCTCATCGGCGACTTGCAGGCCGAGAGGCGGTCGCCCGCCGCGTACAGGTCCAGGTGACGTGACCATAGGCAGTACGGACAGTGATTGCGATTCTGGACGCCGCTCAAAAACGAAGCGGAGGAGACGTAGACGTTACAGAGCTTGCATAAGAAGCCGTCGTCCGTCTGGCTTCGACCGGCATGCGCAGACCGCTGCCGGTGAGACCGGCGCCTCGCCCGATGTCTATCCGGGGCAAGGTCAAAAGATGAGGTGTTCATAAGAGTTCCTCTTTCAGTTTCAAATAACTCCGGTAGCGGTTGGGGCTGACCTTGCCAGCCATGACCGCTTTGCGGATGGTGCAACCGGGTTCTTCGTCGTGCTGGCAATCCAACCCGAACTTGCATTGCCCGATGTACGGGCGCATTTCGGGGAAACACAGAGCCAGGTCGTCACCGTCCAAATCGTGCAGGCCGAATTCACGCATGCCGGGCGTGTCCACAATATCCCCGCCGAAGCTGGTCGAGACCATCTCGACATGGGACGTTGTGTGCTTACCTTTGCCGACATTCCCCTTGCCGACTTCACCGACGCGCAAGCCGAGACCCGGTTCGAGAGCGTTCAGCAGGGCGGTCTTGCCAACCCCGGATTTGCCAACGAAGGCCGAGACGCGGCCCTTCAAAACCTGTCGGAGTTCATCCAGCCCTTCGCCCGTGACCGCACTGGTCAGCAAGACGGTGTAGCCAATCCGACGGTATTCGTTCACCGCAGTGCGGATCTCCTCGTCTAGCGTTCCATCGGGACCCCGGACCAGGTCCAGTTTCGTGAGCACGATCAACGCTGAGAGCTCCAGCGATTCAGCCGAGGCCAGGTAGCGATCGAGCAGGCCCCATTTCGGGGTCGGATTGGCCACGGCAAAGACCGGGACGATGAAATCCACGTTGGAGACGATGACCTGTTCGAAGAGGTGCTCGCCGGGATTGGGGTCTCGGCGGGCGAGGCGGTTGCGGCGCGGCAGCACCTCGACGATCAGTCCACTGCCGCCGCCGGCGTCCACAAAACGAACCACGTCGCCGACGGCAATCGGGGCCACTTTGTCGAGAACTTTCACCTCCCGGACGATGTGGTTGAGCGAGGTGGGGTCGGCGATTGGATAGATCAATTGCTTGCGCAGGCGCGGCGAAAGCGCGCAGGGCAGTACCCGCCCATCCAGGCGGACGTGGTACGTGCCAATGTTTTTCTTGACCACGACACCCTGGTCGTGAGTATAGGGTTTGCTAGAGTCCATCGTAAAGTTCCTTGCTTGTTAAATAAAAGACCGGCCACAGGAAGAGACCCGTGGCCGGTAAACTATCTACTGGTGGTTGCCTGGAAGGCTTTTGGGCGCGCCTCGCCAGACCGTCAGCCAGTTAAATATAAAAGCCACGGGCAGATGTGCGCCCGTGGCCGATTATCTTAAGCAGGCAGGAACCTGACTAGACTCGCATCACAGGCGCACACAGAGGACAACCACCGTTGCCATATTAAACATAAAACTGTGTGCGCTCCTTTCTTTGTCTAAGATTACTTGCGGCTCAAATTTATCATGAGATTTGAATTGCTGTCAAGAGTTCGCTGCGAATACAACGATCGAAAAAGTCTCTCAGAACTGAAGCACCAGTCCCAAAGGGGCAAAGTGTTTTACTTTTTTTACCATCCACACCTTCGTAATGAACTCGCCAAACCCTGACAGCCTCTAGGAAACCTTCTCGAATTTTTCACCCGGGGCACCGCAGATCGGGCATTTGCCGTCCAGCGGACCTTCGTGGGTATAGCCGCAGATCGGGCAGATGTAGTACTCCGTCTGGGGTGCATCCTTGCCCTTCCCCAGGAGTTCGGCGGCCTTGCGATAGAGCGCTTCGTGGATCTTTTCAACTTCCAACGCCCAGTGGAACGATCGGGCAGCGCGTTTGTCGCCTTCGGCTTCGGCCTCGGCCAGCATGGGCGGGTACATCGAAACGACCTCGTAGTTCTCTCCGCTGATGGCAGTTTTCATGTTCTCTACTGTGGATTTGACACCCTCCAAGGCCCGTAAATGGTTATGGGCGTGAACAGTCTCGGCAGCAGCGACAGCACGGAACAGTTTTGCGATCTGTGGAAAGCCTTCTTCTGCGGCTTTTTTACCGAAGGCCAGGTATTTGCGGTTAGCTTGCGATTCGCCTGCAAAGGCAGCTTTCAGGTTATCAATTGTTTTAGACATTTTGGACTCCTTTTGGTTGATTTCTTATACAGACACATTAAAGCATATTCCGGCAATTCCACCGTGGTGAATAGGTCATCTTTCGGGGGTGATAAATCTCCTCAGTTTGCGCCGCAGGAACCAAACCATGAACATCATGCCGAGATTGACTCTTGGGCAGATAGACAGTATGATGCTCTCATCCTTGGGCTGGCCGGGCGATCGCGGCTCTGCACCTTGGTGCAGAGTTGAGGAAAGTCCGCACTCCATAGGGCACGGCGCCGGGGAAACCCCGGGACGGGGAAGCCCTCGTAGAGGGCAACCTGCCGGAATAGGGCCACAGAAACAAACAGCCTTTGCCATGTGCAGAGGTGATGGTGAAAAGGTGGTGTAAGAGACCACCGGCGTCCGCAGCAATGCGGGCGGCCAGGTAACCCCCGCCGGGAGCAAGGCCAAGCAGGGACAAGAGGCGGCTCGCCTCATTTGAGTCCCGGGTAGGCTGCTCAGAGAGATGATCGCACAGGCGCGCGGTCCGGGATGAAGCCCATGCCCCGAGCTTCGGCGAAGGGCCGGTCGTAAACCGGAAACAACCGCTGGACAGAATGCGGCTTACAGGCCAGCCTGAGGATGTGTTTTTGATAAGCGGCCACCTGCCATCATTCCAACCGGATTGAGGCAGTGACCGACCTTGCCGCTTCCTCTTGGACCCTCCACCTGTACAGGCAAAGCGAAGGGAAAGAAGACCGGTCAATAAGGCGCGCCTAAACCTTGTATGGACGGAATGCCTTTGGTATAATTGCCCCGCTTAAGCCGGGGAAGGGCGATTGCCGACGTAGCTCAATCGGTAGAGCAACCGCCTTGTAAGTGGTAGGTTACGGGTTCGATTCCCGTCGTCGGCTTGGAACGTTGACAATCCTTCCCGTTTATTTGCTTGTCGGTTGGCCTCATCGCTCAATGATGGGACCAAGCGACCAGCGGACGAAACGGCTGGAAACAAGATGGGCAGTTACCCAAGTGGCCAAAGGGGACTGACTGTAAATCAGTTGGCAGACGCCTTCGGAGGTTCGAATCCTTCACTGCCCACCTTTTTTGAAGACTGTTTTATTACCCAATGCAGGTGATAAGACAAGGAACGAAACGCCCTCATAGCTCAGTCGGTAGAGCACGTTCTTGGTAAGAACGGGGTCATGGGTTCAAATCCCATTGAGGGCTTCGTGACCAGAACATTGTGTAAGGAAGGAGAAATAACATGTCGAAGCAGAAGTATGAGCGGACGAAGCCGCACATGAACGTCGGGACGATGGGTCATATTGACCATGGGAAGACGACGTTGACGGCGGCGATCACGAAATACTGCCAATTTTTGGGGAAGGCG